>Ga0208904_1002716_pt1 | contig 10933 bp, 9 predicted proteins | sample AntAceMetag02UKB_FD_184774 | JGI IMG/M metagenome (GOLD analysis project Ga0208904, IMG submission 184774) | Saline lake microbial communities from Ace Lake, Antarctica - Antarctic Ace Lake Metagenome 02UKB (SPAdes) (version 2) | ecosystem: Environmental > Aquatic > Non-marine Saline and Alkaline... | reverse complement strand
AATACCGGAGCGTCTGAAGTCCAGTGTCCAACTGACACACCTATACCTTTAAGATCATCTACAGCAACAGAAATTATATTATTCTTAAAATCTTTATCTATCATATTGATCTCTACTGGAAGAGTATCCAGCCATTCAATATTGCTATCAGCATCCTGCCTCTTAAAAGAGATCTGTATTCGGTCGCCAATATTCTTATTTGCTAATTGGATCTTGCTTGTGAATTCCATTCTGATTGTTTCAGTCTCATAAATCATCCCGAGTCTGCCAATGTAAATATCTACCCCTGCAGAAGTAGATTGTAAAGTAGTAATAGTTTTTGATTTTGTTATTCCATAAACTCTTTCTGTGGTATCGGATGATAATTGAGTATATGAATATTTATTTGCATCCCAATTTTTACGCCAGCCAACTCTCATTGTCTTACGAATATCTTCTACTTTAGAAACTGCCTTAAATCCTTCAAGGATATCTACAAAATCTATATCAGTTAAATTATCGTCAACTTCAACATTCCATATTTTGATCGCATATTTACCGGAATTATTATTGAATAGACTTCCCATGCAGGATTGCATTAAATCACCACAAATTTTTAAAAAAGAAACTGACTCTGTGATCGCCAACCCTGTAGGAAAAATCGATGCATCAGTAACAGCAAGTGCTACTGTGGCAGTATCATAATTATCTGAATTGTACGGGACCGACATGACATTACTGGCAATAGATTTTAATTGCTCTACCGGATTACTTTCATTCGCTATAATACTGACAGTGACAGAATCTCCAGGGGAATAAGTTGCTGTTGCCAATTTGAAAGTGGCAGACGATACACTTGCGCTTGAGTGTGCCTTTGCAACATCGTTTACATAAACCTGTGAAATTGTCGTTACCGAACAAACTGAAGTATCGAGTATTTTAAAACTGTGAAGGCTGGTTGCTGTTCCTAATCCTAATGATGTGCAGACGACAGGAACTTTGAATACTGTCCCATATAATAATGAAATACTTCTTCCAACATCTTCACTGTCAAGGTTTGGATAAGCTGCAGTTGTGAAAGTATTCTTTGGTATGGTATCTTCAAAGTCATCTTTGTTATCTCTGAAGTCTATATCAAACTTACTGGTTGTCAAGGATGCATTTATAATTTTACCACCGAATTGTTCTGCATATTCAGAGTAAGGAAGATCTTCGCCACCCAGGAGAATAGTTATGTTTTTATTATTCCATTTATAATCTTTATAAATAACATCAAAAAATCCTTTATTATTATGAATAGAAACTGCCCCGGATGAGATTATTGAAACACCATAGTAAGGTTCTTTCTTCTGTTGATGAATAACTGGAACTGTTGCCAGTATTCCCTGATAGTAAATATCATTCAATGTGATATCTTTAGTTGCGATATACATTTTATAATTAACAACAATTACATTTGAATATGGAGTCCCGGAAGATGCTTGCAAGTAAAGTTTATCTTTCCCATGATACCATTTTCCTGCTGTGACTGCTGCTAAAGTTGTGACCTCTGTGAGTAATACTCCATCCTCATATACGCCGGTAATCGCAATCACATTAATGGTAGTATAATAAACACTCCCGGAATTTAACGTCCAATCAATTATTTGTTCACTCGGTTCTATCTCGGCAAGAAATATTTTCTTTGTACCTGGAGTTGTAATTAACTTTGCGAAAGTTGTGATGCTCATCCCTCGGCAACCAAGTTGTCAATTATGACAGTTGCTTCTTCACGATAGGTTAGGTTCGTTCCATAGTTGGAATTATATGTTCCGAATACTTTTACCTTCACTATTTTTCTGACTGTTCCTGTGATGGCTAAATCATCCCCAGTCAAAACCACACTGGTTGAACTATTAGCTGTTAATGAAACTGAAGTCCTGCTATTGATTACAGTTCCATCTTCATCCGTTAATTTCCAAGATATTTCATTTGGTTTAAAAGAAGTTCCACTCTCAGTTGTGAAAGCTACCGGAAGAATAATAGTTCCTCCCTCCCTTGCATGAGTTGATATTGTTACTGGCATGAACAGCCCCCTGTAATATCTATTCCTATTTGTTTTCCTGTAATTGCAATTCCGATCTGCTTACTGGAAATTGCTATACCTATTTGTTTTGCAGTCATAGCAACGCAAGCAACTCCAGTAATCGTATCACCTACTATGACTGCCTTTGTCCAAAGTACTCCTGAATATCCATGTAATAGATGTTGTAAATCTCCTTGATCGAAAGCTCCGTCTGGGATAGGAACACCTATCTGGAAAATATCACCGTATGAGATCATTGAATGTAATTTGCTTACAGTATCAATTGCCATTTTACGGTCCTGTTCCCCATTTACCAATTGTCGATGTTGATGTAGATCCTGCGGTTGTACGTTTCATATCAACTACAGTCCCTGCATTATTATATAATTTTGTTACAGTTGCTGTCTGACGTTTTTTATTAATAGTTAATTTATACATATGTCTGATCATAGATCCAAAAGATGTGGTTGATGTTGGAGCTGCCTGTCCCGGTTCTACATGAGTATCAATAGTCATGACATCTAAAACTTCAGCATTTACTTCTGCTGTAGAAACATCATTAAGCCCACTTATCAATCCCGGTATTGTAGCACTGGTATCAACTAGAATAGAATCTACATTAGTATCGAGGACAGTTACACTTCCAGAAAGAGTATCTATTCTTGCCGGAATGTCATCACCCTGAAGCTCGTTTGTATCCGCTTCAATTACTGTAAGGGTTGAACTGATAGTATCCAATCTTCCGGGGACAACGCCGGCTACGTCTGGTATAACAAGACTAACTCCGTCCGTCCCTCTCATTGCTGTCGTAGGAATTGCGGAAACACTACCACTCAATGTATCGAGCCTTCCTGGAATGACTCCTGCAACATCCGGAATAACTAAACTGACTCCATCAGTCCCACGCATAGCAGTGGTTGGAATTGCTGAGACACTGGCAGACATCGTATCCATTCTGCCCGGAATGTCGTCACTTTGCAATTCGGTTGTGTCTGCAACAATCACGGTTAATGATCCACTCAGGGTATCCAAACGACCCGGAATAGTAGCACTGGTATCAATGATTATCGCTCCGAGTTTAGTAGAGTTATCATCCATTTCTGTTCTGATTTCTATTACCGTTGGAGCTGCTCCACCTCCACCAGTTATCCAAGCACTATCACCCTGTGTCCTGATTGCTGCCAATGAGGAAGTCGCAGAAGCGAATCCTGTTCCTTTAATATTATTTACAGAAGTATTTATAACAGTAACACTTCCACTTAAGGTATCTAATCGGGCTGGGATAGTTGCACTAGTATCTATAATGATTGCAGCAAGTTTACTTGAATTATCATCCATCTCCGTTCTTATTTCTTCAACAGTAGGAGAAGATCCACCGGCTCCTGTTGTCCATGCAACATCACCACGGGTTCTAATAGCTGCCAAGGAAGAAGTAGCGGAGGCAAAACCAGTTCCCTTCATATCATTTAATGCTGTATCAATTACAGTCACACTTCCACTAATTGTGTCGAGTCTACCGGGAATATCGTCAGACTGAAGTTCATTCGTATCTGCAAGTATTGTTGCTAAAGTTGCTGAAAGAGTATCAATCCTGCCCGGTATATCATCAGTTTGGAGTTCATTGGTATCTGCTAAAGTTAAATCGACATTACCATCGATTACGGTTACACTTGCTGAGAGTGTATCTAACCGTCCCGGAATGTCATCGGTTTGTAATTCCCCAGTATCAGCAAGAATGGTTGCAAGAGTTCCAGAGAGTGTATCTATTCTTCCGGGAATATTATCAGTCTGTAACTCGTTTGTATCGGCAAGGGTTAGATCTACATTTCCATCTATAACGGTAACGCTGGCACTCAAGGTATCCATTCTGCCAGGGATATCGTCTGTTTGTAATTCCCCAGTATCTGTTAATATTGAATCAACATTACCGTCAATAACCGTAACGCTCGCTGAAAGAGTGTCTAACCTACCGGGGATATCATCGGTCTGCAGTTCGTTGGTGTCTGCTAAGGTCAAATCTACATTTCCGTCAATGACAGCAACACTCGCACTCAAGGTATCCATCCTTCCAGGGATGTCATCACCTTGTAATTCATTGGTATCTGCGAGTATTGTTGCGAGTGTTCCTGATAACGTGTCAATTCTTCCGGGTATATCGTCACCCTGTAATTCATTCGTATCAGTTAAAATATCATCGATATCAAGAGCAGTTTGAACCGTTCCACCCACCTGTATTGTATTGACATCTGGAATATCTGAAGAGTATTTTGAAGTCCAGTAATTTTTATCTACTACTGCAAAATCATGCCAGAAAGGAAGAGCAGTTGCTTTATGAACCATTAGTTTTATATGCCCCAATATACTAACATCTGTAACACTTAATGTGCATGTATAATATCCTATTTCATCATGAGAACAGTTGGCAGCATTATCTTTCTGAGCCATATTACTGCCATTTTTCGATAGACGGACATCAGCTTGAACTATTGTTAATCCGCTAAGTGCTGTAGTTCCATCGCTTTCTGACATCGCTGGCCCGACGAGAACGGATACGGATGAGCTCTGTTTCAATTCACGCATAATCTACCTCTTGACAATTTGTTTCTATAGTATTACTATGTAAAATATCCCTACTAGAAAGGAGACTATTATGAAATGTTCTTGTGGGTGTAATAAAGATATTATCATTACAAGACTTATAAAATGGAAATTGGGAAAAGGCCAGAAATCTTTTTATATTAAAGGCCATTACCATCCTAAAGGTATTAAAAGTCCTACGTGGAAAGGAGGAACCCATATTAAAGATGGATATAAAATTATTCATAGACCTGAACATGAGAACTCTAATTGTCACGGATATATTAGAGAACAAAGATTTATTATGAGTAAATTTCTTAATCGACCTTTGTTCCCTTCTGAAATAGTTCATCATAAAGATGGAAATAAAACGAATAATAATATTAATAATCTTACTATTGTAACAAGATCTAATCATATTTCCAAATATCACCCATTTAAACCTAAAGATAAAACTCCCAAAATATGCCCTAATTGTGGTCAATCTTTTATTCATAAAGATAATTATAGAAGAGATAAATGCTGTTCTATTAAATGCCGAGGTGAATATCATAAAGGCTTGCTTGCTAATAATCTTAAAATAAATCAAAAAATAGCTGATGAAATTAGACTTAATATTGAAAACCTGCCTCATAGAAAGCTGGCTATTAAATATAATCTTAGCAAAACTCATATTGGACGTATTCTGAGAAGAGAAATATGGAGTTAATTGTTTTAGAAATACTGTCATGGTTTCCTCTCTTCCAGATAATTATTCAAATCTGCCAGTGCCTTAATATTATCATCGGTATAAAATAAAAGCTTTCGTTTATAATAAAGCATTTTCCTGAATACGAAAATTGTCATTAGAAAATTTAAACTGAAAACAATTGTATTAAAAAGATGTCTATAATGATTCATTGCTACAGGGATTGAGATCCCTCCGGCAGCAACATATTCATCAACACCGATTGAATAGGCTGTTGAATAATAAGTATCCCCTTCCATGTCAGTTGTATAAAGTGACGTTGCTGGACCTGTCGTTCCACCATGATAAGCATTACCTGTATTTATCATTGTAAAATCCAAAGTTGCATAATCTGGGAATTCATTAGCCCAATCCGACCCCGAAGCTGCAACAGAGTTTGTTCCTGTTCCGTCATCTGAGGCGCAATAATCAACCGTTATTGTTCCATTAAAATCTTCCCCAGTACTACTAAATACGGCACAATTTGTTGCAACTACTGTTCCACTTCCATTCCTTACACCAGCATAACAGTCATAACTAATAGAATTATAAACATACATTGTACCAGTATCAGTTCTAAATCCTGCATTGGTATTGGTGTTATTAAATCCTGTTGCTATTGTATTAAAAATTGTATCTGGTCCAGTTCCAACTTCAACACCAAAGTTCCAATGGTCCCCTGTTAGATCCCCTGTTAGGTAACAAGAATCAACCTTGCAATTAGTTGCAGTAATTTTTATATCATGCCCATGAGTTGAAAATGTCCCTACTATCTGGATACCCTTTATAGTAACATAATTATCCTCTACTAATATAATCCCAGTATTCCCAGGATCTAAAGCTAATCTATATCGTGATGTTGATATTCCGGTTTTTAATGCTTGATCTCCGTCTGCTGCTTCTACTACTATATAATGTGTCGAATCTGTTGTGAATCCATTAATGGTTACCTGTGTTGTATCCGCTGAGCCACTTGAAGCTCTACAATAAACATGATGCCAATCTCCATCAGAAACTAAATTAGTTCCCTCTCCTGCTTCCCATAAGGAGAGTGATAAATAAGCCGTTGCCCATGTTAGCCCGTCTGGAGTGCCTACTGAATCTGGATCTACATAGCGAACTACTTCTGCTGAAAATAAAGAAAGAGATATTAATAATAATATTCCAATAAGCAGAAATTTCTTCACCACTTAAACCCTAATGAGCCTGATAGATATTAAACATTGCTAACTTTAATTCTGCAATCAAGGCATCAATCTCTGGTTCTCTTACCAGATCCCCTGAGTATTTCACTTTTAATGCCTCCAGGTTTACAAACGATGTATTTATACCTGACAAAAACCCTATTGTTCTGGATCTTAATGCTGTTACTTTCGCACCATCCAAATTTAAGTCATTAAGTTCTTCTAATGTTTTGTCCTCTAAAGCCATAATTATCTCCTCTCTTGATATTTACTAATAATAGGATAGACAGTTTCTTCCATGTTATTATCTATTACTAATATATTCATATTTAAAAACTTACTTATCAATTCCTTTACCTCTATATCAGGGATTCTAATTTTAAGTCCTGTTGAAAATACAACCCTGAATCCCATTTATTTTTGTTCCTGTAATAATAGTTTTGGTATTATTATTGTCGGTGTATTTTTCAATCTATTATAATCTGTATTTCCCGGCAAAAATCCATACACTGTATTACTCAGATCGCTGTCAAGAATTACATAAAAGCTCTGATAATCTGCAACCGTATCCAGAAATGTTTCCATATTTGTTTTGGTAGTGGGATTATAATATTCGTTTAATGGATCGGGAATCAATGTATACTGATTAATCGGATCTCGTTTATCAAAAAATGTTGCACCTGATACGGATGGAGTCTTTTTTGATCGCCTTATTATCTTCCGCTTGAACCAGCTTATTTTATTATCGGGATGATTAGCAGGATAGAAACTATCACCAATCCAGATACGCCCAATTTCAGAATATGTCAATGTTGGATCATGCCAATATGCTTGAAATCCTACACCGCTGAATGATGATGATAATTTTAGTACGGTTATGGTTGCTGATAATGAAACCGAAACTGAGGCTGACATTGAACCACCATATAGCCCGGAAAAAGTACTGGTTGCATCTGCCAATCGATAAGTCAAAACTGTCCCAGCTGGCATATTATATTTATCAAATATTAGATGGGTTGATGTTCCTGCTCCCAGGGTTGCTTGTATCCAATTCTGATTTCCCAGGGAGGCAGTACTGGTGTATCCCGTTGCTGCAGTATAATTAGTATTCCGGTCGAATCCTATTATGGTCATAACACTGGAAGTTGCATATGTATTGTGTAGGGATAACGATGTTGCTGTTGCTCCCACATCAAATCGGAATTTGCTATCTGTAGAATTATATTTACAGGTGATGCCATAAACTGTACCGGATCTCATTGCTGTTTGAATTGCTCCGGCTAATCCTGATCCTGTAAAAGTCCCGGAGGCTGCCGTTGCTAAAATAACACTTCCTGTCGAAGTAGCTTTGAATCCTAATTTATCATTCATAGCTGTGACAACCGTGAACCCTGATTCTGTTCTCCACTTCTTCCCAAGGATTTCGTTCTGAGAAAACTCAGCTGGATTATTTGTCAATTCAGAACTGGGAGCGAGTGTTGCCAGATCATAAAGGTTTTCGTATAAGAATCTCATTTGACTCATGTTGTTACCCCCAATACTTTAGGGTTAATTCTGAAACTACCCAAGTCTGATTCATCGGTCATGAATTCAACCATCCCTGAAAATATATTCCTGCCTTCCATTTCTATATTCAATGGCATTGGGGTCACTACAATATTCTTACCACCTCCACCACCGGATCGCATTGATTCAAGTTCGTCCATATTATCGATTGTTTGCTGTGGTGGCATTATGTATTCCCCGGATGTGACTGCAATATTATTCGTATCAATTCCCGGCTTCCCTGCAAAAAGTCCACCTGCTATCATTTTATCAACCACACCACCCTTAATGAAAGCTGGTGCTGCAGGAGCAGTTTGCCCTGCTATAAGTCCGACCTGAGCTGCCCCAAGTCCTCCGACAAGTGCTGCTATAATTAAATTTAAAGGCCAAATTAAAGTCAGTGCTTTAGATACAGCCTCGGCTGTGTTCATTAAAGCCTGTGCAATATTCAAAGCCTTTGTGGTTTTAAATTGTTTTAATTCTAAGGCATATCTTTTTTGTGCCATATCTTTATCGATAGCTTCAAGAGCTAATGCCAATTCATCTTCATCTTTAATAGTAGCCTTCGCATCCTTTTTTCTCTGAGATCCTTCTTCATCTAATTTAGAAAACATATTTGCAAAGTATTGATTCACTGTTCCGGTTAATGCAGAAAATACTTGTGTGAAAACATCTTTAACAGTTGCTAATGCTTCTGTCCATTTTAGTTTAAATTTTTCAGTAGTAGCGACAACCACATTATCTACCCAGTCTGTTTCCATCTCATCTTCACTTTCATAAAAAGCCATTGCTGCTTCTTCCACATCGGCATAAGCATCCGGGTATTTTTCTTTTAATGTTTTTATGGCTTCATTGTTTAATTTTCCCTTCTCTTTCAATGATAGTACTTCAGTATCATACAAAGCTTTTGATGCTTTTTTTGCAATCTCTGCTGCTTCCGGATATTGAATTGCCAGGTAAGCAATGACTTCTTTTTCAGTAAGATCCCCTATCTCCAAAAGGTGTGCTTTCTCCTGTTCATATTTTTGCTGTTCTGTTAATGAGGCTTCAAGCAAGGCATCCCTGACACCATTAACCATTGCCAGATTAGTTCTTTCTGTAGCTACCTTTTTATCTGCTATCCTTTTGATCTCTGTTTCTCTTGCTATAGTTTCAAGAAAATCTATCTGTGCTTGAGTTGCCTTATCCTCCGCAGCAGCTTTTTCGGCTTCTTCAACCTGCTGTCGTTTAATTGCATTAGTTATCATTAAATTTTGTTCATCTCTCAGGTGTTTCAAGTTGGCTTCATATGCCTCTTGTGCAATAGCCATCTGATCTAAAGTGACAAGTGATCCTGCTGCAAGTACTCCATTATGGTCATCATGTGCATCTATAATTGCTTGCATTTTCTTTTCTTGAATATCTATAGCATCATTATAATCTTCAGCAGTTTGGAGTGTACCTTTCATGGCATCATTTAAAAATTGCTGTTCTTCTTTTTCATCTTTTAATTCTTTTTTGAGTTTAATGAAGCCTGCTATCAATAATCCAACTGCTGCTGCAATTGCAGCTATGGGTCCCAATGATACTGATGTCGCAATTCCTAATGCAGCCATTGCTGTAGTAACTTTCTGAACTACCATAACCGCAAGAAGAGCTGCCCCTAAGCCAAAAAGAACTTCTTTCATATCAAATATAACTTTAATAACTTTTGTTATTGCTTCAACTGTGTTTTTTGCGAATTCAGCAAAGCCTTCCCGGTTCTCTTTCAACCATTCTGTCATACCAGACAAGATCTCTCTAACTACTGGAAGTAATTGATCTCCGATAGTAATACTAGTTGCTTTTAATGTTGCTTTGAACTGACTCCATATAAAAGCTAACGTATCAGTCTGGATTGCAAATGCTGCTGCTGTAGGAGAACCGTCTGCCATTAAATCGTTTATCTTTTCTACTTCAGCTCCCAGGTCTTTTGCTGCTACAACTACACCAGTCAAGGCTCTTACATTCGGAAACATCTCAGCAAGATCTGTTGCTGGAAGAGATCCGACTTTTTCCATTACAGCCCGGAAGCCATCTGCCTTTACTGTCATTCCTCCAAGTTCTTTTGTTAATGCTTCAGAAGGTTTTATCAATGCATTAACAACACCACGTAAAGAGGTAACTGCAACTCTCGTTTTAATACCATTCCTGGTCATAATAGCAAGCATACCTGCCATATCTTGAGCAGACCCACCAGCAACCTGCATAAGCTTTGCAACATTACCAATTACCGGAGCCAGTTCTGCAAAAGTTGTTTTACCAAATTTGACAGTAGCAAAAAGAATATCAGAGTAAAATCCTGCATCCTTAGTTGCATCCTGAAAAGAATTCATTAATGTCGTGATCGCATCTGCAGCTACCCCGGTATCTGTCAGTCCTGCTTTTGCTGCCTGGGCTGATACTTCCAGAACATCAAGAGCTTGTGCAGCTGGGATACTGGCAGATAAAATATCATAGAGACCTTTGGCAAGTGCATCTGTAGATTCCCCATAAGCTTCTGACATATCAAGAATTGATTTTTTGAAATCCTTCATTAATGGCATAGTAGTTTTATCAAGCATGGTTGCTACATTAGCCAATGCCTTCTCAAACTTACCTGCGTCAATTACACCTTTAATAAAGGCAGCACTAACTGCGAGCATACCTATTTTTGCTGCCATAGCAATTGCTTTAAAAGTTTTATCAGAGAGTTTTGCAAATGCTGATGTTTTACCTGTAGCGGAATTTATGCCTGTGTTGAATCCTGTAGAATCGAGTCCCAGGACAACCATCAATTTTCCAACTATCATGCTGACCATCCTATTTGCTCAATTGCTTTCATTACTTCTTTATCGG
>Ga0208904_1002714_pt1 | contig 10934 bp, 15 predicted proteins | sample AntAceMetag02UKB_FD_184774 | JGI IMG/M metagenome (GOLD analysis project Ga0208904, IMG submission 184774) | Saline lake microbial communities from Ace Lake, Antarctica - Antarctic Ace Lake Metagenome 02UKB (SPAdes) (version 2) | ecosystem: Environmental > Aquatic > Non-marine Saline and... | reverse complement strand
GTTCGCCCTAAGTCCTTTTGAATTCAGCTTGTTTCTTTTCATTTTAGAATCTCCCTTGCTGTGGTTAGTAAGAATGGTCAAAAATTGACCAATTTTGCTTGGTTTAAACAATCAACCTTAACCACAAGAAACCCTAACACTATTCCCTGTGGTTAAGTTAAATTGTTTACATGAATACCTCCGTTGATTAAGTGTTTGGTTCAGCGAATGACCGGGATTATATTCTTTTTATTTCCCTTTCTTTAGTCATTCTTAAAGCACATTCAGGATGAACATCAGCACAGCTTTGCCAACAATCTTCAGCTTCTTCATTACTGTTTGATCGACCATACAGTACCCAAGGATCACTAATATAAATTTTGTAATAAATTCTAAACATTTTCAAATCTCCTTGTTTAAATTTTCATTCCATATACTGACTATACCATGTTACGAACCAACTGTCAATGATTATATAACAACTGTAACATTTATAACAAAGCAATATGTTCGTCTATTTCTTTGTCTGAATAACCATCTTTTCTCATAAGATACATCATTCGCTGTACATCTTGACTTGGAACAGTAATTATATTATCTTCTGGCTGCAGAACTTCTTCACCAAAAGTAATTAATACATACAGTTGATAATGAGCAAAAGCTTCTTTTTCAGTAGCAAAAGTTCCGAGGTGAACTGACTTTCCACGGTATTTTACTGAAGCTACCCATTTCTTTCCAGACGCCTTGACGCCGGGATATTTTGAGGTTGTTTCTGAGTGTCTATTTTGTTGGTTCTGTCTAACTGACAATACTCTAAGATTATAGTTTTTACAGTTTAAACCATCTCCATCTCGGTGATCTATTTGCTTACCTTTCTTGGTACGACCAAGTATAAATGTTTGTAATTCAAGTCTTTTATCGTATGCTACTATATAAGCATAGTAAGTTTTTCTGTGTGTTCCAGATTGCTTTGCTCTCCACTTATACTTTGATACTCTTTCGTTATCCCAGGGATCTACTTCAGCAACCTGCCCAGACAATGATCTTAAATTGTCATTCCATAACTTAATCAGACTCATTCCGTATCTCCTTACTTTGCACTGGAACAAATGCTCCATCTACAACTTCCAGTACTTGTTGTTCTTCTCTTTTAATCTTTACAACCCACTGTTCTCCAATTAGTTGTTTACTTATTTTAATCTTTCTTTGGTCGGTTGATTTCAGTTTTCTTCGCACACTAAACAGTGAAACTCTTTTTGAATCTGCATCTTTCTCGTTGTCGCAAAGAACTATAAATTCTCTGCCTTCAGTCAAAGCTAAATCAACGTACTCAGCATTTTGTATTACACCTCTTACTCTTGTTTCAGATTCCATTTTCTATCTCCTTGGTTGATATTAACAGCTTAAGTCGCCTGGTTCATGATATAAACTAACTATACCATATTTTAACCAAGTAGTCAAGGTAATTTATGTACCTATTGTAATTTAAATTAATAACTTTTGTACCAATGAAACAATGTAACCATGTAACAGGTATAGGCGTCCCCTCTTTTTAAATTACTATTTATTTTTAAATTACTGCTTACTGTTTTTAGATTTTCTTTTTAAGGTATTATTTTTATAATATATATATTTATATACTGAGAACTCAACACCAGAAACACTGAGAAGTAATTTAAAACGAAGCAGTAATTTAGAATATTTGGGGACGTCTACACCTGTTTCATCGTTTCACCGTTTCATTGTTACAAATGTTACTAAATATCTTATAAATTTTTAAGTAAATATGGTCGATATTTGACCTTTCTGGGAAGTTTGTTTCATTTAAGTAGATTTAAAAAATTTTTGCTATAAAAGAGACAGCATTACCTTAAATCTGGTGTAATAGAAATCCCCAGATAATTATATTTGCTATTATCAGTATTCCTAAAGTTTCAAGTAAAGCTATTTCAGCAGTTTTGTGCATTTTACTTAACATTTTGGACTCCTTTCAAATTTGCTTGCAAATTCATGCTTTCTATAGAAAGTACGGAGGGAGATTAAATTATCTGATACAATCAAAGGCTTTATATATTTTATTATAAAGTTGTTCAATTACACTTTCTGGATATTGTTCAGGACAATCAAGTACTGCAATTTCAATATAGTTTAGCTGCTGGCGGATTAATTCCATATTGTTTCTTGCTAATTCCAAATATGAGCGTTTATCATGTTTTTCCATATCTTTCTCCCTTCGAACCCTCCATGCTTTCTACTGAATACCTTCTTGCTTTGGTTAAACTACTTTTTCTTCTGTGTTCCCTTGACTTCAAGGGCCATAAATTCGGTCAGTTTCTTTTGATCTTCTTCCGTGAATGTATCGGGAAAAGTGATCTTTTTCAGCATCAGGCCTTCGAATGAAATTATTTTGCTGGTAGTCTTGACCGTATCAACAATCTTTTTGTTTTCGGCATTTGCTGTACCATTTGCCCTTGGTCCGTGAAGCTTGCCATCCAAAGCCAACTGAAACTTTGCCTTGGCTTTTTCAGCTTTGCCTTTGGCGTCCTTAATCATCGCCCCGGAGTCGGCCAGAATCTGTTTTGTCCCGTAGACCGTAAAGTGTTTTTGCACTTCATTGAAGTCGTTAAACGTAGGCCAGATCTTGGTCAGGTCAAATGTTTCCAGCGTAATGATCTTTGCATCTTTATCTGAATTGTATTCATTCAGGTTCAATGCGCCTTTGTCGGATATTGTCCAGTCTATCAATCTTTTCGCCATTTTTATATCCCCTTAATTTTTGATTGCAATTAAGAAGGTACTCAATGGAAAGCACGGATTTGATTAATCCGACTATTCAATGGTCCCAGTTTGTTTATTCGTTTTTGTCTCGTTTAGTTTGAATACCAAAAAATGCTGTTGGCATAACGTCAATTTCACGGCACTTTGGGCAAGATACTTCAAATGTTTTTGGCCCAAGGTATTTTTTAAAAACGTGCAAACAAAAATTACATTGAAATTCAGTCTTTTCCTTTTTCATAATGGCCTCCCGTTTTGGGGCCCATTAAAAAGTCGGATTAATTTTGGGAAGTCATCCCGCAAATTGTCAATGAACTTTGGGTTCGTTTCAATCGACCGTCAAGTCGGTGTCGTTTCAATCCCGTTACGTTCTGCCCATATATATTGCACAACGTATGCCAATTCAGCCATATATCTGAAATAAACGTAACCCATTGATATTACACAGTATATTGGTATATTGGTTAAATGCCCGGTTGTGAAATACTGTCCCGTTTAGTGTCCGCGATACACAAGTGTCCCACATTTTTCGGTCTGTAACATACCGTTATCATTGGGGATTAAAAGTGTATCATTAACGATGTGTTCGCAATTACTTAATGAATCCCATTCATTTGGTATGGTTGTTGCAAGCAGGTACAACCCCCCATATCCCTGCCGTTTTCGCAGCCGACCGCATGCAAGTAGTATGCCAACTGTATGTACATGAACCTGAACTCGGGTTCAGCTTTGCGGTCAACCCATACACTTCGACACTTCGACAAGTATCGAAAAGCGGTTTGCGTCAGATTGGTTCGGCTTGCCCGATCCTTATGGGGGGCTGGCAGGTCTTTGAGGTTTTGCTCTTTGTATATATAACACCCAGATTTCCCCAAGGTAAGAAAATAGAATGAAAAGTCTGGAAGGCAAAAAAGAACAAAAAAGAACAAATTCCCAGAATAGTCAAAAATTGACTCTATATACTGACAAATTATTTTATATAGAAACAATATAATCCTTGCCTTCTAGAATCATACATGGTATGATGAACTTACGTAATGGAAGAAGAATTGACAATTTAAATCTATGTAAGGGCAGAACAAACATGGAAGCAGCAGAACAATTAACTGAATTTCTTCGCGACAGCAGCAATATCCCGGAGCCTAAGGCAGACTTCAGGAAACTTGTTACAAAATATTCTTGCTTGGCCAAGCCCGGCGGGGACTCGAGTTGTACAAGATATTCCCCAGGACCCTCAGGTAACTGCAGTCTTCAAAACCAAGCAGCCGATGGAAGTTTCATTTGCCTTTACACAGGAGTATTGAACTGATGGGCGGAGCTAACTCAGGGCGACAGCCTCTTGACGTAGATATGGACGCAGCTCTTGATCTGCTTATGCGCGGGGAAAAGATCCCGGCGGTCGCAGTTGAGCTCGGTATCTCTGCTCCAACCCTCCGAAGTCGAATAGCAGACATAAAGAACAAACAGGGATTGCTGCTGCAATATAGAGAAATTCAGTCCCTTCAACTTACTGAACTACAAGCCCGAGTTCTCGAGGCTATTACACCCGATAAAATTGAAGATGCAAGCCTTAGAGATCTTGTTGCCTCTTATAAAATACTTAAAGATAAGGAATTAGTCGTAGAAGGAAAACCATCTGAGATAAAAGGTTTGGTAGCTCATTTAATCCACCTAGAAAAACAAGATGCTGCTTTAGATGATACTGATATTATAGAAATACAAGAAGGAGAAACTGTTTTACCAAAAAATGATTTAGTAAGTCAATTATCCCAGTTAGACGACAGCGGATTTTAAACGTGGGATAGGGTATGCAGCCCGAAAGGTAGTAACTCCACTACTTTCCCACTCTACTTAGGAGATCATATAAGGAGTAATATGATGAAAGAAATACAGCTTACGCAAGGAAGAGTAGCACAAGTAGATGATGAAGATTATAAATACTTAACAGAAAATTTTAGCTGGTGTGTTTCAGGTAAACCTGGTAATGAGTATGTTACAATGAATGGTAACAGTATTACTATGCACCGCTTAATTATGAGCGTCCCAGATGGTGTTGATATTGATCATAAAGATCATAATGGGTTCAACAACCAGAAGGAAAATTTACGAGCATGTTCTGAGACACAAAACATGTGGAACATGCGACCGCATAAAGGTAGGAGATTTAAGGGAGTTCATCTTCGCAAAGATAATAGTTTTTATGCGGCGTATATTTACCAATACGGAAAGAGATTTCATTTAGGGCAATATAACACAGAAGTTGAGGCAGCTTTAGCTTATAATGCAGCAGCGATTTTATGGCGAGATGAATTTGCTTGCCTTAATGAAGTCGATGGAATAGACAACGAGGAATTTCGCAAACATATTTTAAGTCAATCCGTCGATTATTGACCATTCTTGGATGCGGGCTGAGTTACTAGGTTAATACAGGCAACGCTGGGGAGCGACCTGGACAAACATTTCTAGTAATCTCAGCTCGCAACACCGGGCAATGTTTGGGATAAACCCGCCCCCGGCAGGGTCGTCGCCGTTGCGACGAACTGTACGGCAAAAGGATACAAAGTGATATCTAATAACTCACCAGTACAACCACCTAAAGAATTACCCGAAGAAGATGCTTTTAGGTTTGTAGTTAATTATAGTGACGATATCGGAGCAATTTTTAAAGTAGTAAAAGGAAAAGAATGCTGGCTGTTACCGACAAAGAGCAAATCGAAGCTTGTCTGCTAGATATAATCGGTAGTGTAATTAAAGCAGATTCGTATAAGTATAGATGTAGAAAATGTAAAACTCAAATGAGATCTTGGGAAGAATTAGATAGGCATCATATTATCTATAGACCCAAGAGACTTGTTTGGCTTTGTAGAAGGTGTCATTGTCGAGTAACTTATTTAAACGGAATGAAAGCAAGAGAAGTTCGTAGAAAGTTAGATAATAAACTCCGTTGGGAAGTATGGAGAGAATTTCTTAAGGAAAAAACTACTGAAGAAGAGTTTGAAGAAAGTGAACGTATAGTAGAAAGTTGGTTTGCATAAGGAGAATTAATAATGGCTGTAACAGGTCCGTATGAAAAAGAATACTCAAAAAGATACATAGGGCTTTCTACTGACACAAAGCCTACTGATTTTGTGTGTACTGGAAGCGAATTTTATGAATCAGATACTGGAAGTACATATCTTTACTCTGGCTCTGCCTGGGTATTAGGAGGTTAAGATGACTGTACGCGGACCTTGGGAGCACCCAAATGTAAAGTATTTTATGTGTCTTGCTGCTGATACAAAGCCTACGTTAGCACTGCATCCCGGCTTGAATCCAGGAGATAGGCTGTTTGAAACAGATACACAAACTTGGTATATCTATGGAGATGCGGTTTGGACTGTCTTTGTAGCAGCTGGTACTCTGGGAGCAATGACTGCAGCGACAGACCCGGCGTCGAGTGTAGCAACTACAGCTGCAATCATTGATGCTTATGTCGGAACAGTAATTACTTTGAACGGAGCTGGAAATGCTCAGACTCTTGCTACTCCGACTATCGCTACAGCCGGTAAAGTTTTTACAGTAGTAAATAATGATACCAGTACGAATGATCAAGATGTTGTAGCAAATACTGTTACCTTTACAATTACTCCAGGTGAGGCACAAAGTTTTATTTGGGATGGAACAGCTTGGGGACCTACTTCTATGGGGATTATTTCTATTCCCGTTACTGTGCTTCAGGGTGGTACTGGCAGAACTACAATAGCTGCGTATAGAGATGATTTGACTTTGCTTGGAGCTACAGAAAAAGTTTACATAGATGGCAGAACTACTGCACATACAGATCCTGATGGTATTTTATCTGTTGTTCAAACAACTGCTAGTAATGCAAATAAGTGTATTTATACCAGCCTAATAGATACTGCTACAGTTGGGCATATACTTTATGGGCAGTATACTGAAGTTGCAAGTTTTGCTGTTGTAACAGAAGCAGCACAGACTCTTTATGGTGAATATACTTCTGTGATAAAAAGTGGTGTAGATACAAGTGTAGCTACAACAACTCTTTATGGTGGGTATTTTGCTGCTTCGAATACTGGATCAAGTGCAGCAGGAGCTAAAAATACTTACGGTTTATTCGCATCAGCAGTTGGTGACGCAGCTGGAACAACAGTAACTTATGGGCTTTATGCAACAGCTACTGGGGCTGATACAAATTGGGCAGCATATCTTATTGGTAATGTTTTAATTGAGGGAAATCTTTCTTCTGGGTCAGAAGAAAATGTAATGACAGCAACTGATACATGGACAACTCAGGAATGTAGAGGGACATTAATAAGTAACCTTGGGCAGGGTGCAGCAGCTACTTATACTTTACCAACAGCTGCGGAAGGGTTGAATTTTACCTTCACTTGTGCAGTTACAGAAGATGTTCACATAAAGGCTGGAGCAAGTGATTTGATTTATCTTGACGGAACAGCTCTTGATGATGCTGATAAGGTGTCAAATACAGCAGCAGCAATAAGTCATAATATTACATTCTGGACAATAGAAACATCTGCTGGAGTTTATGATTGGCTCGCTGCAAGCGGGCCTGGTCCTTGGGTGGATGGAGGTGCTTGATGCAACCATCAATTAGAGCAAATATGGCTCCACAGTATAGTGATGTGAAAACTGAATATGATATTACTCTTGCCGCAGGTGAAATTGGTGGGACTGATCTTTGCTGCAATACCGTTGAGACAGTCGGCCCGAACCTCGTAACAGACAGCGGGTTTGATGATACGAGCCTCGGTGCTAATTCTGTTACCGGCACTGACTCAGATATGAGTGGGGCTAATAATTGGGGCAACAGCGGTTTGGCAACACTTGATATAAATACAACTGTCGCTGGCAAGATGTATATGCTTGGTAATGGTGGCGCTGATGATCTTGCTTTTATATTGGCAACAACGACAGTAGGAAAGACTTATTTTTTAACTTTGAAAGCTCGTTTAAATGCAGGGGCGTCTACTGCAATTTATGCAGGAACAGCCCTTACTGCTGCGGCGGCTGTTGCAGGAAATTGTTTCGCGCTTACTCCAACTGGAGTAGAGGCAACTTATTCTGGATATTTCGTAGCAGCGGCTACAGCTATTGGAATAGGCATTGCTGGTGTTGGCTTCAACGGCATAGCCTTTGAAATAGACGACGTAACCCTCCAAGAATGCACCTTCGATAGCTGGACCGCAGGCACCGGCTGGTGTCCAGATTGTACCGCAGGCGCACTGACCGGCAAGGCTCGTAAAGTTGCGGGAACTGCGGGTGGGATTTTTCAGGCAAGAGCGTCTACAGACAGAACCGACAGGTTTGCATTTACGATAGAAAGAACAGCGGGGACTGTTCGGTATAGAACCAGGGCGGCTGTCTACGGAACTACAAGAAGTGTCTCTGGGACGTACATAGAGGATTTGACTGTCTATGATGATTACGATTACACAGTTATTGCAGCCGATGCTGCTTTTGCGGGAACCGTAGATAACGTCACGGTTCGCACAGTCACAAACAAAAAAGCCAACGGCATTACCGCAGAAATCGACTACGACACTCAGCGCCTAATCACTTCAAAAACTGCGGCCTCAACGACAACGGTGTTGGATGATTCGACTGTTGTAATCAAAGAGGACTACACCGGATTCGCTGATAGCTCATCTGGTACCGCTTCAATCGCCACCAATGTAATTACAGTTACCGCGATGGACCGGGACGAGGATTCTTATGTCACCTCTGATCAGGGTGTAGGGGCGATTACTGATTTTACACATTGGGTGGATGTGGATGTAACTGCGCTGACGGATGCGACTAATTCAGGTTTTGGTGTGTGGGCTGTAGCCAGCGCCGACGATGATATGCTCGACATTAAAGATGCTGGTGGTGATGCAATTTTGGCAATGGCTTATCAGTCAACGGCTGATACGCATTATCAATTAAAGTTATACAATACTACTGGTTCTACAATAGCATTTATAGATGCGTCGACAGAAATTGCCGTATGCACTGTGCTATATTTATCTGTTAATCGCACTGGTACTACTCTGACCATTGAGATATATTCAACGGATGCCCTGCGTGCCGCTGGTGCCGCTGGAGATATAGACACTGTAAGCGGCACTGTGCAGTCAACTGCGTTACGGTATGTTTATGGGCTTGCGTCCTATAATGAAGCCGCTGTGACTGGTCGTGACGCATCAGGCACAATCAGCAACCTGAACCTATCCCCCGAGCGAACCTTAATTGCCCTCCACGACAGCGACAACCAACTCGCAGTCCTGTATGACGGTTCTCGGGTGTATCAAGGCGCTGTTGCGGATGCCAGCATTGTCAGCAACAAGCAGCATGAAAAAGAGGGTGATGGTAGTGGAACTTTTACTGCGAAAAGACTAACACTTGGTGCTGTTGAGGCAACTGGTACTAGTACTGATGAACAACTTTACCAAATAGTTACGACTGCTGCTGATCACTTTTTTGTTGGTGATGAAGTAGATGATTATTGGGCTGGTGACGGAGTGATAGTTATGGACGCAAGTAATACTACAAAGAAAGTAAATTAGGTCAAAAATTGACTATTCTTAAAAGCTAATGGTTGAAACAAATATAAATAAATCAGTACTGAAGAAACTTTCTGAGTGGAAACGGAGTCCTTTGCAGTTTGTTTCGGAGTGCATTAAAGCAGTTCCATCAACTCAGCAAATTGAGATTCTTCAGGCTATAGGAAAAGAGAAACGAGTTACTGTTCGTAGTGGTCATGGAGTTGGCAAAGATACAAGTGCTTCATGGATAGCATTATGGTTTTTAGTTACTAGACCGTACGCAAAAGTAGTAGTGACTGCACCAACTAATAGGCAGTTAAGAGATATTTTTCTTGCGGAAATTTCTAAGTGGCTTAGGCAGTCTATTGTAGCTGATGAGTTTATAGTTAGAAAAGATTCTATTCAACATAAAGAAGCACCAAAAGAATATTGGCTGAGATTAATTTCTCCGTCTATTAGAGCTACGAAAGAGGAACAAGCAGAGACTCTTGCCGGACTTCACGCAGATCATCTATTGATTATTTGTGATGAAGCTTCAGGAATTCCTGACCCGACATTTGTGCCACTTGAAGGTGCAATGACTCAGCCAGATAATAAAGTTCTTCTTATTGGAAATATGACTAAGAATACTGGGTACTTTTACGATACGCATTTTCACGCTGAGATCAGCAAGCAATGGAAAAAGTTTCATTTTGATTCAAGGGAGTCTACAAATGTAGATCCTTCAATGCCTAAGTATTTTGCAATGAAGTATGGGGTAGATTCAAACGTCTTTAGAATTCGCGTAGAGGGAAATCCCCCGCTTCAAGACGATGATACATTGATTCCGCTTTGGACAGCAGAGCAGTGTATTGGACAGGAGTTTGAAGTAGCTGAAGATGAGCCTTTGTATCTTGGTGTAGATGTTGCTCGGTATGGTGATGATAGTTCTATTATTCTTCCAAGACAAGGGTTGATAATTAAACCCTGGGAAACTTTTAGAAAGCTGAATACGATTGATCTTGGTGGGTTTATAAATCAGACTTATCAGGAAACAGAAGCTAGTGGCTGTGCTATAGATGTAATTGGCGTTGGAGCAGGCGTTGCTGACTGGCTAGAAAAACACCATATGAAGAATCTGTATCAAGTTAACGTGGCAAATTCTTCAAGTAATATGGAAAAGTATAATCGCTTACGAGATGAGTTGTGGATAAGGGTAAGAGATAATTGCTTACTTGGAAAGTATTCATTTCCTGATACTAAAGTAAATGGAGAAACTGAAACTCTTGGGCAGCAACTTGCAAGTGAACTTGCTTGTGTTAGATACAAATTCAATGCTCACGGAGGTTATATCGTAGAGTCTAAGAAGGATTTAAAAGCTCGCGGTATTGCAAGCCCAAATATTGCAGATGCACTTTGTCTTACGGAGTATTTTTCGAATTCAGCTACAAGAGTTTTTGCTACAAAAGAAGAAGATGATGATGATTTTTTTAGTCGTTATAGTAATGGAATGATTGACTCAGGTCAAGCCTGGATGGGACTTTAGATGGAAATAGTAGAGTATAATAAAAGAAAAGAAATGCTTTCTGTTAGGTATAATACAAGTGCTATATGGAAGTATTCTCCGGTAGACGTAGAAACGTATGTAAAAATAGC
>Ga0208904_1002710_pt1 | contig 10938 bp, 32 predicted proteins | sample AntAceMetag02UKB_FD_184774 | JGI IMG/M metagenome (GOLD analysis project Ga0208904, IMG submission 184774) | Saline lake microbial communities from Ace Lake, Antarctica - Antarctic Ace Lake Metagenome 02UKB (SPAdes) (version 2) | ecosystem: Environmental > Aquatic > Non-marine Saline and... | reverse complement strand
CTATGGAAGTGATATTTCCACTAGTTGTCGCAGTTGCGGAATAATTTGTTCCATTATAAACTAAATTTGCGGTTAGTCCCAAATAAATTAAAGAATCATAAGAAATATTTATTAAAAAATTCTCATTGTTTGAACTAAATGTTGCAGCAGAATATTCTTCTGCAGTACTAAATAATTTATAATCCCAACCTGTTGTTCCTGTTCCAAGATTTCCAACAGAATCATTTGCATAAACAGTTAAGTTTAATTGAGATATATTCCCTTGACTAAAACTTTCATTGAATAAGGTTTCAGTTGTACAAGAGAAAGTTGTGTTTGTTTCATTGTAATTATACCAACAAGTGTCTAAATTAGGATCATTTACAAAACCTGAAAGATATAATATACTTCCTTCTTTCAAGTAATCATAAGTTCCAGTTGGAGATATTAAATCTATGGTTGGAGCAGTTGAATCAATAAATAAAGAATAGTTACTTGGTGCAAATCCACAATCTCCATCTGAATCACATGCTTGAACATTCCAAATTATGTCGTCTGTTATTGTTCTTGATAATGTTTGAGTAAAATTTGGAGATACTGATGATAAATTAAATTTATCATTTTTTTCTGCATTTGTATCAAATGGATCTGAAGTACAACTCCCAGTTGAATAAGTCCATACTCTAATTGTATTTACTATTTTTGTTGGATTTGGATTTATATGTGTTTTTGTATTCCAAACTTGTCCAGTACCAGTTACTTGTTGATTTGTACTATTTGCATTAGTTAAGTCAGAATATATAAATTGCCATGTAGTATTCATAGAATGTCCATTTTCTGAAGTTCTTATATCATTTGTTCCATTTATTATAATTCCATTTATTCCACTAAATGTTTTAGCATTTACCCATTGATTTATAGGTTTCAAAGGTGTATTACATGATGTAAGTAATGTGTCTTGAGAATACTGTGTAAAAAAATTTGTTAAATTATATTCTGTCCAACTTCCTGTTTCATTAGTCCATAAACTCATATTAACTAATATTGCTCCACCAGTTACAGTTGCAGTTGCGTTGAAAGTTACTAAATTAGTATCTGAAATTGTATTGTCTGGTGGGGAGTTTAGAGTTACTTGTGCTTCTGTATAAGTTATTATTGGGAAACTTTCACTAACATAGAAATCTTTGAATGTATTTGTTGTTGCTGTTGCTCCAACAAGTGTAACAGTACCATTTGTTATTGCTCCAGTACTTAAAGTTATAACTTCAACTTCATAATTACCACTATTTCCTGCTCCACCACTATAATAAATTCTAGTTCCAGCAGGATTATTCTCTTCATCTGCTACTTGATTTGTTCCTATTTGATCGCTTGTTGCTGCTGCAACAGAATTGATTATTGAACCATTTGGAAATTCAAATTGTAATGTTCTTGATGCTTGGTTATTAACTAAATTTGACCAAGATGAACTTAAAAGATTTGTTGATATATCATCAAATGTATCAATCAATTCAATCTTATCTATAATATGGTTTTCTATTGCTCCTTTTAATATTCTTAGATTTCCTCTTTTTCCATCATCACTTGCATCTTTTGAATAGATTGCAGTTGCATTAATATATTCACTTACTGCTCTTGGATCTGAACCAGTTGTTCCATAAAATAAAGTTTTCATTATTAATGCTCTTGAAACTTCGTCATCGGCATTAGTTGTATTCATTTTGTAAACTCCTGATGAAAGTTCAGTAATTAAAACATCATTTATTTCCAATCCAATTTCATTTATTGAATCTGCAATTATATTTAATTGATATTCAGTTCCTTCAAATAATCCACCCCAAACAGCCCAATCATCTAACCAAATTCCTTGAGACTTAACTATCCAGTCAATTGTTCTTGAAGGTTTCTTTTGTCCAATTAACTTTAAAGTATAAAATCCTTCAGGAAGTTCAGTTCCCATTTCATAAGTAGTCCATTCAGGAGCATTAACTAATTCAGTTCCATTTATAATATTTTCACAAAGTTCATAAGTTCCATTTACTCCTGTAATATTTTCACATTGTAATTCATAAATATTTTGTTCAATTATTTGTCCTTCAGTTTTTAATAAGAATTCATAACTTCTAATATTATTCTCAAACCATTCTCCAGTCTCTTCATTTAGTTGCATGAATTTAATATCTTCTACTAATGCAGTTTCCTCAAATAATTCAAAGTTCTTTATAGCATAACAATTCTCTCCACAGCTTTCTGTATTTTCTGTAAGTTGAACATCTAGAATATCTCCTCCGAGTCCTAACCAATTATTTATATTATACCAACCATAATTATTTCCATTGCCTGGGAAAGTTGTTTCATTACAATGAGGGTTTCCTCCATTTCCGTTTCCACCACCATTTCCACCACCGTTTCCACCACCATTTCCACATATTCCATTTCCATTTCCATTTGGAGCATTAAAATTTCCGTTAGGAAATAAAGCCGATGCGAAACTAAGTAACAATATTCCCATAACCATTAACATTAAGAATTTCTTGTTCATCTTTCAAAACTACTCCCGCTTCTAAACTTTCCATACATTATAATTCCCGTAAGGATTATTATTCCAAGTAATAACAAATCAAAGTTAGTCACAATGAAATCAGTTATCGGAAGATCTAAAACTTCTGTTGCAAATGAATCCAATCCGAATATTGTTGAAATTGGAGCTGTAACTGTGTGGGAAAACATTAATGCAATTATTGCACTTATGAAGTAGAACAATGAAAATATTGGATGACTATCTACCATGAAACTAAATACAAATAACATTATCACATTCACTAAAAATCCAATTGCAATTAACCAATCCCAGAAATTAAGAAAAGTTGTGTGAACGAAGTCCACATTAGTTGATGCATCAGGGGAAGTGGTGTTTATTGCTCCAGAGAACGCAGTTAAGGAAGTATTTACTACTTTCAACATGATTGGTGCAAGAATTAACAAAGCTATAACTGCCACTATGAAATAAATCACATCTGTTTGTCCTTTTCTATTTTTCATTTACAATTTTCTCCCAATCGTTTATATTTAGTTTCATATTTGATTTTGCTAATTCTATTGCAAGGTATCTTTGGACAATTACTTTAGGAGGTAAAGGTACTCTGTGTCCGGCATTTCTTGAAAGTTCCACTTGGATATTTCTTCTTTTTACATCTACAGAATCCATGAATCTTTTTGACGCTTTGAAAACCCCATAATCTTTACTCATTTGATTTCAATCCTCCCTTCACATAAGAAATGAAAAATGCAATTATTGGTAAGATTACCATGGTTAATCCACCAACACCAATTAACCAAACAAGGAAATCGTCTATGAAAGCGTTTCCAAGATAAGTTTTACCTAAAATATATGCTGCAAATAACACAAAATAAGAAGATACATTCATTATCAAATCCTTTGCATCAAAATCCCATTGAATTAAATGGAAAATTGTATATAACAATAAACCTAACATTCCTCCTACAAAAATTAAGAAAATTATAACGAACATATTTATTGTTGAACCCTCTGGAGCATTATTTCCATTTGCTGTAACTTCAAAGAAAAAACATTCAGTTTCTACTGTTCCATCTTTATCTCCTTTAACACTAAAATAATATCTCCCTTCAAATTGGGGGGAATAAGAATAAGAATAATGAATATCTGATTTAGTCATTACAGAATTATAAACTATTGAAGTTCCATTTGGAAGTTCTATTGAAGTTAAATTCACATAACTGCAACTTGTGCAAACTTGAACCAAATCTATTGTGTCGTTCTTCATTATCGGATCGGAAAATTGTGAACAATCATTTGGAGAAGCGGTAACTAGTGGAACACAAAGTAAAGAGAATACAATTAGGAAGAAGACAATCTTTTTCATGCAATAGTAACCAATGAGTTATTTAAATATTTAATTCTTTGAATCTCTTAAAAACTTATTACCTATTGCAATTATTACTAATCCTGAAACAAAAGGATTTATGAATTGAGTTACTCCAAAACACATTAAAAATATACCGATTATTTTTTTATTTCTTGGTTTTATTTTTTTATACTTCTGTTTATATTTGTTTATTAATTTAGTTGTAAATATTCTCACTTGTAAAGATCCTTTCCAATCAACATATATTCATTTAATTGCACCTTCACATAAAGATCCTTTCCAACTTTTACATAGAAATCTCCCTTGTCTTGATTTTTGAAAGCTGGTTTAAATTCTAATTTTCCTTCTTTTGATAATTCTTCAATTGTTTTTTTTGTCATTTTTTTTCTTTTCTTCCCTCCATTTGTCTAGTCTATTACATTTTTCACAATAACTTGCTCTCCAATTTGATCTGAAAAGATCCGCACACCTCTTACAAGCTCTTAAGTAGATTTTCTTTTTGATTTTCTCCATATTATCTTCCTCAAATCTTTATTCTCTTCTCTTAATTCTTTTATCCAGATGTTTCTATATTCAATCATTGTAACCATCCCACACATTATTGCTATGAAGAATAACTCTATAACCACATTGTAATTATCAAAGAGATAATGTATTATTTTCATTCCTTCTTTTCCTCTTCAGCATTTGATACAAGTAGGTCATTTCTCTTCTTACGAACCAATAATCTCCCATGCTTTTCTAAATGACATTCCCTACATAACAATTCAAACCGATCATAACGATATGGTTTTAAGTGATGAAATTCTAGTTTCTCCTTAGAACCACAATCTTTACACTTCCCATTCTTTTTTAAATCATTAAACTCCCACCTAGTCTTCTCTCTTAAATCTTTAAGTTCTTTATTTTCCTTATTATATTTCCTCATCCTAGTATTTGTTATTTCCCTATGATTCCTTTCCCATTCTCTTGATTGTTCAATAAAGTATTCTCTTCTTCTAAGATATTGTTTTTGTTTTACTGGTTTTATCTTTTCTTTATTGTTTTTTTTATACTCTCTTGAATAACAGATTTTACACATTCCTTTAGTCTTAGTTTCTGTATCCTCGCAAATAATACAAATTTTCCCTTTGTTAATCACTTTTCTTCACCTCCTTCCTCTTTTGCGACTTTTTTCTCTTTTATTATTAATTCATCTTTCTTTAAATCAAATCTCACATTAATTTCTTTGCGATGTCCTGTCATTAGTTGAACCCTTACTGCTCCTTCAATTATCTTTTTATTACTCTTCAAATGAATAACGGATAAGGTATATGTCTGTGGAAACATACCATAGATTGTTTCTCTCACTCTTGACATTGTATTTGTTAAATCTTTCATTTCTCTTCACCTACTTCTTCTTTCACGAATTTTACTCCAGCTTCAAATCCATACTTAGCCCAAAGAATCTTTTTATGAATATCTGCAATAACTGATCTTTCTACTTTCCATTCTTCTCTATCTTCTGCTTCTATTGAAACTAATTTTCTAAGCATATCTATTCTATATAATTTTTCAAATGCTTCATATTGTCCTTTCATTTTTCTTCACCAACCATTGAAAGTGCGAACAGTTTTTTCAATTTATATGTTTTTTTTCTTTTTTCAGCAATCTTCTCTTTGTTGTTCTCACGATACTCCTTAATCTTCTCAGCAATCTTCTCTTTGTTGTTCTCATAATACTCCTTAATCTTCTCAGCAATCTTCTCTTTGTTGTTCTCACGATACTCCTTACCCTTTTCAGCAATCTTCTCTTTGTTGTTCTCATAATACTCCTTACCCTTTTCAGCAATCTTCTCTTTGTTGTTCTCATAATACTCCTTAATCTTCTCTTTGTTGTTCTCACGATACTCCTTAATCTTCTCTTTGTTGTTCTCATAATACTCCTTACCCTTTTCAGCAATCTTCTCTTTGTTGTTCTCATAATACTCCTTAATCTTCTCTTTGTTGTTCTCATAATACTCCTTACCCTTTTCAGCAATCTTCTCTTTGTTGTTCTCATAATACTCCTTAATCTTCTCTTTGTTGTTCTCACGATACTCCTTAATCTTCTCTTTGTTGTTCTCACGATACTCCTTAATCTTCTCTTTGTTGTTCTCACGATACTCCTTTGCCCTCAAATTATTATATTCTTTTCTTTCAGGATGAATTAATTTATATTCTTCTTTACACTTATCAGAACAACATCCTTCTTCATTTACATCTTTAAACTCTTTCCTACAAAATAGACACTTTCTTACATTATATTTTAAATCAAAAGCAATATCATATCTCTTTTTAAATTCACAATTATTTCTAAGAACTCTTAATGGTCTTGTTAAAGGTTCATCATTGAAAACCCTTCTTATGTTCTCATTTATTTCTCTTATGCAAATTTCTTTATTATATTTTTCCATTTTATTCACCATCTCCAGAGTTTGCGAACTCTTCCTCTGTAATAAAATTATCCTCAGCAATTATATTGTTAAGATGTACTGATAAAGATATTTCATATAGTCTTTTTTCTGTTTCTGGTAATAGTTCATCTACAAAAGAAGGAATGTTATTCTGTGAATGATAACATAAAATTATTTCCAATTGAAAATATTCTAAACTTTTGTATTTCATTTTCCATCTCCACTTAAAGAATATTCATAGGGTTCTTCTTGCCAATTGTAAAATTCTTTTTCTAATTTCTTTGTTTCTTCTAAATTACTCATCTTTCTTTACCCCTTTCTGTTTAATTGTGAATTTCTTATTTATTTTTTCAAGAATTACCATTCTACAAAAAGCAGTCATAGGCAGTCCTACCAAATGTGAATATTCTTTTATTAATTGTAATTTATCTTTCTTTATTTTTATTTGAATAATGGTATAATCTGCCATTATTTCTTGACCTCTTTTTTCTGAACTGCGTCATCTCTTGGAGGCATTTCACAGCAGTTTTCTTCTTTTGATTCTTTCTTATCAAAACATTCTCTAAAAGATTTGTTGAAATCTGTTTTAAATTCAATATTAAGTTCAGAGTTCATAACTAATAAATTAACTCCTTGAAGAATTAAATCAATTTTATTCTCATTCATCTTTCTTCACCTTCTTAATTTCTACAACATCATTTAATTTTAAATCATCAAGTATTTCTTTGTCTTGCTTTGTGAAAGTTACTCCTTCAGCATTTCCAGATACTTGTTTTACTTTTTTTCTTATCATTTGAATCCCCTATTTCTCATTAAAGAATTTCCACGATACATTTTAGATTTTATTCCTTGTTCGTATAAATCAAAAGCTAATTTTCTATCATTTGTGCTTCTTTGGGATTTTATTAATTTCCCATCAACTTTAAACCATTGTATTATTTTGTATGTCTTTTTCATACTTTTACTACGAATAAAGACTATATAAATGTTTCGTAGATTTACGGATAACTACGAAAGGTTTAATTCGGCTTAGTGATACTTGATGAACACAATAGGATTTGAACCTATGACTTCTGCCATATCAGGGCAGTACTCTACCAGACTGAGTTATGTGTTCCTTTTGTGATAAATTATGAACCCCTCAAACATAGGGGTAAAAAATAAAATAATTTTAATCTTGTTGAAACTTATTTGGTTGCTTCAAATATTGTTTTAACTTTATTGAACTTCTTTATTGAATTTCCTAAAATATCAAATAGTATTTCTTGACTTAAAGGTATTTTCATTGAAACCCAAGTTGAGCCTTGCTTTGAAACCATATTACAACTCACATATAACTTTTCTTCTTCAAGATAAATTTCACTTGGAGTTACGCTATGTCCTTCAGATGTTATTGAAAGCATGTTTGATCCATCCTCATCATTTTGACAGTCTTCATCCGCTTGTTCTTTAAGGTGATCAAAATACTTCTCGTTTCTTTCAAAAACAATATTTATCTCCTCTGGAATTGTCCTTTTATCATTTTCCATTCTTTAGCGTTAAAAGATTTATTACTGTAACTATTTCTTTCTCACTTTTTGCCTCTTTGAAATAGTTTACTTTCCATAAAGCATCTAGTAATATCTCTACTGTATTATTTCCCTTACATTTAAGTAGAGTTTTCTTATAGCTTTCATGGTAACAATATTTTCCATTATCTTCTTTTAGGAAATTTATTTCAACTAACTGTTTCAGACCAGTTTCTATATTTTCTTTAGAAATTTGCATTTTTTCTTTTTTACCCTCCTTTTCCATTGTGTGTTGTTCCCATACTTAACGCTCCCGAGTGATCAGGACTACATGAGTATTATAGTGATGTTGTGATTGTTTTTAATTGTTCTTATTTGAGTGTTTATGTGAATTTAATTCAATTTCTTTTATTCTTTCAAGTAAAAATGTTATATAGCTATCTACTTTTTCAAGATAGTCATAAATTTTATCTAGCTTTTTATAAATATTTATTATGTGTTCTTCCATCTTCTATTTCTAAGGCGTAATTAAAAGCCCCTCCTATTTAATCCTCTTGTCATTGCCCCGCCAGTATTTCTCTTAACTATTTTTTTCTTCTTTGATGGGATTACTTCTAAACTCTGTTGATCAATTCCCATATCTTCTGGCATTTTATTAATCTTATCTCCTTTTGGAAGAACATTAAATTGAATACATCCATTGATAAATTCAGATTTACATACTGCTATTCCTGTGAATCCTGTATGAATACATCTTACTTTATCTCCTAGTTTTATTTCTTGTTTCATTTTTTATTCCTAAGTAAACTCCCTTGTTATTTTATTCATACTCAATCTAAGCATATCAGCGATCTTTGGTCTTTCCATTTCTTTACCAGCAACTAATGTGCCTTCAAAAGGGAATAGTAAGTTTGCTTCAACCTTTTTTAAGAGTAAATCTGTTCTTGACTTAATTAATTTGTAAGTCCATTGACTTTCTTCAAAGTTCTCTATAAAGGTTTTTTCTTTACATTCCATTGAACACCATTTATCATTTTCACTTATTTCTTTTTTACATTCAATACATTTCATTTTTGTTTACCCTCCTTTTCCATTGTGTGTTGTTCCCATACTTAACGCTCCCGAGTGATCAGGACTACATGAGTATTATAGTGATGTTGTGATTGTTTTTAATTGTTCTTATTTGATGTAAAAGGCGAATTTTTTATCTTTTTAAAACCTTTAATTAATTCAATCGTAAGTCCAACAAAAATTAAAATATATAAAATTATTAATCCCCATGCATAGCCATTCATTCTAATTTCTCCTTAACTGTGTTAGGCGAATCTTTTATGTCAATTAATGCACAGCCATATCCATCCATAAAAAATTCATAATATCTTTTCTTATTTCCTTTTCTGAATTTATTACCCATTATCTTTATCTTCCAAATATTTTCAAATTCTTGTTTTACTTTATTCATTTTGTTTTTGACCTACTTGAGGACTTATATGAATTTTTAATTTCAAAATAAGTCTTCCAAACCTTTTCAAGGAATTTGTCTTCCCAGAATCCAACTTGTTCATTCATCCAATTATAATCTGCTTCTGTTCCACCAGATTTCTCTATTGCTTTTTTTAGTATTCTCCTGTTCATCTTTCAAACCTTAGGCGAAGTTCCCCCATTGTTTCTTAGTTAATTCAATTCCTGCTTTTTCAATAAGTAAACCTAACATAATTAAAGATACATTACAATCTCCCTTTTTACAATATCTTTTATGATGTTTAGCTATTTCAATAGCATTCCATTTTAACATAAACCCATCTTCACTCATTTGTTTTTTTGTTAATTTCATTTAAATTCTTCCTTTTCTTTTTTCAAATATTTAAGTTCCTTTAATTCTTCTTCAATTTTATGATATAATTCCCAATACTTCTCATTCCAATATATTTTTTCATCAACAATTAATTTATCTTTTTGTTCCATTTTCTATTCTTATGCGACGAATTTGGCTGTAGCCCAAATAATCCCTCCTCCTACTAGTGTTAATACTATCAAAGGTAATATTCTTCTCATAAAGAAATTCATTTGTTCACCTTTCCTGACTTAGTCGTATCAACAACACATTTAGTTGCTTTTACCTTTAGGGTAGTCCCATCTTTTCTCTTAAATTTTAATATCACGGGAATTTTTTTTGTTTTAATTCTTTCAATTTTTGTTAATTTTTCTGTTCTCATTTTAAATTATAGATAAAACTCCTTATTATTTATTATCTTGGTTATTTCATTCAACATATGTTTTATTGAATGAACCTTTTTGTCTAGTTTTTCACAAAGTTCTTTTAATTTTTTGTTTTCTTTTTGGAGTTTTGAAATCTTCTCTAATTGTTTCTTTAACTTTGTTATGTCTTTCATTCTAATTCCCCCATCCATGGAAATATAAGCATAAAAAAACAAGTATTTTTATCATAGGAATAACCAACTGTCATTAACTCTGTTATTTTAACGTCTTTCAATTGTTTTTCTAAATTCAAATCGAATTCTTGTTCTGGAATTGTTTTCATAATCTATTCTCCTCTAAATCCCCAATCATACCAGCTTTGAACTTCCGCAGATGCAGGAGAGTTTTTCTTCTCAACTGCATTTTTGCAAAAGTTATCACCTAGAGATTGCGATTTTATTTGGACTTGGTTCATTTTAGATACTCCTTAATTTCAAATTCAATAATCATTAACTTATATTGTTCTGTCAAATCTTTCATTTCACTCATTGTTTTATTTTTATATTGTTCCATTTTATTATACTTATTATTATAATTTATAGTTTATATAAATTTCCATTAATTCCTAAATGACAAATCTTAAATTGTATCTCGATTCCAAATAATACAGTTCTTGATAAGACGGAGTGGTGAATTGTTTGTTCAGTTTCATTTCCTCCCTTTCAATTAATTCCCATGGAACGATCAAACTTTTGCATTCCTTGCAATATACTTCCGTTTCACTTCCGTATACTTCGATTGTGTTGTGGGGACATTTGTAGGTTAGTTTCACTTACCTAACAACTCCATTTTCCTCTTTGCTTTCTCAATATCTAAAGTAACTTCAATTCCTTGACTTAATCTTCTCTTA
>Ga0208904_1002709_pt1 | contig 10940 bp, 10 predicted proteins | sample AntAceMetag02UKB_FD_184774 | JGI IMG/M metagenome (GOLD analysis project Ga0208904, IMG submission 184774) | Saline lake microbial communities from Ace Lake, Antarctica - Antarctic Ace Lake Metagenome 02UKB (SPAdes) (version 2) | ecosystem: Environmental > Aquatic > Non-marine Saline and... | reverse complement strand
TCAGCTGTAACTTTGTCTAAATGTTTTAAAATAGTAATCGGATAAATTTTCTTTTCTTCCACTAAAAAATTAAGGCTTTTTTCGAGAGGATATTGCCAACCCAATAATTTAATATTTCGGCAATTAGCGTATTGAATAGCTGATTTTGAAAATTTTGTATTTGATATTAACCAAGGATAATCAAATCCTTTTCCTCTAAAATCATCAAATCTAGCCCAGAGACAAAGAGTATCTTGAAGATCTGTTTTAATTCCAGGAGCATTGTGATATTTACATTCTATTAAATATTTTTCCTTTTTTTTATGATCAAAAGAATCTATAGTAGCTACAACATCTATTTCATGTTTAACACAACGACCCATTAAAATAGGGGGGCAATGAGCTTGATAATTGTAGGCCTTTAAAAGAAGAACAATAAATTTTTCAAAAACAAATCCTGCAGGGCCTAATCCAAGCATAGCTTCCTTTAGGGCATAACGAGACGAAACCAGAGGACTTAATTTCCCCAATAAACCAATAATTAAAAGTAATATCTTTCTCGTAGACATCCCCTCTCTAACCTGCGCTGAAACCAAACGTTCAATCTTACGAGCTAAATATCTGTCAGCTCCCGCCCGTAAACATGTTCTTCTAATCTTAAGAGGATTAAACTTAGCCCTTTCCCCAGAAGCTTTAGTTATATACATATACTAAAATTTTAATTATATAATCTCTCTTTAATCAAATCTATTTCCCTTTTTATTTTAGCATCTTTCTCAACTGCTGATCTTATTTTATCATAAGCGTGCATGGCTGTAGTATGGTCTCGTTTTCCAAGTTCCTTGCCAATGAAAGGAAAAGAGGCATTTATTTCTTCTCTCATTAAATACATAGCCATCTGGCGAGGTACCACAAATTCTTTTTTACGAGAAGGTCCAATCATTTTAGCAATATCTATTCCATAAAAATTTGCTACTGTTTCAATTAATTGTTTGGGATGAATAAAACCTGTTTTTGGTTTACTGTTTAAAGTATCTAATATATTTTTAATTATATCTAAGGTCAATTCAGTTTGATGGAATTCATAATAAGCAATCAACTTATTTAATGCTCCTTCTAATTCACGAACATTATTCTGAACATGAGTGGCTAAATACTCTAAAACTTTATCACTTAGAACGCAACTTTTTTCTTTGCATTTTGCTTTTAAAATAGCTATTCTGGTCTCCAATCCCGGAGGGGAAACATCAGCAATTAGACCCCAGTTCAAACGAGAAGTCAAACGATCTTGTAGAGCCGGAATTTCTTTTGGTGGTCGATCTGAAGCAATGACTATTTGTCTCTCCTCTTGATATAATGCATTGAAAGTATGAAAAAATTCTTCTTGAGTACGTTCTTTGCCAGCCATAAATTGAATGTCATCAATCAAAAGAATCTTTAGACTACGATAAAAATTTTTAAATTTCTCCATTGTTCCACTGCCAATTGCTTTAATAAATTCATTAGTAAATTCTTCAGCATTAGTATAGAATAATTTGATTTTAGGATTTTTCTTTAAAACTTCATGTCCGACAGCTTGCAATAAATGAGTTTTGCCTAAACCCACTCCCCCATAAATAAAGAGAGGGTTATATTTTTTGCCCAAATTCTTACATACTGCCTGACAAGCAGCATTAGCTAATTCTGAGCCATTGCCAACTACAAAATTTTTAAAAGTATATCTAGGATTTAACCCATGATTACACTCGGTATTGGTTTCAACTTTTTCTTCTGAAACAGATATCGTGGCTATATTCATTCTTGAATCCTCTTTAGCTTTATTGGTCTCAACTTTGTAAACTATATCTTCCACCTTATCTTCTGTTGCCCCTCTCAAAGCTTCTAAAATATGTTTGTGATATTTCTTTTCTAACCAACTCTTAGCAAAACTATTAGGAACTGCTACTACTATTGATTTATTATCATTTTTTATTTCTAAAATATAAGTACCCTGAAGCCATGTTTTAAAATTGGCCTTAGAGACTAAAAGTTCTAGTTCGGACAAAACTATATTCCATATCTGTTTCTTTTCCATAATGATAGATTAATATATATTCAAATTCTCTTTATAATACTATAAAAAGATGATTATAGTAAGTTAATAAAATGTTAATAAACTGTTAACAATCTATATGTTAATAGTATTACAAATATCGAATATTTACAACCCATATACTATTGCTAAAGTCATAGAAAAATGTTAAGATAGGTACTTATGTAATTGGGTACTTAGGCCTGCCTGCCGGTAGGCAGGTAATCGGGATCCCAATTAACCAATTAACTAATTAACTGATTTTATGGCTTTACCAACACAAAAAAGATCAAAATCTCGTCAAAAAAGGAGACAATATCAATATCGTCTCAAGAAAATATATCTATCTATTTGTCCTAAATGCAAAAAACCTAAGCAATCTCATCAGACTTGCCCCTTTTGTGGAACATATATGGGCAAAGAAATAATAAAACCTGAGTCTGAAAGAGGAAAAAATAGAAATAAAAAAGAGGTTAAAGAACCAAAAAAGAAAAAAGAAAAGATAGGGCAAAAAGAAAAAAAACTGAACAGGAAAGACACAAAAGAGAAAAAATAAACACTTTGCCCCCACACCTATGCATAGATGGTGAAGAGCTTGGATAATCAAGATTTTAATTACTCTAACTGCCAATCCATAATTAACCAACTAACCAATTAATATGTCTCAAAGACGCTTAGCTCGTACTATGACTTTACAAGTTTTGAGCGAATGGGATTTCAATAAATCTATACTTTCTAAAAATATTGATCTCAAGGACATCATTCAACGTAGCCTTAAAGAATTATCAGGTTCTAATTTTCAAGAAAAGCTTTTTTTTGAAGAATTAGTTCAAAATATTTCAAAAAATATTAAAAAAATTGATTCTCTTATTGTTAAATACGCTCCTCAATGGCCAATTGAAAAAATAACACTCGTAGATAGAAACATTTTAAGAATTGGAGTGTTTGAACTATTGATTTCTGTTAAAAATCCACCAAGAGTGATTATCAATGAAGCTATAGAAATAGCTAAATTATTTGGCAGCGAAACATCTAGTAAATTTATCAATGGTGTTCTAGGAGCAATTTATGAAAAAATTAAAAAAGATGAATAATTTGCTTGAATTTGAGGAAAAAATAAAAACAAATTTTAATGATAAAAATTTGCTTAAACAATCTTTGATACATCGCTCATACATGAATGAGCATCCTAAATCAAATCTTAAAAACAACGAGAGGTTGGAATTCTTGGGAGACGCTGTTTTAGAGTTAGTTATTACTAAACTATTATTTAAAAAATTTCCGGATAAACCAGAGGGAGAACTAACCTGTCTACGAGCAAGTCTAGTCAATACTAAATCATTAGCCCGAATTTCAGCTAAATTAAAAATCAATAAATATCTTTATTTAAGTAAGGGCGAGATTAAATCCGTTAACCGCCAAAAAGATGCTCTTCTGGCTGATGCTTTTGAAGCTATAATCGGTGCTATATATTTAGATAAAGGAATAGAAGAGGCAGAAAAATTTATCAAACGATACTTATGGCCTCAATTAGCTATGATTTTGAAGCTAGAACTATATTTAGACCCAAAAAGTCATTTGCAAGAAATTACTCAAGAAAAATTTAAAATTACACCACATTATGAAATAATGGAAGAGAGAGGTCCTGATCATTTTAAAAAATTTGTCAGCGGAGTTTTTCTGGAAAAGAAATTACTCAGTACTGGAGAAGGAAAAAGCAAACAAAGTTCAGAAACTAACGCAGCCAAAAAAGCCTTAAAAAAAATAGAAATCAAAAATTAGAAATTATTCAACGGTATGCATCTTGAACGTTTAGAGCTAATTGGATTTAAATCTTTTGCTAAAAGAACAATCCTAAAATTTGCTAAACCCAATCAAAAAAAATTTAATATTACTGCTATTGTTGGTCCTAATGGATCGGGGAAATCAAATCTAGGAGAATCAATCCGTTGGTCTTTGGGAGAACAAAGCCTTAAATCTTTGCGAGGGAAAAAGTCCAAAGATATAATCTTCTCTGGTTCATCCCAAAAAAAACACCTCAATTCAGCTGAGGTTATTTTATTTTTTAACAACGAAGATGAATCAGCGGAGATTGACTATAAAGAATTTACCATTGCTCGTAAAATTTATCGTAATGGCGATAATGAATATTTTATAAACAAAAACCGAGTTCGACTCCAAGATATTCTATTGCTAATGGCTAAAGCTAATTTCGGACAAAAGAGTTATAGCATTATTAGTCAAGGAACAGTCCAACAAATACTGGAACTATCGTCTAATGAAAGACAAAAGTTTTTTGATGAAGCTACTAGTATTAAACAATATCAAATCAAACAAGATAATGCCCAGAGGAAAATAGACAAAAGTCAAACAAATTTACAACAAACGGCAATTGTGTTGTTAGAAATTAAACCTCTACTTAACTCTCTTAGTCGTCAAATTCAAAAATTAGAAAAAAGGCAAGAAATAGAAAAAGAATTACACGAAATACAAATAAAATACTATCATCATTCTTGGCAGACATTACATCAAAAAAATATTTTATTAAACGAAGAAATAAAAACCAAAAATCAAAAACGCGAAAAAGTTGCTAAAGATTTAAAAAATGTTCAAGAAAAATCAAAAGATTTTTTCCAAAAAACGATCAGTCATGAATATCAGAAAGCTCAACAAGAATATCAACACCTTTTGGAGGAAAAAAATCAACATATTTCTAAAGAATCAATATTGAATAATAAATTAATAGAAGAACAAAGAAAAATTGACCAAACAATAAAAATCAGTAATGAAAAAGTTGGCGTTAAGACAGAGGGACTTATTCAGAATTTGAAAGAAATTATAGCTATTCAAGAAAATTTTTGGCAAAAAATCAAACAAGCTACAAATGAAAAAGATTGGGAAGAAATTAAAATTTGGGCTGAAAAGATCCGAGAAAAAATAAAAAAATTATTAGACTTACTTTTATTTAAAGATTCCGGAGAAACAAATAATTCTTCATCTAATGAAAAATTATTGGACAAAATCAAACAAGAAAAAGAAATCTTAAACCAAAAGATAGAAATAATCAACGAAAAGTTGGAGAAAGCTAGTCAAAAAATGGAAAAATTTTCTAAAGAGACAAGCACTAAAGAGAAAGAAATGATTTCTTGGCAAAAGGATATGAATCATCAACAAACAGAATTAAGTAGAATAAATTATCAAATCAATGAACTCAAAATTGAGTTAGCTCGCTGGGAAACAAGAGAACAGACTTTGAACGAAGAAATAGAAAATGAAATGAAAGATCATAGCGCGGAGATCAAAAAATTAATGAAAGAAAATAAAGAAAAACATTATCAATCCAATACTTCTGATCTTGAAAAAATCAATAAATTAAAATATCAATTAGAAATAATTGGAGGAATTGATCCAGAAGTTATGAAAGAATATCCAAAAGTTCGAGATCGTCATGAATTCTTAGAAAAACAAAGCATTGATTTAGAAGAAAGCATAAAATCATTGAATAAAATTAGTAATGAATTAGATGAAAAAATAAAAGATCAATTTCGAGAGAGTTTTAGTAAAATCAACTATGCTTTTAATAGATATTTTAAAATTATATTTAATGGGGGTGATGCTAAAATAGAATTATCAGAAAATATTCAAGAAAATGGCAGAAGAGAAAAAAACATTGACATTCTGGCTACACCTCCTGGCAAAAAAATAAAAAATATTTCTATGCTTTCTGGAGGAGAAAAAGCTTTAACTTCTCTAGCTTTAATAGCCGCCATTATATCCATCAATAAACCTCCTTTCGTTATATTAGACGAGGTAGCTGCTTCTTTAGATCAAGAAAATTCATCAAGATTTGCCAAAATTATTAAAGAACTAAGCAACTACACTCAATTTATTGTTATTACTCACAATCAAGAAATAATAGAAATATCAGACATCCTTTATGGAGTAACAATGCAAGAAGATGGTACATCTAAATTACTTTCCTTAAAATTAGAGAACTCTTAACCTAAAGAAACAAAACAAATTATCATTAAAAAGCCCGATTATTGGATACAATAAACGGGCTTTTTATTCTACGAAAATCTCAACACTTCTGTGAGAAGACCAGTTTTCCGGCTATGATAAGATCGAGTAGGACATAATTTTGTCATTTTTCTGCTCAAAAAAATGCTTCCAATAATCAGAAATAATAAGCAAAGTAAAATATGTCTACGAGTAAAAGAAGAATAATAACCTAATCGCCAAATCATAGAAGTAGGCAGAAAACCAAGAGCTATAATAATAGTAAGACCTATAATTATAAATATGAGATCGTCCTGCCATGCATAAGCAATACTTTCTTGAGTGATTACTTTAGTATCAAGTAAAGATGTTTCTTTCATTCTTACGTCCTGTAGGTGAACTCTCTCCTTGGTCAGTAAAGATGAAATCATCAGAGACCAATATCCTAATCCGACAATCACAAAAGTTAAAGATAGATTTTTTGCTCCAAGATAGATACCACTAAAACCAGCTATCAATTTAGCAAAACAGATAATTTTCCTACTGCACTGAGCAACATCTATAGATTTCTTTTTTTGTCTAGAGAAATCTAGAGAATTAGTCAACCAAGACTTCAAAGATATGGAAGTTAAAACTGTGCCAGTAGCAACAAAAATTTCGGCTGAAATAAATCCCAACAAACTATAAGCTGAAGAATAAAGCCCGAATCCAATCCCATATAAAACCGCAGAAACAGATAAAGAAGTCTTCCTTCCAAATAAATTAATAACAATCTTACTTGGGATTTCCATAAGAAAAAGAACTAATAGGTAAAATAGATTTACTAGACTAACCTCTTTAAAACTTAGATCAGCGCCAGCGAGATAGACAACATAAATAGTCGCACGTAAACTTATCAAAGTAAACGCTATTAAACTGACTAACAAAAATTTAGTAATTATTCTCTTAATCATGGTGATTCTCTCTTTTAATTTATTAGCGAACTAAAATCAAAAGCTCCTTGGGTTCAGCCCAGGAGCATGGAGAGAGGAAGAAGGAAATGATTAAAATTTAGTTGAGATAATCGTTTTTTGTAACATCAGATATCTGGGCCTTAAAAGTTAAAAACCAAACACAAGTATTATTTGTAAAAGTGCTGGTACTTGCAGTCAAAGTCTGCCAATTTTTGTGGCAAGAGTTATCCAATTGTCGAATCTCGTTTCTCATCTTAATTTATTTTAAAATTACTATTATATCTATATAGACGAATACCATTAAACTTTGCAACAAAAAAAGACAAGCAAAATGCATCGTCTTTTTTTTATTTATAATTTTTAATCTCTAGTTGAAGGAATAATTACTGGTTTTAGATTATCAAAATCTTCTAAAATTAATCCTGTACCCCGAATAATAGCAGTGGAAGGGTCATCTACTAAACAAACTGAAATATTAATTTTCTTCCGAATCAACTTATCTAGTCCCCTTAAAAGAGAGGCTCCCCCCGAAAGAATTATTCCTCTTTCATAAATATCAGATACTAATTCTGGTGGAGTGGATTCAATGGTGTCCTTAATACCTTCTACAATCATTTTTAATGTTGGTAAAATAGCTTCCCTAACTTGAACATCAGTAATGGTTATCTCTTTTGGCAAACCACTTACTAAATCTCTTCCTTTAATCTTCATGTCTTGGGTCTTGCCTACTGAGGCAGCTGATCCTATTTTGATTTTGACCTCTTCGGCTGTCTGTTGTCCTAAAAGAATCCCAAATTTTTCCCGAACATAATCAATAATATTCTTACTCATTAATTCTCCTCCTATCTTTAGTGATTTGTGAGCTACGATTCCATTTAAAGAAATTACAGCTATCTCAGAAAGTCCTCCTCCCAATTCAACAATTAAATTTCCAATTGATTCTTGCACTGGCAAACGAGCTCCAATAGCAGCGGCAACTGGTCTTTCTACTAAAAAAACCTCACGAGCTCCAGCCTGCAAAATGACGTCTTCTAAAGATTTCTTCTCTACTTCTGTAATCTCTAGGGGAATAGATGCTACTACCCTTGGGCGGGGAATTAAAGTAAAACCATCATGATGAACCTTGTTAAAGATTAATTTAAGCATTTTCTCTGTTATCTCAAAATCTGAAATTACACCATTGACTAATGGTTTAATAATTGAAATATGTCCTGGAGCTTTACCTAACATTCTTAAAGCATTATTGCCAATAGCAACCACTTGATCATTCCTAGTGTTCATAGCCATGATGGTTGATTCATTGATAACTAAACCCCTTCCTCGTACATAAACGCGAGTATTAGTTGTTCCTAAATCTAAACCAATATCTTTAGAAAAAATTCTTTTAAACATATTTCTTGGTTAATTGGTTAACTGAAGATTGGGTAATGAAATAATTAAAATCCCGATTACCTGCCTACCTGTAGGCAGGCCTAAGTACCTAAATACTTGACCCTATTTTACCTAATAGTTGCTCTATTGTAAACAGTTTATTGTCATTCTTGTTTCTCTCTTTATATTCTATCTTTGAGCCAGATTTTTTGCTGACTACTAATCTAATAGGGATGCCAATTAAATCAGAATCTTTGAATTTAACTCCTGCTGATTCATGACGATCGTCAAATAAAACATCAAAACCCAATGATCTTAATTTTTTATAAATCTCCTGAACTCTCTTCAAAATTATTTTATCATCTATATCTAATCCTAATAAATGAATATCAAAAGGAGACACACTAGCTGGCCAAATAATTCCATTTTGGTCATGATTCAATTCCACTATTGTAGCCATCAGTCTTTCCAATCCAATGCCATAACAACCAGCAATAATTGGCTGTTGTTGTCCTTCTTGGTTGACAAATAAAGCTTTCATCTTCTCGCTATAAACAGATCCTAATTTAAAGATATGTCCTACTTCAATTCCCTTTTTAATGGTCAACTTATTCTTGCATTTAAGGCAGGATAAATCTTCTTTACCAACCTCCATATTGATAGCCCATCCACATTTTTCACAAACCAATAACTTATCTTCTCCTGATTCAGCTAAAACTACAAACTCATTAGACATATCTCCTCCTATTGTCCCAGAAGAAGCGTCAACAACTATTGATTCCAATCCACAAGAGTCATAAATCTTCTTATATGCGTCCATTACTTTTGAATAATATGCATCCAAATCTTGGTTTGATGAATGGAAACTATACATATCTTTCATTACAAACTCCCTAGTTCTTAATAAACCAGCGGTAGGACGCAATTCGTTCCTAAACTTATTTTGAATCTGAAAAACATATTTTGGCAAATCTTTATATGATTCAATAAAAAAACCAGCTATTCTAGTTATAACCTCTTCATGGGTTGAGCCTAAAGCTAAATCTTTATTATGTCTGTCTTTCATCTTAAATAAAGGCGGGTCAATTGTATCCCAACGACCACTCTCCATCCATAATTCTTTAGGTTGTAGGCTTGGCATTCGTAATTCCTCTCCACCAACTAGACATATTTCTTTCCTAATAATACTTTCAACTTTTTTAAAAACTCTGAAACCAAGAGGCAAAAGAGACCAAACTCCACTAGTTAATTGATTAATATATCCGCCACGAACCAAAAATTTATGGCTGATAGCCACACTATCCTTAGGGTCTTTTCGTAAAGTTTTGCTTAAAAATTTGGATTGCAACATATAGATTAAAATAAATTTACTATTTCACGAAAACTAATTACTGCTAATAAAAGAAGTAATAAATAAAATCCAATATTAGTGGTAATTATTTCTACTCTTTGATTTAAAGGACGACCACGTAGACCTTCAAATAAAGCAAGAAGTATTCTTGAGCCATCTAAAGCCGGAAAAGGTATAAGCTGAAAAGCTCCAATAGCCACAGAAATAACAGCAATAAAATGTAGGAGATAAATAAAACTGATTTGGGCCACACTGCTAATCATCTGAGTTATGCCAATCGGACCCAAAACACCACCAACCATTTTTTGTTTAAATATTAAAGTTTTGAAAATAAGTACTAAACCGGCGAATATCTGTCCCAATAAATAAAGAGTCATACTCCACCCTTTTACTAGAGCCTGATACCAAGGATATCTAACTAATGCTGTCTTAGATAGAGACACTCCAATAAATCCTTTATTTAGGGCATCTTGATCTATCTTATCTTCATCTTTAAATATATCCTGATAGGACAAGACTGATAATTCTTGAACTATAATTTCTTGCGTTCGCTTAATCTTGATTTCTATAGATTCTCCAATTTTACTCTGGATATAATGCTGAACTTCTGCAACTTCTGCAAATACTTGATCATCAATGTCAAGCAAGACATCTCCTGCTTGTAAATTAGCTTCCGATGCAGGTGAGTTAGGAAAGACTCCTCCAATTTGAATAGTAATAGGACTAACAATTTTCCCTGTAGTCAAATCTTCTTGACTTAAATCACGTGGAATGCCAATCAAACATAAAAAAGAAAAAATCGCGACCGCCAAAAGAATATTCATAATTGCTCCTCCCGCAGCCACTAAAATTTTTTTCCACCAAGCTTGAGCTGAAAAACTATCTTTTTCTAAAGGAGAATCCATCTCTCCCTTCAACTTAGTAAAACCGCCCAGAGGAACCCAATTCAAAGAATAAATTGTTTTATTAGATGATAAAGCAGGATTTTTTCTCCCCCAAAAAAACTTTGGTTTTCCTTTTTGAAGAATAAATCCCCCCATTCGCGGAGGATAACCAATGCCAAATTCTTCCACCTTCACTGCGAAAATCTTAGCCATTAAAAAATGACCAGCTTCGTGAAAAAAAATCAAAATACTTAAAGCTATTATAGCCAAGAGAATAAACATAAACTTAAATTACCATAATTTCTTCTTCTTTTCTTTCTCCAATCGACTTG
>Ga0208904_1002704_pt1 | contig 10952 bp, 13 predicted proteins | sample AntAceMetag02UKB_FD_184774 | JGI IMG/M metagenome (GOLD analysis project Ga0208904, IMG submission 184774) | Saline lake microbial communities from Ace Lake, Antarctica - Antarctic Ace Lake Metagenome 02UKB (SPAdes) (version 2) | ecosystem: Environmental > Aquatic > Non-marine Saline and... | reverse complement strand
AATAGTTTCAGCTACTTTTAAGCCATCGTTATTGAACAAACCAATCCTGCAAATATCCCCTTCAATGTCGAAGGTGTTCGGGTCTGTCTTCGTTCTTGGTTTAACATAGCCATAGTGGTAAACATGCTGATAATGCCGGTTACAAAGTCCATGAGCCATTGCCCTGTTATGACATCCGTCAATCTTACATTCTGTGTCATTGGCTGATAAGTCCTCAAATTCGCCATTTCGCCGTGCTGCCTTCCAATGTTTTTGACAATACCCTCTTGCCCTGTGTGGCAACCCACAATCTTTGATTTTACAAATTCTTCCACGATTTGCCTTTTTTACTCCTGCCATGAGCTCTACCTCCGTTTTTAAGGTTGATTTCATGACAGTATATGTTAAAGGAGACTATGTTGTCAAGGATAAAAAAATCCTTTATTCATCGGCCTATGCGTCTGCCGCTGTAATTGCCACAGTTACTTTAAGAACGTCAGCTGATTCACAAGCCTTGCTCGATGCAAACTTGGCCGCACAGTATATACGCGGACCGGCACCATGAGCCCCTTTTGTGTTTTCATTAACAAGGGCCGCACCATAAATGGTTTTTGTAGCATTCATGGTAAACGTGGCTTTACTGGCCGTATTGGTCATAACCTTAGAGGCCGATGGAACGTCAATGTACTCCGGTCTGGTTGCCTCATCATAAGACGCATTAGCTTCAGTCCATACCGGAACATCGTAGGTCGTTCCCGCCGCCGGGGTGGTGTCAGTCTCAAAGATTAAGACATACCATGTCGCGGATTTCGCAGTTGCACCGAACATGACATCCATAAGAAGGTTCAAGCCTTCGTCTACGCAGATGTTCTTTGTCCCTTCTTCAAGGCTAATCAGTTCATTGTTTCTCCAATGCTCGATATCCCAGATGCTTTTAACCAGGAATTTTGGCTGATAAATCAGAGATCTTTCAACCTCAGCCGATATATGTGCTCCAAAATGACTCTTTTCCATTTCTGATCTCCTTACCCCGGCCACAAAAAAAGCCGATACAGAGTAGCCTCCATAGCGGCTGTTTTAAGTTGGCCAAAGAAGTGATCAGGTTCTTTGGGTTATGTTCTCGGTTAAAGGTTGACCAAAGATTAGGTTCTTTGGGTTATTTATTTATTTAAAATTACCCGGCTTGTTCGCGCCGGGGGTTGGTTATCCTAAGTCTGTGGTTGATGACATATTCTCTCACTCGGTTAAGGGGTTATTTGTTTTCTGCGATTGATGACATATGATTATCCTTTTGGCACAAATTCTATATAGTCAATATTAGCATGGCAATTTGCAGAGTTAGGCCCCATTGGATCTGGGTGATCACTACCACAACGAACAAAAATGCTAAATCGGTTTATTACGCGCCCAGCCGTCATTTGCTGCGTTAAATCATACTCTTGAGCCTCACCAGTAGGTTCTATATAAGTATCTGGTATTGGAAAATGATAAAAATCCCAATAAAAGTATATGTTAGCTTGCTCATAAGCCAACCCCTCTTCAGGAATCGGATATGAAAAAAACTGCATATTTACAACTCCCATGCCAGTACGCCCCGTCCACGAACCTCCTACAGAATCAATTTTAAACTTTAAAGTCCCAACACGTGGAGCAGGGCCATCTGGGTCATCTGTTGTAGTCCATTCAGGACCATCGAAGTTACTAGCCCCATAATCATAATCAGCCCAACACTTCACTTCTATATTCATAACCTCATCAACAATCTTAATATCCGTAGAATGTTTACTTACTGAATGCCCGCTTAATTCAGCGTAATAAGGTAAGGTTTGGCATGTGCCAGAGGCATGAATAATGTTCCACACATGATTCCCACAAAAATCATTATCCCAGCGTTCTTCCCAACTACACGCCTTAATCCCATCCACAAAACCAATGATCCGAACAGGGGTATATGACCCCGCCGACCCCTCACACATGATATACACTTCATCGTCTACCGCGAAACCACCGGCAGCGCCCTCTATGGCCCCGTTAGACCGTTCTTCTGAATCAGGTTCGCAGTGATAGAAGATGGGCACCCCGGCCCCGCTTATCCCATCGCCCTCGATATCGGCGGTGTCAGCTTCACTCTGCACCGCCGTTATCGTGGCTTTGATGTAAGCGTGATCGGCTACGTCGCCAAGGTCTGGGTGATCGTATTTAGGCATATTATGGATTCGACAAGGTTATTTGATAAGTCACACTTAGCACGTCATTGTCAATAACCGCCCGTTTAGCGCTGAACAGTTTGGCACACATCAGGACCCCGCTTGCGTCGGTCTTGGCCGCCGTATTGGTCAAGCCCGCTCCGTAAACATCAAGGGTCGATGCAATGGTAAACTCCGCTTTTGATGCAGCATTGGTACTGGCCGCCGTTGCAGTCGTAACAGTAGTCCAAGCAGGTCTGTTGGTTGCAGGATCGTCATACTCCGCATCTTGGCACTCGTTATAAGTCCCTGCCGCCCCAAGATGCACCGTGGCCGTGTTCCCGACAGCGGGTGTCACATTGTCCTCATAAATAAAGACGTACCAGATCCGGGACCCCGCCTTTGATGTAGTCCACCACATGGTATTGTTGAGAAACGCCATGCCCTCTGTAGTGAAGGTGTTTGGGGGTTCCGGATATCCCCCGGCAATCAGCACACCATCCCGCCACTGATCACACTGCCAAATCCCCTGTAAGCCGCACTTGCTCTCAACATGATGCTTGAGGGCGTACACGCTGTCTCGATTGTCAAATATATGCTCAAGGGCTTTCTTTAGATTAATTTTCTGAAACATCGATTTATCCTCCGTGTTGAATGGGGCATAAAAAAAGGCCGCAGTGGAGTCTATGACCTCCATAGCGGCCTTTAAATTTGACTACCAAGGGGGATCAATCCCTCAATAGCGCCCCAAATTGTTGGTTAAATTACTACGCCGTTCCTCATTACCTCCGCAGTTGCCGTATCGCCTAAACCAAGACCGGACCCTTCCGACCCCTGCTTAAACGATGTTAGAAACTGAAAACGTCCATCTTTCTTTCGATATAAACTCGCCCCTTCGACACCGGGCGCGAACTTCACCTTCTGTTGTGAAAGTGCGAACAATCGTCCTAAGGGATTACCGGCTACTATCCCCTCTTCACTCACCCACACCGGAACACTGTTATGCTTCTTCTCAGGTGGGCTGATAGTATCCCCAAGCTCTCTGATATCGTTACAGTAGGCAAGGGTTCCGGGGATGGCCCCTGCGCCCACGTCAAGTTGCTTCATTTCTTCCGGTTCAGTCCCGAGAAGACAATAGGTTCTATCCTTGCACCCTACAAAAAGCCCTGAGAAAACCTTTGCGATTATGGCAATATCAGTAGCAAACTCGAAGAAGCCTGATCCAGCCTTGAAATGCTCAACATGAAAAGACTCGGAATAATAGAGTTTATTACCCACGCTCCCCCACATTCTACCGAAGGCGTGAACTATGTTTTCCATATATGGCGGTTGACTACAGAATAGAAAAGGAAAAGGCTCAACCGTAGGAACATTGCTAATAACGTCAGTCTTTCCAATGCGATAAAATACGTCACCATTCGGGTCGGTACACCATACGGTAGAATCTGACGACCTGTTGCTGATTGAGATCCCGCCTGTACTGGCAAGGGTTATCCTGGCGATAGGTCCGTTACCACTGATCTCGTCTCCTGATTCATTAGTCATGAAAACATGATACGTTGCGGCGGGTAATCCACCGGTACCGGAAGACACAACAGGACCTTCAGGTGGAGCAACACCCCAGGCGGAGATTGCATTCGTGCTTGGATCAAAGATGCCGTTCCAGTGACCGTTGGACATGTAAACGTTGTCCCCGATCTCTGCGTAATACATCTTACGCTGAAGACCGCCTATGTCTTCAATCGTAGTCGCGGTAGTACCTTCTATACGTTTAATGGTACTGCCACTCATTGCCAGCATGCAGTGCACACCCCCAAAGATGCTGTGACAGTTGGCTAAAAGGACATACTCGGTATAGCCATCACGTTTCGCAAGACTGCCCTGGTCAGTGACATCACTGTTGAGGATAATACGAGGCTGTGCGACACCCTTCTTTGCGAAAAATCCCTCAGAAGTAGAGATGTTATTCATTCCGGTGAAGCGGTCTATTTTGATGGTGTCAGGCATTTAATCACAAACCCCCAAGTCTTGAAACCCCCCATCTGAATAATACTGCGGGATTTCATCTATTCCCGCCCAATCGACATAATCCTGCATAGCTTCATAAAAACGGCTTGTATGATATTTGTAACCTACCCCCTGATTGTCGTCCCCATCTTCGATCTGCCCGAAAATCTCCTTCGCTACATAATGCTGTATAAGACGAGTTGCCAAATTATCTGGAAACGCATCTATAACATCGGAGTCGTCAACTAAATCAACGGGCATTCGATAGAAATGAATTGTCAAATCGTATGAGGCTGAAGGTATAGATTGATAGTACAGACGATCGCCCTGAACACAGACAACCGACACGGACCCTGCTTGAGAAAGGTCTTTTTTTGTAGCTTGATTCAGGAATAAGGCAAAAGAGTAAAGATCTCCACCTTGAGGGCCACGGATTTGATATCCATTCTCATCCGCCACTAACAGTAAGCCCCTTTGGTAGTCAGACGGTAAAGCTTTATATGGCGCGTCCGTAGCGGTCGAAACCGTGTCAGTATCGTACAGAAGAGGCGAAGGAGGAGATATTTGGCCATCAGGTAATCTAATTCCGCCACTTATCTCAGATATGGCACTGTTTATACGCCCCGTAATGGCACTGGTATACGAACTATCCTGAAGTACCCCTTGAGCCGCCGGGTAGGTGATATTCCCATCCGTACAGGCCCCGGTAGCCGCCTGCCTATCAAGGGTGACACTAACCCCGGAAATAATGGACTCGGCAATGTATTTTCCGGCAGTGGCATTCGTCCCGCTGTTAATCGTGACAACATCCCCAACAGACAGGGCATCGTCAATACTGGATGCTTCACTGACTTTTGTAAGGACAGACGGGTCGGCATTAGATATACTCACCCCTGTTAAGGTGTTGGCAGAGCCACATAAGGCTAATTTCAGTGCCGCAAGTGTAGTTGACATAACTCCCTCTCTTTAAAAGGCCCCCAGGGATACCCAGTGCATCCCCAGGGGGTCAAGGGTTAGAGAAAGGAGGGTTTACGCCTCTGAAGCGTCCTGCTTGACGGACGCTGAGTTGTCGTACTCAATCGTAATCCCAACTACAGTGTTCGCCGTCTCAAGCTCTGAAATAACAATCTTGAGCATTTTATAGGCTTCAGTAGTAGAATCCGGATCGAAGATAAGGTCCTTGTTGGTCGTATCAGCGGTTCCTTTTTTAATAACCCCAGCCGTTACAACCGTGGTTGTAGCAAGATTAACAGAGGTGGTATCCCTCTGAATATCCACAGTGTCATCAACGGCGACTATGGTATCAAACACAACCTTCTGGGACTTAACAACCCCCCGACATGGCACAGGAAAATAGAAGGTCTCTATTCCTACGGCTTCTGTTCCTGATGTAATAAGAAAGTTTAAATATTTCATTTTAGATCCCCCATTTTATGCTTCTGATGCTGCTTGGACTACTGATGCAGAGCTGTCATATTCTATATCTATCCCAACAACCGTGTTCTTTGTCGCAAGGGCTGAAATGACGATCTTGAGCATCTTATAAGCCTCAGTGTCAGAATCCGGGTCAAACACCAAATCCTTGTTCGTGGTATCCGGTGTTCCCGTGTAGACCTTCCCAGCCGTTGTTGCACCTGTGGTTATCTTGTTTACTGAGGTACTGTCTCGCTGAACATCAAGCGTGTCATTAGAAGCCACAGCAGTATCAAACGAGACATTTAACGACTTGACAATACCCCGTACAGGCACAGGGAAATAGAAGGTTTCCGCACCGGCGACTTGTGCCCCAGCAGTGACGAGAAAGTTTAAGTTTATCATAATGGTCCTCCATATTAAGGGGAGCCCGGAGGCCCCCCTGGTTTAGTTTAGGTTAGGGAGCCGTTACAACGCTGTCAGGTGAAAGCGGAGTAAAGGTCATATACCATGCAATCACACCAGAAAAAGCCGCATCACCAAGGCACTGAACAACTCCGGGAGCCAATAGGAACTCAGTCTCTTGCACCAAGACCGGATCTGCAATATGAAACCCAAGACCTCCTGAAGGAGTGAACACACTCGTAGCCCCGACATTATAATAAAACGTCCCGGCTGCATCACCGGTAACAGACACAGCCCCAGAATTAAGCTCAACAGTGGCAGCAGGGGTGGTTGTGATGTGCTGCAACCGGAGGTTAGATGCCCCACCAATAACAGTGGTAACAAGCCCGACAATCCTACACCGGACAGGCCCGCCCGAAATGGTGAAGATGGGATCAAGCCCATTAAGGACAGCCCCATCGGTCTTCACGACACACCGAGGATGCGCCCAAAGAACATCAATCTCCGCCCTTGTGTCTACGGCTTCGGTATCTGCCAGAATATCGGCAGTCTTGGTTCCCAAAGCCTCGAGGGAGTCAGTTGAATTATCGTAACTTGTAGCCACTGCCGTAGCATCATCACCTAGAATCTTGGCAAGAATGCTGTCCTCTGCAACAGAAGCAGGGAACGCGCCCGTCCCATCAGCGGTGATCACAAGATGATCCAAACCGTCAGTGAGCAAAGCAGCTATAACATCGGCCTGAGCGCCGGTATTCCCACCGGCTGTAAGGGCAATAGCATCGCCCCCAGTAAAGGCATATCCTCCCTTACCGTCCCAACCAGAAACAAACCACTCGCCGTTACCTTCAGTATCAATGACATTCTTGGTCAAGGCCACATTGTCATTATAGAAATACCCGGTAATGTGGATATCAAGACAGGCCGTGGTAATGAAATTCACAACCGCAGTCGAAGCCTCACCGTAGAAATCAACATAAATCCTGGCAGTATCGACACCCACTAACTGAATAGGCGCCACACACGCATTACCGGCAATGTACCCCCGGTATTTCAGGTTAATCTCAAGGTTATCAGCCGCAGCCGTGGTCAGAATACCCGTGACACACTCAACCGTAGCACTCGCGTCCCGGATCTCCACATCCACTTTACAATTAGCCGCACTCACCACAATAGGAGACACAACCGAATCAATGGACGGCACGATCAAGACATTCTCAATCGAACAAGAAGCCGCACTCATGGTGATGGTTGAATCAACAGTGCTAAAGGTAAAAGTCGGTCTATCCGCACCCTCACCTAGGCCTACAATCCTAATCCCGGCCACATCAATAGCGATAGCTGCCGCAGTTGCTACGGTCTCATCACTATTGGGCATAAGTTTAATGATGTCACCCTGATTAGCCGTACACAGTCCGACGGCATAATCCAATGTTGCAAGGGCGCGGGCCGATGTTTTACCAGTGTGCCCATTATCACCATTCACGGAATCAACGTACCAGACATCGACAACCTTGATCCCGAAATCAGTTATTGGTCGAGAAGCCTTAGACCCCCCAACAGTTAAGACTCGCTCACCCGCCGACGCCATAACCGGAATCAACAGGAGGGAGAGTGCTATCACAATTAAACGAAATTTCTTAAACATAATAATCGACCTCCTTGGTTACATGGTTACGGGTTTACGAGGGAGCTACAAGTCCGGTATGACGAACGTGCATCTGACGATTACTGCAATACAGGTTGCCTCTCCAACGGGTATTAGCCGATATGATATCCGGCTGTCCGGCCTCTTTCTTGGCCACCCATTCGGGAGTTGTGAAATTATAATCCCTATGGGACCGCAGGCTCAGAAAGCGGAGATTGAGGGCATCCAGGTAGCCCGTAGTGTAGCCAGGATCGGCCACAATAGCCGCACCCTTATGAACAATATTCTCCCATCCAGCTTCCACTAACGCGTCTTCTTTGTACCTCTGCTGTGGATGGAGGGAAAGCTCGTACCCGTCAACCAAAAGCTCCGTAGTGACACAGAAATTTGGCCGTGTCCCAAGATACCCACCGAAGCCCGGAGTCCTGAAGATTTGCTGCATGACTTCAAAGCAAATGGCGGTATTGGCCGTTGTAATGACATTGGCCTTCCAAGTGCTCATCTCGTCCGTATCAATGGACCCATACTCAGTTGAACTTGTGGTCTCGAACAGGTCGCCCAGACCGTTAATGCTGTTATCATCAGCAGCTTCGGCAATCACCTGAGAAGCCATGTCCACCCGAATAGCCTTCTTGATGTTATCAATGTACTTTTTGGACAACCGCACAATGGCCTCATCCCCGGCATTCTGGGTCTGATCATCCAGGTTAAGGGTATTCGACCCATAAGCACCCGCCCACCTGAACCGGGCCGCGTCAAACAAATCTTTCTTCGACTGGTTAATTATAGTGTCATTACCGTAAGGACCATGATTAGACACGTCATACTCAAGCGGCACCTTCACCATCAGGCCACCGTCAACGATCTCATCCGGTTTGATCTCCCAATTACCGACCTTGAGAGCCTTCTGCATCAGCTTAAAAAGCAGGGCCGATGCCTTGTTCACGATGTCTTCCGGATCAGTCTGATACCAGAAGTAGTCAGTGGTCGCGTTTAGCTGGTTAATTAAACTCATTGGTTATACCTCCTGTGTAAACAGACACAGGGATCTTAGGCGTTTCTGAGATTCGCAAGAACCCCCATTGCACCTTCGTCAAGCTCTGCGCCTGTCAATTTCTTCTCTCTTGTTTTTTGTTGTGAGGGAGACTGGCCTTTTACGATTACCTTTCCTGTTTCGTCTTCACCTTTTTTTAGATTTAAAAGGCGCTGTGCCTCCTCATTTTCTTCCGATAGTCTCTGCACTTCAACGAGAGCATCGTCCCGCTGAATCTCCCGGTATGCCAGGACAGGATCACTCATACCGCTTGTATCGTTGGTGAGTTGTTCCTGTATTCGCATCTGCATATCCGGCGTGTTAAAGTCCGGGTTATCTCGATAGAACTCCTTGTGCATAGATTGGACATCCCTTTCGTCAAGGACTTTTGAGAACTCGGCCTGTGCTGCTTCTAACGCAGTCTGAGCGCCTTGTTCCGTCCCCGCTTTCATGGCAATGTTCGTTAACTTGGCACTGAACTTTGCCAGGTCTTTAGGGAAACTAGGGTCTTCAGAATCCAGTTCAGACATCTTCTTTTCTATGGCCTGGATCTCCTTACCGTAGTCCATACCCTTCGGGGGCTCCTTGGCTTTAGGTTCGGCTGTAGGCTGGGCTTGCGCCTTCTCTGCAAGGCTTTGAAAGAACTCGACTTGTTTCTTGAGGACTCCCATTTCGGTCCCCTGTGTGCCGAGCTTGCTTTCAAGGTTTTTCAAGCCTTCCGCTGCTTCCTCTTCGCTCTTGTATTTCCCTAAAACGAGCTTCGGGGTGTTAGTGGTTTCCTTCGCGCCTGTCTCACCTTTTGCGGGCTCATTACCATTAACGTTGGAATCTCCATCTTTCTGCACATTATCTTTCGCCATGGGTTTCTCCTTTCTTCTGAGCCGATTGCTTATAAGGGGTGTCCTTTCAGGCCCTCGCAACGGGTGCCCCAGATCCTAAAGTGTTAAACAAACAAAGCCCGGACCTCCACGGCACTCAATTTGAGCGGTATCCGTAGTGATCCGGGCTGAAGTGAATCTCTAATTTCTTAGAGGCTTAAACTGTATCCGGTTATTTTGTTATATTTAAAGGCGCCTGGGTTTTGACAACCCTTCATAATGGTATCTTGGTTGGCTCTCCGTCAGACGCCGTGACGTGCATCACACCTTCTCCTTAATCCCAACATCGGGCCTCTCCCTGATCCCACCTTGATTCACCGGGATCTCAACAGAGAATTTACCCGTGGGCTTATTCAGCAACCATGCCATAAATCGTTGCTCGACTCTTTGGAACAGGGAGTGTATTTCTTCGGTATTATCAGGCATTGAGCATTTTACCTTTAGGCCAAGGCTGCCATCCAGGGGGAGGCGGAAAGTACTTCTCAAGCCTCATTGCCCTGGATCTTCGACTACAAAGGCCCCATTCTTCGTAAGAACCGTCAGTTTTAATGAGACATTCAACGATTGTAATGCTTTTAGATATGTCAAAGCCTGTAATTTCTGTTTTTTTCAGGTTCTTTACAATGGTTGTCATATCACTCCACAGGCTGAAGGCCCTTCTCAACAAGGTAGTCTTTCCACTGTCTCCGGGTCTCAAGGGGCCTCTCCCCGTCCGGCTGAAGCACCTCTAAGGCCGATGGCAGCCACGACACGTCAATGATGCTGTCACACTGGATTGAAGCATGGCCGTTGGTTATGATCTTCTTGGCTGTACCTCCACACTTATTGTCACTACAACTGATCTTATCGGGAAAGGCATCCATTAAGAAGAAATACTCTTTAACCTTCCCGCATTCCTGGCATTGATAATCATAATTGGGCATTTCTCACAATCCTTTCCGTTTGGCCTTGACCGATGGATTAAAGGGCTTGATTGTAAAAGACCGACCCTTGTATGTCTTCAACTTCGGTCTCGGCTTCTTCTTGGCCGGTGTCCCCCTACCCTTGAAAGACAATGGATCTTTGGTCTTGTATCTCTCTGTCATGTTCATATTGATTACCCCGACAGTATCAAACCGCCCCCTGGTGTCAAAATACGTTTCTCGCTCCCTTCCTTGGCCTGTTGTGCGTGCCACACGATCAGGGCATGGATAGCTTGCCCTATAGCCTTCCCAACTGTGCCAGGGTCGGCAATAGGCCCGGACACGCTGACATTGCCATCACTCATGAGGTTAATACCTATCGTCCCCAGGATTTGCGGCTTCTTTGTTGCATTAACTGCTTTCAGCCTTTTTGCTTTGCCCATTAGGCTCCTTCCGCCTTCGCAAAATCGAAAGTCCAGGTATCATCTTTAGCAAAGAGCTCTG
>Ga0208904_1002703_pt1 | contig 10954 bp, 6 predicted proteins | sample AntAceMetag02UKB_FD_184774 | JGI IMG/M metagenome (GOLD analysis project Ga0208904, IMG submission 184774) | Saline lake microbial communities from Ace Lake, Antarctica - Antarctic Ace Lake Metagenome 02UKB (SPAdes) (version 2) | ecosystem: Environmental > Aquatic > Non-marine Saline and Alkaline... | reverse complement strand
CATTTTGGTCTTCCTTCCACTTCGTGAGGAAATCCATACGTGAGAGCACGTTCGCACTGCAACCAGCGTGAGAAGATTCAGTATTCGCAATCCGCTCTTCTAGCTGGCCTGCTTTCTCCCACCAATGCCGATCGGGTTCTTGGTCTCTTGCTGTCATTGTCTTCCTCCGGATTAGTCTTGCTTTTCTTCCCAAATCATTGTGCTCTCTGCCGGTGTCTCGTGATCTAGCTTCACTTTCCAGCTTGACGGCTTGCCTGTTGCTCCTATCCTATCGCCAATCTCCATGAAGAGCATAGTCCTCTTTGATTTTATGGACTGTCTTTCCTGCTCTAAATGCTTCATCTCTTGCGCTGTGACTTGTAGAACGATATTCGCATTCTTCCGCATCTCTTCGATCTTCGCTGCCTTCTCAACAAGAAACAGCTTCTGCAACTCTGTTTCGTGGCATCGGTAGTACTCAATCTCGGTTAGCTGTTCTTTTGGCATTGCGTTACTCCGTCGCTGCTTCCATGGCTGCTTCCATGGCTGCTTCCATGGCTGCCTCTCTCTTTGCTTTCTTCTCTGCCTTTGCCGCTGCGTCTACCGTCGCTTCAGTCTCAATTTGGATGGAAGTCTCCTGCCCGTCTGCTGAGATACTGGCTACGATTTCTTCAACTGGCTCTCCCATCTTCAGAAGATCCTTGAGGTCTTTGCCTGCTTCGTCTCTGGAGAATTGGATGCGCCTCTGCCTCTCTTTATGCAAGCCTTCGTAATGCTCTTTCTCTTCGCGGGCTTGTTTGATTTTCCGAGCAAGGCGGTGTGCCTTCGCTCCTGTCTCTCCAGCTATCTCTGAGAATTTCATAACCACCTTCCTATGTTGCGTAAAATGCCAGCCTGCCTCGGACTCCGTTGTATTTACATTCTATGCTCTGAGCGGAGTTTACAGCCCATCCAATCGAGCCTCCCAAAGTGCCGTAGAAGTCGATGTAGTCGTCTGGTTTTAATAGAATATCCCCGACAGCATCGAGGCGAATATCGGCTCCGCTGTAGAGGGAGACTTCTCCAGAGTTGTCGAGGTTGAGCCAGTTCGTAGAAGTCCCCTTGAAGAATCCGCTAGACAAGTCTATGTAATGATTCCAGTCGAGGGCCTTAATTGTTTCGCAACCGCTGATAGAGTTGTACGATCCTGCCGGGTTGAAAACGATTGAAGCGTCGATGTACATCTCGTCAGTTCTAACTTCGTCATATTTGATCTTATCTCTCGTAACAGCGTTGGTTTCGATCATCGTTTCGATAATTTCGACAGTGGATGGTGTAAGCCTCTCGAAGCTCAGGGTTCCCGCTGTGATCGTTCCGAGGTCGGCTGAAATACCTTCGAGAGTATCAACGTCGATATGGGTAGCCCTGACCTCTCCTATGGCGATAAGGTTCTCTGTGAGAATCGTCGTGCCAACGAAAACAGAGTTATCGCTTCCCCAAGTTCCTCCGCTGGGCCATCCCGTTCCTCCGTTGTCTGTCAGATCCCAAGTAGCATCTCCAACGGCTGGAATATCGTTCTCGCCGACTGGCCTTCCTCGATACTTGTAGCGGTAACCGCTCGTTTGTGTTAGCCCCTTATGCAGATACCCGAACTTGGTCGTCTTCGTGAGGTCTGCCCATGCTGAGAAGGACGATCCGCTGTTCGTCGATATTGCGTACTGGATCTGCCAATGGGAGAATCTGTTCCACGTATCAACCCGGTCTAGGAACAGAAGTCCGATGATGCCGTCTCCAACCAGAGGGTTGCCGTCGAAAACCAAATCGGTCGCATCGGTCGGGATAACGACAGGGAAATCATTCGCGTCGGCTTCTGCGCTGGCCTCTAACGATTGTGTGCTGTTGTTCCCTGCGTCGTCTCTCGCTACGACCACGTAGTACCTCGTGGCTTCTGCCGCTACGCTGCGGTCTGTCCATTGAGATGCCGGAGCAACAAGGAATGTTCCTGTGTATGTTCCGGGGTCGTCAACGTCGATGCTGTTGCCGCTGTGGTAATAGATGACAAGCCAAGTGAGATCCCTCAAGGTGCTGCCATCCTTGTTCTCTGTCGGAAGAGTCATATCCAATCGAATTCCCGATGTAATGGCTGTCGCCTCTAGGTCAGTAACTGGCTTCGGTGCGAGGGTGTCCGCAAGCGTTTGAACGCTTACCGTGTCAGAGAAGTTCGAAGCTCCGGGGTCTGGAAAGGCTCGACCGTGCATCATGTGAAGCAGGATCGGCGTTGTTCGTGCTGCGAGTGCTCCTCTTACCGCTGGCCTCATGTCGTCTCCTAGGTCGGTTCAATTTCCTGAACGATGACGTTCGCGATTACGTTCGTTGCAGAGTAAACCCCGTCGAGGTTTTCTGCAAATATCCGCACGTTGAGAGATTCGTGTCCGAACGGTGCTGTTGCTCGAACCGTCTCTCCTTGAACGACTGGAACATCGAAGTAGCCGTCCTGCGCTGCCCCGATGTCTACTGCCTCATCGAAGGCTTCGCTCGTGTCTGTGACAGAAGCTCGAACGTGGAATCTGACTGCTCCTGTTGCGCTTGCGTGGAAAGTAACGACGCCCTCTACTGCGAGGCTCGCTGCCTTCACCAAGCTCTGGCTTTCGCAATCGGCTGCCTCTGTGATCGCGCCGTGGGCGAGTGTCGCCTCGTTCAGCTTCTCTTCACCTGATTTTGTAATCATGTTGCCTCCTAGCTCGATACTCCGCTTTGGCTGATCCTCTTCCAAGGCATGTGTCGGGCTTTTACATAGTATGTCTCATTTACTGGATATGGTCCGATGACTACTCGGTTCTTTGTCGTGATTGCAACAGGGTCCGAACCGTAGCGCGTCTCGGTTCCTCGTGATAGCCAAATGGCCGTATTGTCGAACCACCATGCGTTGCATTGGTCCCACGATATTCGCAATTCGCTCATCGTTGAATTGATCGGGTATGCCTTGATGGTCAAGCCTGTTGGCTGCGGGAGGGCTTCCGGTGCGCCAAGAAGAAAATCAAGTCTCCGTGTCCATCTGGTTTCGTCCGTCATATCCTGCGCGAGGAGTGAAGAATGGCGTCCGATAACTCGGTTGATTGTTCCCTTGAACGTGGTCCTTCCGATTGGGTTGTCTGCCGTTACAGCGAGCGAATAGCCAGTGATTCCAAGGTCGATCGTGTAGTCGTCTTCAATGAAGCGATACCACTCGTGCATCTGGACGTATGTGAAGAAGTACGGCAGATCAACTTGCCCGTCTGGAGAAGGCTCTTGTAGGTCGTGGAGCGTGGCGTATGCAAAGTCTGTCGCCTCTGAAAGCGTGTCAATGTTCGTTCCTCTTTGCTCGACAAGTCTCATTTTGACGTCTAGCTTCGTGCCGTCGCCTGCGGGGATGCCGTGGCGAAGCCTGCTCGAATCGCTCTTAACGATGACAGACTTTCTCTCTCCGTCGGTCGTCTCTCTGTCGTGGTACACGACTTGGATAAGGGTTCTGACATCATCTAAATTTGCATCGATCTTCCGTGCGCGGAAAGCTCGGTCGAAGGTCGCATCTACGGGCCTCTGCGTCGCAACGAGGCTTGTCGCGGAACTGACGCCTACTTCCCAGTATGTTGAGTTCGGTGGCTGTTGCCCGGTGTTGGCTGCGATGCAGTGGTATACGACACCGCTGTAGTAAACCCTCTGACCTATTGCGTAGCCTGTCGCCACGTCCCACGTGCTTGCGCCAGCTACTCGAATCGGGTCGTACAGCGTGAGGAAGTAGCCCTCTGTGCTCGTGCTAAGTCCGCTGCCATCATTGAACGGGACTCCTGCCAATGCGTATCTGGAAGCAAGAATGTAGCCTGTCTCTGATACTGCCTCCTGCATAACGTCCCATGCCGAATCCTCTTCGCTTACGAACGTGTCTACTGCCTTCGCTGGATCATCGCGAATAATTACGTGGCCTCGGTCGCCCTTGAAGCCAGAATCCATAAGAATTGAAGGCAACATGGAGTTGAGCGTTCTGTCTCTGTAATCCCATTTCGTAAGCCGCTGGTCCGCTTTGTAGATGTGCGTGATGCCATAGGGTTTGAATGTGATCGTGTCGTTCATCGTTACGATGTGGACACAGTTTGAAGACATCGCGAAACCCTGCCAGCGAAGATCCCAGTCGGCCTCGCCTTCGTATTTTAGATAGACTCTAACCTCGTGCCTTCCCAATAGGAGAGGATCGAAGTCTCCGCTCGCGTCTTGATTGAGGGTGCTCGCTTCGTCCAACGGGTCGAGGCTCAAATTCTCCTCTACCCAGTCGGAGTGGTTCCGTAGCATGAGAGTAATCTTCTCATCACCGTCTCCAAGGTTTCCGTTAATCTTGAGCGAGTAAACCCGGTCGGAAATGTCGATGATTGTGCCGTCCGCGTGGTCTACCTCAACCCTCCATAATGTCCATGCTTGTAGTGTCCCTGCGGGAATGTACACAAAGTCCTCCTCGGATGTGATAGTCAGAGCGAGCGTGATATTTCCATTGTAATATACTGCGAATGTGCCGTAGTAGGAAGAGGCAGTCGTCAAACGCAAGACTACGCTTCCTGTGTATAGGAACGGGATCTTCTTATATGAAGAAGATACTCCGAGGTGCAGTGTTGCCAACCCGGTGTAAATTATCAGATCGACAAATGATGCTGCCCCTTCTGCTGTCAATGCCAGAACAACAGTTCCCGTGTATTTGAATGTAAGCTCTGCAACCTCTGAGCTTGTTGCTAGAGATAGTTCGATTGGTGCCAATCCGGCGTATGCAAAGTCGGTGATCGTTCGGAAGCTCTGTACCTCTCCGTAACTTGTTCCGACTGGGTTCGTCGCGTAGGCACGGTAGTAGTATGTGTTTTCTGTGCTAAGGCCGAAAATCTCTGAAGTAAACGGGCCTTCTACTCCTGCGCCGTCTTCTGCGTAGTCGTCTGATCCGGCTATGTTTGTTGGATCGCTTCCGAGCTTCCAACAGACTCCGTGCTCTGTAATCCTGTCTCCACCACCATCGTCGGTGATGTTCCCGTTTCCTCTTGCGCTAGTGTGAGTTCTGCGCGTCGCTGCTTGCGTTGTAACCGTCGGCAGAACGAAGCCTGTCGTGCTCCCCCTATCTGCCGTGGACGTCGCTTGTGTCGCTCCTGTGGCGTCTAGGACGCACTTGTAGTATCTCCCGTCTCCGTTTGCTGGGGCATCGGTGTCGTTGTGCGGGTCGGTCGTTGCCCCTGTTATGTTTGAGTAGGATGCGTCGCTGTCGGCTGCGCTTCGTTGCCACTGGTATGTGATCGCTCCGGGTGCTCGGTATCCTGTGTCAGTGCTGCTATCTGCTCCCTCTCCTGTGGCGTTCTTTGCCCGGACCTTGTAGGTATGTGTCGTTCCGTTCGCAACGCTCTCTCCGCTCAGAGATAGTTCTACATGCAAGTACGATGTTCCGTCTGACGCAGCCGCAGTTCCTGGCGTGATTACAGGGGCGTCCGCTCCGGTATCGTCTCCAGTTGCTACATCTCCAAGCCAGCCCAAAGGAGTGCCGTCTCGGTAGATCTGGTAGGCCGTTGCTCCTGTTGCCTTCGACCATGTGACTGTCACCTTGTCTGAGTGGTCTCCGTTTGTCGCTGCTACGTTCGTCGGGGCTGCGGGTTTGGTCTGTATTTGTACTGTCGTTCCATAGGTGGTTCCTGCGGAATCAATGGCGTAGGCGCGAACTCTGTAGCTTGTGCCGGGGGATAATCCTGTCAGGCCTTTCGTGTATGCGCCGACTCCGAACGATCCTGTATCGAATGCCGTGCTTTGTGCTGTTGTTGGGTCACCTGATATTCCTGTTGTATAGCAGAATCCGCGAGTAGTCGCGTTCCCCGATCCGATGGCAGTGATGTTCCCGTTGCCCGTCGCTGTCGTTGCTTCGACCGAAGAAGCAGCTTGCGTCGTTACTGTGAGCGGTTCGGTGTAGGTAACTTGGATGTAGAGGTGGTCGATTTCTGCGTATACCGAGTTGGAATCTGTTCTTCCTGCTATTATTCCAGCACCGAAAGCACTGTTATTGATCTGTGCGGGGGTCCATGTTGTTCCCCAAAGATCTGAAGCCCCTCCGTAGGTCTTAGAAGAAGGATATGCAATAGTAGGCCAATTCGTGTAGGTCGCTGCTTTGTTCGAGCCAACGTACGAACCGCTTTTCTGAAGCTGAACTGTCTTGTCTTTGACTGTTGCCGCAGCGTAAGACTTTGCCCGTGTGAACTTCAATGCGATCCCTGTTATTGTCGCGCCTGAAGGGATTGCAAATCCAAAATTCGTTACTTTGAGTGTATCGGTGTTGCCTGCTGCAACGATAGTGTCTCTGGTCGCGCTTCCGTATGTAAGTGCGCTTGGATTAACCCAAGCAGCAGACGAGCTTGTATTAACGCTCGCTGCTGTCCCTGGATATGTCCATGCTGTTGTTACTGCCATTCCTAACGCTCCCTAAACATCCTTCCTGTGTGTGTCTTCCCGTACTTCCGTCCGCTCTCGCGTCTGACTTCCGTTACGACCATGTCTGTAACTTCCTCGTTTCCGAGATAGACGTGGACCTCGCCGCCGCCTGCCCCCGCTCCTGCCATAGCTGATTGAGCCATCGCTGTATCGAGAACCGATTCGCCTGCGTGGACGACTGCGATTCCTGTTCCGAGAACGTCGCCGCCTTTGTCGAGGTATGGGATGTAAGGGATATCCATACTCTTCGGAAGGATAAGGTTCACAGCCCAGATCAGGCCATTCATAGCGAAGGCTATACCGTTGATAATCCCTTTGAAAATGATCCCGATAACGTCGAAAGCAAGCCCTACGAGTTCAACCGCGATCACCAATAGTTCCAAGGCGATAAGAAGTGCGCCTCCGACAATCTTCCCTAGCTGCTCAAGTGCCGGAATCAGGACTGGGGAGATCTTTTCCCATAGGTCGCCAAGGGCCTCTCCGAGCCTTTGGAACGGTTCCTTCAACGGTTCTAGTGCTTCAACGAACCAATCCCAAACTGCGATAGCTCCGAGGCCGAAGGTTGCCTTCGTCTTTTCCCACAAGCTCAATGATTCGGATTCCCAAATTACCTTCAATCCTCCTGCTAAGTCTCCTGCCTTTGTAAGCGTGTAGGCGTTGACCGTCTCTACCATCCCCGTCCACTTGCTGATAATGTTCGTGAAGAACTCTGTGAGGAATTGCGTGATGGTCGGCATATTGTCGTCGACCGTCGTAAATAGGTCTGAGAGTGCCCCCCCAAGCTGTGTGAGAGCCGCTTCGATAGCAGGCCAAACATCGGTCTTGAACGCAGGCCAAAATTCGTTCTTCAGGAACGGAAGGAATGTGCTCCCAATCCATTCGTAAACGTCCTTGAAGGCGTCGCCAAAGAACTTGAAAACGTCTTCCTGTAGGAAGGGGTCTACGTCTGTCGTCCACCACTCGTGGAAGCCGGAAGCAAACGCCTTGAAATCCTCCGCGAAAACGTCTTCGATCCATGATGCAATATCATCCATCACGTGCTCGAAGGTCGTGAGCGGTCCTTCTAGGATCTCTAAGAAGGCTGGGAAAAGCTGAACCCCTATCGCTTGCATCCTGTCTACGAAATCGCCGAACCAATCAAGATGGTGTTGGAATAGTCCGCGGAACTGCTCGATGGCCTGCTCCAACCAACTCAACTCTTGGTCTACTCCGTCCTGAGTCGTTTCTCCTATGTCATCCGTGTAGTCTCGTGGTGTCTCGCCGGGGCGTATCGCTGCCCAACGTACGCGGTCTTCTCTCCAAGACGTCGGTACATTCAGATCTGACATCGACTCCTCGGTTGCTTGTGTCTGGTCCGAGATGGCGTCAGTAACCTCGATAACCTTCCCTCCAAGGATGCGGAACAGTTCTCCGAGAAGCATAAGCGGAGACAGGATCGCGTTCATAAGCCTGCTCATCGCGCTTTGCAATCCGTCCATCATGTCTGACCATGCCTCGGTTGCCGTGATAGCTCCCCACAAGGATTGTGCGAAAGCCATTGCTGTGTCGCCTGCTGATGTAAGTTGGTCCTTTACGAACTGAACTCCCTGCTCGATAAGATCGAGAATCAACTCTATGACGGCTGCGGCTGCGGCTGCCTGCCCCCCTCCTGCGGAATCCATGGCTGCCATCTGTTCTGCTGAACCTTCTTCCATGCCAGCCGCGCTCTGCTTCATTTCGTTCGCTTTCGCTTGCTTCTGAATGATTCCGAAAACTGCGGATAAGTTTCCGCCTAACTCGTCACCAAGGAGAAGGTTCGATGCCTTTCCGAACGCTGTCCCGAATGTGCTCATTTTGTCAGATAGTTTTCTGAAGTTTATGGCTACTGCATCCGCTTCTTTTTCAACTAGGCCTAACATCGTTCGCAAGGCTAATAAGTCAGCCTCAGAGTGCGTCAACGCACGACCGAACGCCTCGTCAGCGGCGTTTCTCTCTTCTGCTGTCCTTAATGTCTCTGATAGGCTCTTTGCCATCTCGACGGATGCCCAAGCGAAGGTTGACCCGGCTTCCTCGGTTGCCTCTGCCATAGGTTGTAATTCATCTCCGAATTTAGCGACATATTCCCTTGCTAATCTCATGGCCTCTGTCAATCCGTCCGCGCCCGTGATGTTATCCTTCAACGTCTGCAAGTAAGTTACGTCCGCTGGCTCCGGCAACAATCCAACCCTTGGGCCGAACCCGTTATTCTCCGGTGCTCCAGGAAGTGCAAATGGGCTTACAAAGGACTGGAATAGTTCCGGGGCTGCCCCAATCCCAGAGATGATTCCTGCTAAAATTCCCGCTGCGACATCCTCTTCGAGATTCGTCCGGATAAGTTTTCCAAGCTCAGGGTACGTGTCAATCCAAGACAGCAAAAATTCGTTCATGAGTCTATCCCAATACTTTTGCCCTACCGCTGCGGACGGGGCGTTTTGAACTGACAGCTGAATCTGTTCTAACTGGGCCAGCATTGCTTCCTTGTCTAGATAGACATCAAGGTATATTTTTGCATCTTCGCTTCCGTAGGCCTCCTCTAATTGCTTCTGCAGATAGTCCAGTTTTAGTGTCTGAAGCACTGGTCTGGGGGTTGTATTAGATCCGAATTGTCCTCCCCAAAACTGTTCTGTAGCATCCATCCTATCCCATGCTGCAATGACCTCCTCAGCCGCTGAGGTTGCCGCGTCTTCCCAATTAGAGAAATTGATGCCGTAGTCTGCCCTTGAAGTCATGTCGATGATATTTCCGATTGTTCTCTCCATCAGCCAATAGCTGTTTGCAAGCGTCGTGGCCCAATCAACTGCGTCTGGCGTTGGTGCGCTGGCGAAGCTGAGCGTATGAATCAAGTCCTCTGTTTTTTCTTGGACAACATCTATGCCGTCAGAAAGTCCGTCGTAGATTGCCTTCCCCATCTTGTATAATCCTGCTGCGCCGCCTAGGAAAAGTGCGCCTCCGATAACGTAAGGGTTCCATCCTAGCATTATCAACTTCAGGACTTTTAGCTTCTTGATTAGCGCTGCAAGCCCTACGATGGTTTTTGCTGCGGACAGAGACAGAATAGCAATCCCAAGTCCTTTGATGACGCCTATAGTCTTGGCTCCGTTCTTCGAGATCCAAACCATAGTATTTTTCAAAGTATTCGCGATCCCCGACATCGCGGCCTCGACGTTGCCGCTCTTTTCCGCCCAGTCAACCATGGCGTTCACCATAGGGATAATCGCGTTCTGAACCATGTCTTGAAGGATTGGTGTAGCCTTCTCTCCGATGGTAGTTAGAAGCAAGTTCCACGATCCTGAAAGGATTGTTATTTGGCCGGAGAGCGTGTCTTCCATAATCTTCCGCATGTCCTGCGCTGTGCCGCCTGCGTTATCTAATGCGTTCGTGTACTCCTCGATGGCGGTCTGTCCCTCTCGGAGAAGAATTGCCATTGACGGTCCTGCGCGTTTCCCGAAGAGCGCAATCATATCAGCCGCGCCTAGCCCCTTCTCCGCGAAGACGCCAAGGATTTCTGCGAAGCCCTTCATCTTGCCGGAACTCTTCGTGACATCCTTCATAGAAATGCCAACGCCTTTTAGCTTCAGTCTGAACGCTGATGTCATCCCTAGAAGCTCTGAGAAGGCCATTCTCAGACTTGTTCCTGCCATACTCCCTCGAATACCCGCGTCAGCCAACTTCATCATCATGGCGGTCGTTAGCTGTGCTGATGTTCCGAAGGCAGCGGCCAAAGCTCCGACGTACTTATACGAATCCCCAAGCCCTTCAACTCGTGCTGCCGAATTGGATGCTGCGTAAGCGAGCATATCTGCTATTTCTACGGATCGACTTGCTTCCATGTTCATGCTACGAAGGATCATCGCCGTAATGTCGGCTGCGGATGATAGGTCCATCATCTGAGAAGCTGCGAGGTCGGAAACTCCTGCGATAGCTTCCATGACCTCGACTGCTGAGAATCCTGCGCGTCCGAGGTTTTCCATTCCTGCGGCAATCTCTGTCATCTGCCACTTGGTTGTCTTTCCAATGAGCTTCGCTTTCGCGGATAGCATATCAAACAACTGGCCTTGCTTCTCTAAATCCTTAACGCCTGACAGCGTAACGGCTTTGACCATAGCCATAGCCTGTCCGAATTCCGCCGCTGCTGATGTTGCTTTCTTGAACCCTATAGCGAGGCCGACGCCTACTGCAAGGGGGGCTGCGATGGCTGCAAACTTTGATAGCTTGCCGCCTGCCATAGCCAATCCTTGGTTGAACTTTTTGGGGTTCACGCCAAGGTTTACCCATGCGCTTCCTACAACATTATCGTTGCCAATCCCCGGTCCAGCAGGCATCTTTTCCCCCTCGCTACGTGGTCTTCTTTGCTCGTGCTCGCTCCATGCGCTCTCTGAACGCTAGAGCTTCTTCCTTCGTCGCCTCTGTACTTAACACTTTTGGAAACATGTCATTCCACAGGCTAGACAGGGCTTTGTCTACGCTTCGTTTGTACTTCGTCCCGTCTCCCTTACCG
>Ga0208904_1002701_pt1 | contig 10961 bp, 4 predicted proteins | sample AntAceMetag02UKB_FD_184774 | JGI IMG/M metagenome (GOLD analysis project Ga0208904, IMG submission 184774) | Saline lake microbial communities from Ace Lake, Antarctica - Antarctic Ace Lake Metagenome 02UKB (SPAdes) (version 2) | ecosystem: Environmental > Aquatic > Non-marine Saline and Alkaline... | reverse complement strand
GCGCTGGCACGCACCTAAAATCATCATGACATTTGGCACGGACTACCATGTGGGGTCAGGTGAGGACTACGAGGACATAATTGCCGAAGCGGTTGGGGCAGACAAGATCGGCGCACATGAATGGGTTGATGTAAATGGCATGATATTAGACCTCAAACACCATATCAACAGCAGTAGTGTCCCGCACGCCAGCGGCACGGCTGTTATGCGTGATGCCTTGTGGAACAGCTTGTGGGCGGAGAAGCAAGAGCAACCCAAAGCCGATATGATTATCCGGTCACATGTCCACCAGTATTTCCGGTTTGAGACGGCCATCTGGTCGGGCTTGATAACACCAGCCTTGCAAGGAATGGGAAGTCGGTACGGTTCGCGCCGTATGTCAAAGCGCGTTGATTGGGGGCTGTTTTGGATGGACGTGCGTGACAAGTACGACTACGACCCACATCCTGAAATCACTCGTTTTCAGGAGCAATCAGCGAGGGCAATCAAGATATGAAGTCAAACATCATACGAATACCAAGGGCTTTGCACGATGAGCTTGATGCAGAGACACAAAATACGCCCAAAAAGCCATGGACGCCGGAAGTAGATGCCATTATCAAAGAATACGCGCACCGAATACCATGGCCAAAATTGACGGCAATTATCAGCAAGCGGTATTTCAAGGTCAGCCGTTCTGGTTTGCAGGGCAGGGCGGCAGCATTGGGGGTGTAATATGAAGATGTATTGTCCATCATGCGGCCACCTTGTTGCTGACATCAGCAAAATGGTTATTCGCAAGGGCGCAGTCATGGTGTGCGCCAAGTGCATGGCGCGGTACGAGGCCGCTGACCGGATGGCAAAGCTGGCAAGGGAACAGACCAAGAAACCGAGCAACGATATGCCGGAGTTTATGCGCGGTATTTTCCAATGAGAGAACGACTTCCAAATGTACGCCGATCAGTTACGCACCGCCTGACACTTCAACACCAGAAGGTAGGCGGCAAGGTTTGTAAAATACGGATTTACATAACAGTTGGTCTATATCCTGACGGGCGTCCAGCGGAGTTGTTCCTGCAAGTAGATAACAATGAAGATATAATTTCTGGTTTCTGCAAGATGTGGGCGATTGCAATAAGTCTGTGCCTGCAATCTGGCGTAACCGTAAAAAAACTTGTAGAGAAGTTTGCATTCCAGGACTTCCCCCCGAACGGCTTTACGGAGAACGCAGACATACACTCATGCAAGTCTATTTGTGATTATACGATTAGGTGGATGGAGAAAGAGTTTAGCCAAGAGAAAAATTGAATTGTTTTTAAGGATCAGCCGCCTATCTCAACGGCACCACGGGCTTGAGTTTTTCTTCTTTGTCTTTGGGCTTGTCCAGGCGGAATATGACACCGGAGATTTTTTCCCATTGCGCTTCTTCGTCAGCCTCTTCGGGTTCGTACCATTTCCACCAGTCGGGTGCACCGGTCTTTTCCAATACCCTGTCAATACCGGCTCTGAACCAATTGCCGGAATCCACTGGGTAGCCAACGGGATTGGCGGCACCATACTTATCCATGATCTTGAATATCCACTTTGATATGGCGGAGTATTGCAGGAAGTATGATTTGCCTTTTTTCATGGCATCTTTGGTAGTTTTCCACAGCAACTCGTCGGCCTTCTTGTATGCCTTCTCATCTCCAGATGACATCCCTTCCAGCCTGTATAGGTACGCCCTCGTAAGGTTCATCGTGGTTCCTACGGTGAGCGAGCCGAGGTTTTTGAACGACTCCAACACTTGCGCTGGCATCTCACTTCTCGCCTCAAACCGATACAGCATGTTTATCGGCGTGGCCAGAGTGTTGACGTTGCCTAATATGGTTGGTGCATAAGGGCCGACCCTGAATTGCGCCCTGTAATTGCGCCAAAAGTTTTCAATTAAGGCTTCTTCGTCCTCTTGTTCATCCCAGTTGCCGGTGAAATAGCGGTAGATTAAGTTTGACATGCTGTATAATGTGGCCATAGTCACGAACGTCTTAACTCCATTGATGCGCATACGAACAGGATCTTCAGATAGCCAGTCTTGGTGCGTCACGCTTCTCCAATCACGCCAGACCAATGACGATAATCCGCGCCACCATTTAGAATACTGGGATAGATGACGGCCTACTGTAGATTGCTCAAAAAACGATGATAGTTTCTGGTCGTATCGGAAGTTGCCTATGGTCACTTGTCTCTCAGCATTGAATAATAGTGCGTCCATCCGTTGCCCTGATACTAGCATCTTGACAAAGAGAGCGCGTTCGGCGTTATTCAGGCGGTTTAACCGCAATGGGCCTTTTAATTCTTCGTAACTCAAGTTGCGATCAATGATAAAATCCTTGCCCTTACGCACCCATTCTATCCAGCCGGTAGTTCGGTTCAAGGCATCCGAATTAACTACCAAGTCACAATGCTGATCGCCACCGACAATTGGTATGCGGTTGAGCCAATGTATAAAGGCATTATCGGTCATAATGTGCGCTGGAACGGCAATAGCGGCTCTCCATCCATCATTCTTGAAGCTAAGTAGATTATCCTTGCCCATTGCACCTAATTCACGAGCAATCATACGACCAAGCAAAACATCATAGTCAAGGTCACGCAACATTCTATCGGCGTCATTTGGAAACATTGCCTTGATTTCCGCATCAACTTTTTCACGCACGTACTTTAATGTCCCAAGCTCATGCAGTTTAACATAACGCGGATCGTTAACCCCGCTGAAGAATCGTTGCGGTGCTTCCTTCAGCCAAACTCCAAACGCAATAGCTTTCCACAGATTGCCTCTAGCCCTGTAAAGTAGGTTCTCCCATATATTTGGCGGCGGTCGCATTCCCATTAAATTGGTATACCATTTCTGCAAATAGTCTTGAGTGTATTTGGAAACAATAGGCACACCTGCTCCGGCGTCTATGGATGCCTGGTTTGCTAACCTACTATCGGGATATACACCAGCGATAAGTTTGGCGTGGAGAGCATTCAGCGGTTCGCCTAAATAATAATTGACCTCCGTGCGTGATATATGGTTCATAAGATGGAGTAATGGGTTATCAACTATTTCATCCATTGGCCTATTGTCTTCACGAACTTTAAGGGCCGTTTGCGACCTTGTGGGCGGCGGTTGGTTGTCCTTGTAATTTTTAACTAAACTACGCGCAAATACCACCGCATCATCAATACTGCCGACGTCAGGTTTCTTGTGTGGAAAGTAATTTTTACGCAATAGAATATCGGAACTGGGCGATGCCAAAAACTCGTCACGGGCAATAATATAGGCGTTATTGGGATCGGTAGCGGTGCCATCCTCAATTGTTCTTAAATAAGCCTCGCGTAATGGCGCAAGCAGAACTTCCTGTTCGGGTGTCCACCCCTTTGTTTTGCCTTTAACGCAATATTGTTCTGTGCGTAAATACTTGTTTTCTGGCCCGGTATGTTCATACATATATTTACGGCAATAATCAATTACACCCTGCCAATGCGGATTGACATTTTCTCTACCCTCGCCGGTGTCAAGGTAGTGTTGGACGGCGACCTTCTGGACTTCATCGCTTACCAGCAAGTGTATGTCGTCCATGCTTGATTTTGCTTCACTCTCCAAACCTTCTAAAAATGCAATTTTGGTCTTTTCCTGTGCATGCCTACCACGTTCAACCGCGCGCCCATCTTCAAGAACACCTGGCTGTCCGGTAGTTTCTTCAATATCTCCCATGACATCCACAATATCTGATATGCCAATTTGCCTTAATGTCAAGTCGGCAACCTTGCCTTTGCTACGTTGCTCGGCCATGTGACGGGCGGAAATAGCAAGTGCTTTTACGTCAACGGGGTTTGCAGGGATAGCTGGCGTCACTATATTCCGTGGCTTTGCGGTCTCACCTATCCGCTTGTTTTCCGACGCCACAGCAAGGTTCTGGTCAGTCTCGGCGGCTATTAACGGCCTGTTTTGAATGATGTTTACGATTTGAGCGGCTACATCCGCGTAGGGTGACTTGGCTTCAGGGGCAACTCCTGGTAATTCCTGCGCCATCCGCTCCAAGTTTGCCACACGTTCATCTACAGCGGCACGCTCCTGTGTTATGCGTTCGGTATCGGCAACTTCCTTGCCAACAAGTGATAAATCTTCGGCGGGGAATAACTCGCCCTTGGCGGCTTCCTTGGCAGGTTCAACGGCATTCTTCAGCGATCCCTTGTCAATAAAGAACCGCTCACCCTTAATCTGTGGGGTTTCGTATGGTATCCATAAATGCTTGCCGTCTTTTACCTCAAAACCCATGTCGCCCTTAGCGGTAACATGGAAGCGTTCATCTCCGATTGTAAATTCAGTACCAACCTTGACCTGATCGGACGTTATCTCTTCGCCGGTTTCTTGAAGTTGCTTTTGAAGAGCTTCCCATTTGACATCTTCTTCAGCCCAATACTTTGCTTCGGCTTCCATTTCTTCCCCGGTTGGCTCGCCAATCTCCAACCTCTCGATGATTCTATTGTATTCTAATTCCAAGTCATTGAGTTCCACCCTGAGTTCTTCGGCAGTTATGCCAAGGTTAGCCGCGTGTTCGTCAATGGGGTATCCACCGCCTTCTCCCTTCTTGTGCTGGAACATCTTCGGCGTTTCGTAATGCTCTTCTGGGGCAACGGCCTTTTTGCGATATCCCTTTTTCTTGCCAGTCTGCACTATGCCGGGGCTGACCATCTCGCTCGGCGTTACTCCGCCATCTTCCAAGACCCTGTTTGCGGTAGGGTATGTATCCGTAAGTTCGCTAAGCGCGGTGGTCTGTTGCTCCTTTTCTACTTTACGTGCCTTATTAAACTCGGCACGTTGTTGCTTCAAAGTTAATGCCCCCTCGCCAGCACCCTTTTTAGGTATTAGGCTTTCGCCTTGTACTGGTATGTATGGTTTGGTGGGTGGGGAGGGGGCAATTGGTTTTTTGGTTGGTTCCATATCAACTAAAATAGCATCGTCAATGGGTTTGCGTCGCCATTGTTTTGCGATAAGCGCGCCATCTTCGCCGCGGGCAACCTCAAGGTATCTTGCGCCGGTTCCGCGAGCGAGTTGGTCGAGATTAGTAATTTTCAAGTCCTTGGCGTTGGGGATGATTTCGCCCTTGGCAGGCACAGGCAAGGATGTATCTATTTCCTTACCGATATATTTTTCCATATCGGGGAGATTGCTTTCACGCAGCCCAACAACCTTGACGGTCTTACCCTCTTTGCCCCACTCAACATGAACTGTTCCGTTTTGTAATTCACCGGACTTGAAAGCGGCCTTTATATCGTCAGGCGCGTTTTGGAAATTACCCCAAAACACAACCTTCTTTCCATCATGCAGGTAATTAACAGCGGAACGGTTTGCGCCAGCATTTCCACCCATACTTTCGCCCATGAGTGCGTTTTTGAACCCTTCGTCAAATATCTCTGCCCCCTTGCCCTCGGCGGACGGCTTGGCGGGGGGTTCGGCTTGCGCCTTGTTCCAGATGTCGGCGAGTTGGGATTTGGAAATCAGAATATCTTTATTGATTATGGCGGTTGTAATGCCTTTGCCTTCTGGTTCTCTGAACTTAACGCCATCATATCCATGTTGTTTTAATTTGGTTATAAAACCAACATCGTTCATAGCATTTTGGACGGTTGCATTACCTTCATCAATTAGTTCTCCGTATTCCTGATCTATTTTGTGTGTAAGTTCGGATGCTTCTATAACGCCTTTACTTGTTCCCCATCCTGTTAAATCCGCAATTTTAGCATCAGAGCGTATGTGCTGTTCAATTACTCTCGGAGTCCCTTTGCCTCTCCATTCCGCAAAAAATCGAGCGTGTTCCGGTGTTTCTGTTAGAAATAAAACCTTTGCTTCAGATGGTTTCTCTCCAAAGATTCCTTGTGATTTTCTGTCAACAAAATCAAGTTCCTTAAAATCCTTGTCAGTTCCGTGATACAAGGGCTTACCTTGAGTTTTCACAAACTCCTCAACGGTCTTATACTTCCTCGCTTCTTCGGCGATTGGCTCCCCAGCGGCCTTGGCGGTCGTAGGAGCCTCTATCGGCTTCACAAGAGCCTCCAACCCTTGCGCCGTAACCTCATCGTTCCAGCCCTCTTTCTTGGCCTTCTTCTTCCATGCCTTCATCTTGGCCGTCAATTCAGGGTCGTCACGGCCTTTGATGTCATCCGTTATGGCCTTCACGCGCTCTGCGGCGGTCGGTGGGGCCGGTGGCGGCGGTTCTGCCTTCTGTAGCAGGTCGGCAAGACTTTCGGGCGTCAGGCTCTCAAGGTCAACATCAGCGTCATCCAGCACGTTAGCTATGGCCACACGTTGCGATTCTGGCAGGGCTGTGATCGCCGGAGTGTGCATTATCTCTTGGGAAACCACCTGCCGGGGGGGCTTGGCGGCTTGAATGAGGCGAGGAGTGTCTATTTCCGTCAATCTGACGCCCTCGGCAGGCGGTAAAGCGGCTTCAGCGGCGGTTATTGGGGGGAAGGTGACTTCGGCTGGCGCGATGGCATCTACGGCTCCGGCTGGCGGTATTGCCTGTCCTGCGATGACTGGGGCGGTATCAGGGGCGGTTTCCGTGACCATTTTGGCGGCAGCTTGTCCGCGTATCACTCCACCACCTATTGCGCCCAGTCCTATGCCACCCACAAGGCTCTCAAGCCATCCTTGCAGGACATTTCTGCCTTCATCCCACCCGAATTTAGCTATAGCGTTGCTTGAAATCTGCTGGATAACTTCCTGCAAGCCCTCGGTAATCGCACCTTGAGCCATTCGCGTAAGAGCACGTTTGCCAGCGTTGCCAAGCATTACGTCAAATGGTATCTTTTCCGTTACTGTTGCCCACGCACCGTCAAGGACAGCGAGCATACCTGATTTTGCCTTACCAACACCTGCTTCTCTCGCTTCAGCATAGGTTCCACCAGCCTGTTGCGTTCCTATTACGGCAGCACCAGCCCACGGATTTTTGGTAATTATCGTCACGGCAATAGCCGTAAGCCATGATGGAGTGCCTTCAGCGGTGACTTCTAATGCTCGTCCAACGGGTGCCTGACGCCATAATGCCCAAGACATAGCATCGCCAATCTCGTTCAGTCGCTCTTTTTCGTTATCCTTATACTCGATATTTATTGCGTTAATTTTAGCGTGTAATTTCTCATCCAACATCGGCGGAGGCGGTGCTTCCCACCCCGTCTGTGCGGCTTGTTGAAGTATTCGGGCGTTCAACTTGAAGAAACGCGCCATAGGTGCGGCACCGAGTAGTTCTGTTCCCATTTGTAGAACTTGATTTACTCCGGCACCAGCCTGCTCCCATCCGCGAGCGAGTGCTTTGACTGGTCGTAAGGTCTTGTCCACAAACGTAGGCTTTTCCAACCGCCTTTTATAATCATCCTCCACCCTGCTGATTTCACCCTCTTGCGGTGCGGTGGGTGCGGGTGCGGTAGGTTCTGGCCGTGAAGGTGGTGCAGTTTCCTCTTTCACTCCCTGTGATTCTTTCAACAATTGCTGAATATCTGACGGTGCTTCCGGTTCAGCTTCTTTTTTCGCAGGGGCAGAAACCGGGGCAACCTTGGACGCACCATCCAACAGTTGTTGCAAGTCCGTAGGAAGTGTTCCCTGCGGTGCAGGTGGAGCAGTCAAATCCTTCTCCACAATGTCTTGTTCTTCGGTTAATGCCATAACGTCTATACCTTATTTGGATTATTCTTCAGCCGAACCACTAACCCGAATCAACGCATCCCTGAGTTGTTGCCGCTGTGGTTCCGTTATATCAGTTCGTAATATCGCCGCTCTTAGCTTGCCAGCCAATTCCTGACGTTCCGGTGAGAGAGTTGGCGGGGCTTCGGCTGCGGGTTCCTTGGCTGGTGGTTTATACCAACCCTTTAACGGTGACTTCTTGCCTTCTTCTGGCACTCTTTGCTCCAAATCTGGCAAGAGCGGTTTAAGTTTGAGCGAAATATCAGCAAGCAACGCATCCCTATCTTCGGGTATTAGCTCTGCGTGCGACCTGATTATATCCGACATGCCAATCAGCGTCTCCGCTTGCTCTGCGTTACTCAAACTATTCATGTTTATTGACGGCCCCTTTTGGTAGCGCATACGGGCGTTCATTACGGCTATGTTTTGTTCAAGTTGCTCTACGGCTTTAACATTGTGAGACCTCTGGTAACGACTCATTCCTAACAATGTTGTTTTGGCCTTGAGCAATCTATCCATATCACCGGACGCAGGAACGGGAACGTATGCAATGCCAATGTCGAGCGAATCTTTGATGCCTTTACTCACCGAACTGCTCTTGGCAATCTTCACTTTTTCCACGGCACGCTCGGCCTTCATTATATCTTTGCCAGCCGTAGTTTGAGCGCTGTATGTCTGCGCTTCTTCGAGTGTCATAAATGTTTCGTCCACGTTGGATGTTCCTTCTTCATACACCGCATACAACCCCTCTTTGGCAAGCTCCTTGCTCTTCTTGTCTTTGGCAAGATTCACGCTTGCGTGGCCCTTGGTCATTACCGCCGAAAAGTCATTACGCGCCTTTTCAAACTCAGGGCTTGTGGGCTTGCCAGCATCCAGCAAGGCAAATTGATTGGCAATCTCGTTCTGGAATGCGGGATTGTCGCCAGCCCAACTTACCATGTGCATCTTGAACAACTCGTCAACCTGCGCCCCTGTAATATCGGGGTTCATATTCACCTGAGCGAGTGTGCGAGCAAAGTTTGACGTTTCTCTGAACATTACCTGCTCTTGGCCCTTAGTCTGATATTGCAGTCTGGCACTTGCCAATGCCGTCATGTTGCTACTAATGCTCTTCCACATATTGCCGTATGCCACACCCTTGTCTTTCTGCGCCGAAATGCTTTGGTCTATCGCGGCATACCCAACAGCAACATTCACCCTGTTACGTGTCGCCTTTTCTTGGAGTTCGCGCATGGCTGGTTCCGTGCCTGTGGCCACGTATTCCTGCGCGAGCGAGCTTATTGCCGCCGCTATATTTTCCTGCGCCTTATCAGACAAATCCTTATCGGCAATGGCATCCTTATACACTTTGGACGCAACTTCATTGATTGTCATGTCGGGATTTTCGCTGATAACGTCATTGAATGCTTCCCGACGCCCCTCTATTTGCGTTGAAGTTGTTGCCACAGCCTCTACTTCACGGCCAACAAGTTTTTGCATCAGTCCTTGCGCCCCACCAGAGGCTTTCATAACTCTCTGATTTTCCACAGCTTTACGAGTTTCAACCGTGGCGTTGGCGTTATCCAACACTCTATCCGTTACTTCAGGTGATGCACTTCCAATAGCCGCCTCACCTGCCCCTTGTGCGATCTGGCCTTCGACTGCCGCTGACGCAAATTGTGCGTCCAGTTTGGCTAATTCCGATGGTTCGGAAGCGTCCTTTAGCTTTAGAATGTTGATTGTCGTTGATACTTGCGTGGCTTTAATTGTCGCCTCTGTTTGGCGATACTTCTGGGAAGCTATCTGCTCTTTGAATTGCCAGCTACGTTGAGCTTGAAGTTCATCCCTGCGTTCTTTCAGGACGGATAATTGACGCGCCTTATCCTGTTCGATTGCCTTGCGCTCTGCCACTGGCAGACCTTGTATTCCGCCAGGACGTGCGATGATCTGTTCTTTCATGCGGGTAGTGGCGACAGGTTCGTTTGTCAACGATGAGTAACTTGCCGTTACGCCTTCACGCCGCAAAGTTTCCTGTGCCGTCTTGTCGCCACGTTTTGCCGCCAGCCCAAGCGTATAAAGCGTCATTGGCTCTAAATTGCCCTTCCCTTGGCCAGCAAGTTCAGCACCAGCCATATCTGCAAGTTCGGCGTCGGTCGTCATGGCGGTAACACGAGATTCAGGCGAAGGCAAAAACGTAGGTTCAGGGGCGGCGAGTTGTTGGGCTTGCGTAACTGCTCCCTCCCTGAAGGCTTCCTGACCAGCCAAGCGTTCTTGTTCACGCGCCTGAAAACTGGCGACGTCCTCGCCTTCAATCGTTCCCGTGACGGCAGGTATAGGCGGTCGGGTAATGTCCTGTTCAAATGTAGTGTCTGGTTTTGGCGCAACCTCTTGTTGGGCCAACCTTGCGGATGCGGCTTCAGACAATCCTGGCGTGCGACTTTGAATGAGCTTCTGCCTCTGGTCAACAATGGACGCCATTTTGCGCGATTGCACATCTTCGGGGTTCTGCCATTCCTGACCGGCAGGGGTGAACACGCCCGTAGGTTTCGGCTTACGTTCCGATAGCACATCTTCAAATGGATCAATCTTGAATCTTTTTGCCATAGTTCACCTCAGTTATTATTATCCTATTAGTATTATGTTGTCAAGTTAATCCATCATCCCTGCCGGGCGTTACCAGTATTTGTTCGCGCAGTATAAAAAAGTCCAATCGCAAATTAAAAATATAGGTTTAGGTACAACAATTGCACCCCTTGTGTTATAAAATGTCCACCCCCAAGGTGAATCATCTGCTGGCCAGCTTGGAATATCAAGTTCTGGATCGCCGATTTTGAATATATAAGTATTAGATGATGGATAATAACTCCCGGCAAATCCTTTGTATTGATTTTCCAGAAAACCATCGCCGAAAGCATTAAATTCATCGCCCCCCAAATACGCAAATACATACATTTTGGGTGTGCTCACATCAATTTGTGTATTTATTCCGACCACATGGTATTCTAAGTAGGAACTCACTAATGAGGCGCCATAACCGCCAGAACCATAATATAATTGTGAAAATTTGTGGGCCGTATCATAAGCAAAAAACCCTGGGTAATAATACTCAAGATCATTTGTGGCCCAATGAGCGACAGCCTTTGATTTTGCATCGGAATAAGACGAAGTCGAAGAACCTCCGCCAGAACGATACACTGTTACAACAGGAGTGTGCGAGTGGGCTGTAATCTTCATCGCCTCCAGCACCTTGTACCGCTCCTGCAAATCCTCTACGTAAATCTGCCAGGGGTAGTCA
>Ga0208904_1002700_pt1 | contig 10965 bp, 7 predicted proteins | sample AntAceMetag02UKB_FD_184774 | JGI IMG/M metagenome (GOLD analysis project Ga0208904, IMG submission 184774) | Saline lake microbial communities from Ace Lake, Antarctica - Antarctic Ace Lake Metagenome 02UKB (SPAdes) (version 2) | ecosystem: Environmental > Aquatic > Non-marine Saline and Alkaline... | reverse complement strand
GGCTGTTTTAAAATTTAATTTTCCCATATTTTATTTTGGTCAAGCTTTTCTAAAGCTTATTTTTTTGGTATACCTTTTTTCATAAAAAGGTACTTTTTACGTCAACGCTTTTGTATCAAAAGGGTTGTTTACTTACTGCTCATAAACAAGGTTCTAAAAAACCTATAAGTATCTTTTATTGGATGAATTGTACTTGTCTCTTCTCCATAAATTGTTTTAATCTTTAAATTTTTTAATTTAGCTCCCCTTTTTATCATCTTAATCAAAATCTCGCTCTCTAAATCATATCTTTTTCTTTTTAATTCAATACCTTTTAATAAATTTAAATTTAATGCCCTATATCCTGATTGAGTATCTTTAATCCAAGTTTTTCTCCTAAAACTTAATAAAGAAGAACTCAAAAAATTAGTAAATCTTCTTAAATAAGGCATATCTGAATGTCTTTTAGTTCTTGCACCAATAATTAAATCATAATCTTTATTGATTGCATCTATAAATAAAGGAATTTCATTAGGATCATGTTGTCCATCTGCATCCAATAATATAAAATAATCATAATTATGTTTCCACCCATATTCAAAACCTTTTTTTAAAGCCATACCCTTACCCCGATTCTCCTTCAAATCAATAACCTTAGCCTTAGTTTTTTCTAATTCCCTAAGAGTATTATCCTTACTCCCATCATTGACCACAATTACATCTTTTACCTTCTTTAAGCACTTATCAACAACTTTTCGAACATGTTTCTCTTCATTATATGCACAGATTAAAACACCTATTTTTTTCTTTTTCATTTTAACTTAATTCTTAAATATAGTAAGCTCAAACCTCCAACAATTATTGCATAAAAATAATAAATAACCCTGCTTAATAAAGATACAGTAATAGCTAAAGAACCTGGAACTCCCATTGCAGAATAAAACAAAAACATTGAACTTTCCACCAATCCAATACCTCCAGGAATAGGAGATAAATCTCCAACAGCGTAGCTTAATGTAATCACAATAATAACTGATAAAAAACTAACACTTGCATCAAATGCTAAAAATAAAAAATAGGAAGAAAGAAAATTCAAAATCCAAATTAAAAAAGATAATGAAATACCGATAAATAATGTTCTTTTATTAAAAATACCTTCTTTGAAAACTCTACCAAGATTTCTAATCCTTCTAAAAATATAGCTTTCAAATTTTTTAAAACTTTTAAACTTCTTTCTTATTCTCTTAAATCTATAAACTTTTTTTACAAGTCCACTTAAATTAAATTTTATTTTTCTTCCGCTTAAAAAAATTACAAGAATCCCTATAAAAATAATTAATAAAAGAAATCCCTCAAAAATAATTTTCAAAATAAAAGAAATCTTAACGAAAAGTAAAACAAACAAAATAGAAAAAAGAAGAAATAAACTAAAAACTGCGATATTAAAAAATTTATCTGCGATAATACTCCCTAAAAATTTTGTTTTTTGTTTTTTAAATTTCCTACTTAAAAAATATGCCCGAATAGGCTCTCCACCAACATTTGAACCAGGAGTAATAGTATTAACAAAAACTCCAGACATAAACACTGCTAAAAAATAAAAAAATCCAGTTCCCTGTTTTGTTAACCCCCTTAAGGTATTTTTAAATCTTAAAGTCCACAAAACAAACATCAATGCTATAGATAAAAAAGCAAACCAAAACCAAAATAATATTATTTCCTTTAATAAATTTAAAACTTCAATAAAATTAATATCTTTCAAAACAAAAATCATTAATATGATAACAATTAAAGTTAACAACACACCATATCTAATTTAAAAAAGGTTTGATTTTGCACAACTTTTGGCATTAAAAGTTGCTTTTTCCGTCAACGCTTTTGTATCAAAAGGGTTGACTATTTAACCAACTTACCCGCTTTTTCAAAATCAATTTCTCTATTAATCAACTTTCTTAGAATTTCTTTCAAATCTTTTATCTTAACTCTTATTTGTTTTTCACTATCCCTATCTCTCACCGTAACATCATTACTTTCTAAAGAATCAAAATCTATTGTTATTGCAAAAGGCACACCCGAAATAGAACTTCTCCAATATCTTTTTCCAATACTTCCTGAAATATCATACTCAACAATAAATTCTTTCTCTAAATCTTCTTTAACCCCTTGTGAAACTTTCAACAACTCGGGTTTTTTAGTTAAAGGAAAAATAGAAACATCTATGGGAGCCATATTATATGGAATTTTAAACATACTTTTACCTTCTTCCTCTTCTTTTTTTTCATAAAACAAATCAATCAAGGCATAAGTGGGCCTATCTGTACCAAATGCAATCTCTAAAACATGGGGAATAAACTTTTCTCCATTTTCTCTTGCCGCTTCCAACTTAACACCAGAAGATTTAGAATGCTGAGTTAAATCGTAATTTGTTCTATCGTGCACACCACAAGTTTCTGTCCATCCATAATTATTTAATTTAATTTCAATATCCCAAGCATCATCTGCATAAAATGCTTTTTCATCAGGATGATGCTGTCTAAGCCGTATCCTTTCTTCTGGAATACCAAAATTCCTAAATTGGGTATAAGCTAACCAAATACACCAACCATACACCTGACTCTTAATCAAACCCCTTTCTAACGCATTCTCAATGGTTATAACTTCAACTTTTTTATTATACGTCTGACTATCTGAATCCCAAAAAGGAAGTTTTTCGTTTTTAATTCCGTCATATTTATCCCAATTATTTTTTTCATTAGGATCAACAAAAATCTGACCTTCTGCTTGAGTAAACTCCCTACCTCTCAAAACACTTTGTCTAGGAGAAATTTCATTTCTATAAGCCTTACCAATTTGAAAAACGCCTAATGGCAATTTTTTTCTAAAATAATTATAGAATCTATTATAAGGGAGATAGGTAACCGTAGCAGTCTCTGGCCTTAATGAAGCTTCTTGACCTGCAACAACTGTTTTCATCATTAAACTTTGAGTATCAATAGACTTTTCTAGAAATCCTTTACAACTTGGACACACAATTTTATTTTCTTCAATAAAATCTAAAATTTTCTTATCAGAAAAAGAATCTGCAGGAACATCGTACTTTTCTTCAATTAATTTATCTGCCCTAAAAACACTTTTACATTTTGAACACTTAATTATTCGATCATTAAAAGTTTCTAAGTGACCAGAAGCTTTCCAAACACTATCCGGTAAAACCGTAGGACCTTCCAACTCCCTAAAACCATTAACATTAAAACTTTTCCTAACTGAATTTTCAACCTTATTTTTCAATAATTTACCCAAAGGACCATATGTATAAAATCCCGCCAAACCCCCATATATCTCTGGACTAGGCCCCCAAATCAATCCTGCTTCTTGAACAAAACTAATAAAATCTTTTGTTTCTCCAGAATTAATTTCCTTACTTTTCTCTCTATCTTCAACACTCTCTTTAATCTCCTTAACATCTTCAGTCATCTTCTTATTTTCTTCTTCCATCTTAATTCTTACCTCAATCTCTATTTTTTTCTTTTCAGCTTCTTCCCTATCCTTGCCCAAATAAGCAACATTCTTACTTCTAACCTTATCACCTTCTCTCACGCTCTTATTTAGGTAATAATATTCTTTACCTGAAATTATCTTTTTGACAATATGCATACTTTACCCACTACAAATCGATTTAAAAAGATTATGATAAAAAGCACGGAGAGGGAATCGAACCCTCCCAAACTCGCTCTGCAGGCGAGCGCAATACCACTATGCGATCCGTGCGTAAAATTAAGACAAATAACAAGTTTTTAAATATAATTATTCAACACCAAATCAGGATGATGGATTTCTCCATGACAATTACGACAAAGTAATTGACATTTTTTTAATTCTTTTCTAATTTTATCAATAGATCTTAATCTCAATTTTGTCCAAGAAATTTCTTTCATCGCAGGTTCTTTATGATGAAAAGTTAATGAAGCAAAATTTTTACTATAACCGCAAATTTCACACTTTCCCCCAAACTCCTCGACCATTATAATCTTTCTTTTCTTCCATTTATTCATCAAATAAGCATTATGACAATTTTTACATACAGATTGAATTCTTTCCTTATTGATATAGAATTCTCCCCTTTCCTTAATCTTATTGCACTTAGAACAAACACGATGAGTCTTATTACTCCCAAAATAAACACCATGGATTTTTTGATTAAATTTATCTGCTAATTTTACTGTATTGTGTTTTCCAAAAGGAGAACAATCTAGGCAATATTTTCTATTACATAAGTTATGAATTTTGCCATCCATTTTATAACGAGTCTTAAAACTTTTTTTGCATAATTGACAACTTGGCATATGTAGCCTAATTAAATAGAATATATAAATCTATGCCCCGGACAGGATTTGAACCTGCGACCTACTGCTTTCTTCTAATGTTCTCGTTGAAAGAACTTGCCTTATTAGAAGGCAGTCGCTCTAATCCAGACTGAGCTACCAGGGCATATAAAAACCTACATAAATAAGCTATTAAAAGCTTTCTCTTATTTCTTTTTCTTCTTTTTATGCTTCCTTAATAACCACTTATTTTTAGAGTTTTCAGAATGTTTTCCGTGTTTCCGAATTATAAAAAAAACTCCCCCACCAATAAGAATCACAAAAATAATATATCCAATTAATTTATTACCTGAATCTCCAAAAATAACATTTCCAGTAGTTACTGAATCTCCCAAAATAATAGATTGTTTTGAAAACTCATCCAGATTAGAAGATAATGCAAAATAAATATAATAAACTCCAGTAAATTCTTCATCCAAAACCATCAAAACATTCCGTTTAATAATCCCTTCCCGATTTATTTGAAATCTTTCTTGTATCCTTTTAATTTCATTTCCAACTTTATCTACAATCCAAAAATCAACAGAAACTTCTTCTCCAATAATCTGAGAATTATCAAAACTATAACTTAAATTCAACAATCCATTTTCATATACCACTTCATCAAGAGTAATCATTTCTAATCCTTTTGGAATTATAACCTTTAATTCTTGAGACGCACTACCCTCATCACAATTAACAATTAAATTTCCAATATTTTCACCTTCATCTATGCCCTCTGGAACATTTAGATCAAATACAAAATCAATATTTTCACCAGGAGCAATACCTTCAATTTGAGTTGAATAAATCCATGAACTAATTCCTCCCTCAATAATCAATTTACAATTATTCAAAAAAACTTTTCCAAAATTTTTAACATTTAAAGATAATGTTTTTTTATCCCCTTCTCTTGCAATTACATTCCCAATTTCACTTAAAATCAAATCAACAGAGCTAGTAACATTATTCATAACCTTACTTCCACCCCCTCCTCCGCCACCAGAACCCCCTGAATCTCCACCAGGAGGGCTAACAGGACAACTACCGCAATCATTCACACAAGTTGAACAAGTTTCCCCATTATTACAAATTTCATCTCCGCAATACTCTCCTGCAGGAGAAATAATGATTATAATTAAATTATTAGAAACATTGTTAACAAAATTCATCTCCCCAAGAGAATTAGAAGTATAATATGTTTCTACACCACCTACACTAACAATATATTCTAAATCTGCAATTAAATTTTTAGTAGTTATATTTGCCTCATCTTCAAAACTTAAGGTAGAAATATTAAATAATTTAGTAATTCCTGAAATATCATAATCCACCCAACCAAGTTTACTCACATTATTAAAATAAATACTAAAATTCTTAGTTCCCACATACCCTCCAATTTTCAACCTACCAGAATCAGGAATAAAAACTTCAGAATAACTTTCAAACCATTCATCAGAATCGTCTAATCCTAAAATAGCATGACTTCCTCCAGCAACCTCAATATATTCTATTTCTTTTCCATAACTAATCATAGATTCATTATAATTTCTAGCAAGAGCATAATTAACAGACGCATCCCCGGTATATTGAGTAACCCTTATTGGTGTCTGACTATTTTCCCCTAAATAAGCTCCATCTCGAGTTAAAAAAGCCTCAGGATCACTAGTTGGTGTAGCCCCAACTCTGTCTTCAATTGAAGCTTGATAAGAAGGATTAGTCGTATACCATTTTGTTATATTTAAAACTCCCCCTGTTGCAAAGGCCGCAGAAAAAATATCAGGATATTTTGCAGAACAAACTCCTGCTTTACCTCCTGCTCCAGAAAATCCCCAAATATAAAAGACACTATCATTAACATACCCAGAATATGCAGAATCAGTAATTAGATATTGAATAGCCTCATAAATATCTAAACATTCATATCCAAAAGCATCTCTATCCCCTTCAGAATCTCCCTTTCCACGAGTATTTAATGGCACTGAAACAAAACCCAAATCTAAAAAATGTCCTCCAACAGAATCTCTATAAGAATCTTTTGTAGAACTCCAAGAATCAGGAATAATAACTATCCTTCCATTTTCACTAGTTGAATTAAAATAAAAATCAAAATGAATATCTAATCCATGACTATTAGTATAATAAACATCATTAACAATTTTACTTTTTCTCAAAACATAATCTGCACTTAGATTAGATATCTCGCTCCCATTATCACAATAAAAATTAACATTATATTCTCCTGCATCTAAAATATCATCATACCAAAAAGCAGTATCATTTGTTTTATGCATAGTCATATTATTTGCACCATCTCTTGAAAACCAACAAGAATCCACATCAATATTAGTAGTAATAGAATGAGGAATATCAAAAACATTTTCAAAATTAGTAACACTATTTAATGTCAAAATTAAAGACTCAGAAGGAGGTTCCCCACCAGAAAGAGTAACAGTTCTTGATGCAGTATTAATCTTACTTCCAGAATCATTAACAGCATAACCTCTAAAACTATAATCTCCATTACTTAATCCAGTAAAATTATTAAAATACTGATTAGCAGAAGAATTATACAATGCATTAATTTCATTTCCATCTAAATCTCTCTTAAAAATCATAACTTCATCAATCATCCCATCAAATGCATAGATAGTAGATCCATAAAATGTTCCCACACTTAAATCTCCAGATCCCAAAGCATAAATTCCACTAGAAGTAGGGCTCGCGGTTTGTTTTACTCCATCAAGATAAATCTGTCCAGTAGATCCATTAAAAGTCCCGCATAAATGATACCATTGATTCGTATTTAATGCCTCATTAGTATAAGCTTCTAATCCATTAGTAGTATGTGTTTGACCATCAGGACTTAAAATAATACCATATTTATTAGTTGTAGAAGATTTAGCTAATAGATACTGCCTTTCATCAACCTTCCATTTACCTATAAGACCAATATAACCTGACTGATGATCCTCAACATTAAACCAAGTACACATAGTAATCCTATTAGTAACTCCCGGACTATCTAAACTAGCACTGTCGGAAATATTAATGTAATCACTATCACCATCAAACCAAACCCCATTTCCAAAATAACCACTAGAGGAATTTATAACTGCAGTTTCAATTAAACTTCCATGATTTTCATAACTAGATGAATCTAAAACATCACTAATTCCATCAACATCATCCATTCTCATCCAAAATACTAAATCACTATCAAAATCAACAAGCGAATAATAAGTAGAGCCATTACTATCTAAATCAACATAAATAGAACTCCCATCATAAGTTCCACTTGAAGTAGAAGAATCAAAATTAATATTGAACTCACCAGAACTATTACTTCCTGCACTTTCAACAATACTAAAATTAATTAATTCAGTATTATTTAGATGTCCAGATTTATTAACACTATATCCCTTAAGAGAATGGATTCCAAGACTTAAATTAGAAAATAAATAATCATATTCATTAACACTTGCATTATATAATGAATTAATCTCCTCAAAACTTAAAGATCGATTAAAAATCATAACTTCATCAATTGAACCATTAAATTCACTATCTGCCCTTCCAAACTTCCCAATTAAAAGAGATGAATTTGTATTATTATGAAGGCTTGCCAAACTTGAAGTTCCAGATTGTTGAACCCCATCTAAATAAAGAGTTACTAAAGAACCGTTGTAAACTCCACACAAATAATACCACCGACTAGTATCTAAAACAGAATTTGTAAGAACATTTGCATCAAACGTTGTTCCATCAAGACTTAAAAAAATCCCATACCTATTATCCACACTATTTCTTGCCAAAAGATAAGATCTATCCGGATTTCCTGAAAGAGTGTCATATTTACCAACAATTCCTGTAAAATCTATCCCATGTTGATTTACTTGAAACCATGAACAAACAGTTAGTCTTTCACTTACACCAGGACTATCCAAACTTTCACTTTTAGCTACCTCAATATAATCTCCATCTCCATCAAAAGAAGCAGCATCTCCCCAATAACCCGAAGAAACAATTTCTGCAGAATTACCCAAAACCCCATTATTACCATAACTACTCAAATCTTCAGGATCTCCAGAACCATTAACATCATCCATTCTCATATAAAGAATTAAACTATTATCTAAATCAATAAAAGAAAAATGTTCTTCAGACATTTCAGAAGATAAATTAATTCTAAATGGAAGAGTATATTCGCCATCTCTCTCAATTCCATCCCAAACAACATTTCCAGTAATTCCACTTTCTAAAATGAATAACATTAAAACTAATCCAATAAAAACCCCTACAAGAATCCCATATTTACCAACATCTCTTTTTTCCATATTATTTATTTATTATATATTTTCATTTAAAAAATTTCTCTATCCCTTAATATTTTTTACTAAATTTTAATACAACCACTATAACAACCACCAACCCTAAAGCACCTAAAAACAAAACAACCATAGGATATTTATTTAAAAAACTTCCACCTATAACGCTTTCTAACCCCACCACATTACCAGTCAAAGAAACACCCTGAACTTCAAAAGTATTTTCTTCAGTCCCATCACTAACACTAATATCATAAGTCCCTGTCGGAGCAGTTAATCTAATAGTTTTAGTTTGTCCAATCTCTAAATTAACTAAAGCAGTTTCATCATTCTCTCCAATTAAAATAGAAATCCGTTTACTATAAACTACAACATTACCCACATTAGTAATAATCAAATTATCTCCCTCTAACAAAATCTCCACCTTATCTAATTCCCCTATATTAAATTTTTGCTCAGATTTAACTTCGCCATAACTTGCAATAATTGCCCAAAAACCTAACCTCGCATTTTCAGGAATAGAATATATTATTTCCTCTCCAGAAAAAACCACCCCGGAATGCATAACATTTCTATAAATATCATGAATTTCAAAATTTAAATCACCCTCTATTTTTTCCGCATTATCATCATAAAGCGTTAATCTAAACTTCATTTCCTCCCCAGGGACATAATCATTATTAGTATCAATTCGAATACTATCTGCAGAAACAATTCCAATTAAAAATAAGAATATGAAACAAATACCAATATGCCTTAAATTTACCATCTTTTATTCAAATATACTATCATTTTATTATTTTTAAATATTCTCTCTTTCAAAAATCAATCAATAATCTATTTAAACTATATTTTCTAGTATATATTATGAAAATCCCCCTCACATTTCTTGGAACAAGTCAGGCCATTCCAACAGCAACCAGAAATCATACCTCAATTCTAATGCAATATAATGAAGAAAACATCCTAATAGACTGTGGCGAAGGAACCCAAAGACAATTTAGAAAACTACATTTAAATCCTTGTAAATTAACAAAAATCCTAATTACTCATTGGCATGGAGACCATGTTTTAGGATTACCCGGCCTATTTCAAACCCTTGCATTAAATGGTTACAATAAAACACTTAATATCTATGGCCCTAAAGGAACTAAAAAATATATAAATGAATTATTTAAAATATTTCTTCCAGTATTAAAAATAAAAATAAATATACAAGAAGTTTCAGGAAAATTTTTAGACACACCTAATTATTCAATTACTGCTTATCCCCTTCAACATGGCGCACCAACAAACGGATATATGTTTGAAGAAAAAGAAAAATTAAGAATAGATAAATCTAAACTTAAAAAATTAAAAATAGAAAAAAAAGATTTGAAAAAGTTAACTCAATTAACTCAGGGAAAATCCATTAAATTAAATAATAAAACAATATCTCCAAAACAATTAACATATAAAACAGAAACTAAAAAAATTTCATTTATTTTTGATACAAAATTATGTCCAAATTTAAACAAGTTAGCAAAAGATTCAGATTTAGCAATCATAGAAGGAACTTATTTAGATGAAGAAGATTTAGCAAAAGAATATGGACATATGACTATAACTCAATCAGCAAAAGCTGCAAAACAAAATAAAGTAAAACAATTAATTTTAACCCATATTTCTCAAAGATATGAACATAAAGAAAAAATATTAGAAAAAACAGCTAAGGCCATATTCAAAAATTCTATAATTGCGCATGATAAAATGAAAATCATTGTATGATTTTTATTTCCAGCTTTTTAAAATGAAAATTAAGATTTAAATCTAATCATTCTTCTTCCAAATTCTATAAATAATAAAACCCATTAAAAATAATCCTCCGAAGATTAATAAAACAGAACCAATCTTCTCACTACTTTCGATAACCCTACAATTTTTCTGACTCTCACAATTAGGATCACACAAACTCTCTTCACAAAAATTATCATTATCAATTAGACAATCACTTGAACAACTTACATGATTTTCATTATCTTCGCAAATATTATCCCCACAACTATCCGATAAATAATCTAAAGATTTTTCATCTAATAACAAATCCCCTTCATAAATTAAAAGTTTTGCAGAATTTTCATAATAAGGTAATAAAATTGGAAAATTAATATAATCTAAAACAATTGGAGAGGAACTATTTATTGGTAAAATAATATTTGGAACCTGAAAATTATTCTTAAAAATAACTCTCTCATCTTCATCTCGAATTTCCCAAGCATATTTTGAATCTCTAACTTCTATTCCTACCTTAATTGGTT
>Ga0208904_1002699_pt1 | contig 10967 bp, 4 predicted proteins | sample AntAceMetag02UKB_FD_184774 | JGI IMG/M metagenome (GOLD analysis project Ga0208904, IMG submission 184774) | Saline lake microbial communities from Ace Lake, Antarctica - Antarctic Ace Lake Metagenome 02UKB (SPAdes) (version 2) | ecosystem: Environmental > Aquatic > Non-marine Saline and Alkaline... | reverse complement strand
GTTTACACTTTCGTTTCTGCTGACGTGGGAACGGTTTCCATCGGCACTACTGGTTACACGCTCGGCGGAACTAAGGCGGGCAATTACAGCCTGACCCAACCGACCGGATTGACCGCGAACATCACGGCCGTAGCAATCACAGCTACAGCTGACCCGCAAACCAAAATCGTTGGTGCTGGTGATCCAACACTCACCTACCAGATAACCACTGGTTCATTGGTCGGTTCAGACGCTTTCACTGGCACGCTTTCCCGCGTTGCTGGCGAAACTGTCGGAACTTATACCATTGGACAGGGGACACTGGCATTGAGCGCGAATTATTCTCTTACTTTCGTGGGAGATGATTTGACGATCACGGCCATGCCACTCACTGTTTACGTTGACGATGATTATGTTGACGGAAGCTGTGGCGGCCATACTTGGGGTGTTGATGCTTTTAACACTATCCAAGAAGGGGTTGATGGTGTTGCAGAGAACGGTACAGTCATCGTCTATGAAGGGACTTACATCGAAGACTTCGTCGTGCCAGAGGGCAAAAACAATCTGACGATTGCTGGAGAGAACAAGAACACCACAATCATCAAGGGCGTGGCCCATGTTCTCACGGGAGGTACGCTGGCAGTTCCAAACATTGAAGTCTTGGCCCATCATCTCACATTTCATGGATTCACCGTTATCGGGCCTGATTATGAAGCAGGTTATTACGTAAGCGGAATGGTTACTAATGGTCAAAACCACGAAATCTACGATAACCATTTTGTAACTACGTCTGCCGCAGATACTGCTGAACTAGCCCACGCTATAACGACGTTCAGTATAACGGCAATCCCTGGAGCAGATTCTTCTGGGTTGAATATACATGACAACACATTTACCGGCGCTGGTGCGACCGGATGTGAAGCCATCTATATCAATCCTCATGACGGTGTTGGAACCATAACCATCAACAACAACCAGTTTTCGGCATCAATCTATACTGGGGCAACTGTTGAGTCCGGTAATGTTAACTTCACCAACAACACGGTTAATACCAGTTCTTCTGGAGTCTACGGCATCAGGTTTATGGATACAACTTATGCCGGTACTTACGATAACATCGTGATATCCGGGAATACCATTACGGGTTTCCAAAAGGGTATCCGAGTTGGTAACGGTGGCGATGGAGCCAGCGTGTTTACTGCCAGTATCACATCCAATACCATAACCGGTAATGATGTTGGTATTTGGACGAGAAAAGGCAGTAACGTAACCGCTTCTGACAATTCCATTACTGGAAGCGTCACAGCGGCAATACAGAACGATATTGCCACGGTTGTCATCGCCAAGTACAACTGGTTTGGAGACCTTGATCCGAGCGATGATGTCATCGGTAATGTTGACACCTGGCCTCACGCGATAGAGGCTACATTGACGCAATTCTCAACCAGCCTAACCGTAACCTCGATTACTGATACTTACGGCAAGACCATCAGTTTAGTGGTTACGATTTCGCCCGTAATGAGCGGGAAAACGATTATTTTCACGCTTGATGGAATTCCTATAGGAACCGCGCCTACTGACGCCGACGGCATCGCTACTCTTACCGGTGTTACCCTTAGTACTAATCAAGGTGTATATCCGAGCGGAGTTAATGTAAGTTTCACAGGTGACGCCACTAACGGAGCCAGCAGTGGCACGACGAGCCTGACAGTGAATAAAAGAAGTATCACCGTCACGGCTGTCACTGACACTAAACTCCTTGATGGCAACAACAGCTCTGCCGGAATACCGACCATTACGGTTGGCAGTCTGGCAAACAGTGACACTGTCACCTGGATCCAAACGTTTGCTGATGCGAGCGTGGGCACAGGTAAAACATTGACGCCAGCTGGAACCGTCAACGATGGTAATGGAGGTGCGAACTACACGGTCACCTTCGTGAACGCGATCGGATCCATTACGGCGCCAATAGCGCCAACTCCGACAATCACGCCGGTTGTTGTTCCAACGGATATACCAACAACGGCGCCTCCGACAGATACACCTGTGCCTCCGCCTCCGACAAATACTCCTGTGTCTGTTGTTCCGACTCCGACAAATACGCTAAAGCCGGAACCAACAGCAACAGCAACACCAGTGCCAAGGACTATAACCTTTGGCAAGCAGGAATTCCCGGTTGGAAAAAAAGGCGAAACAACAGTGCTGGTTGAAGGAGACGGCCAAAATTTAACGATGTATCTCTATCTTCCTGAAGGAGCGACTCATTCTTATATTCCTTCTGGATGGAAGCCGGGGACTTTCAGCGTTAAAAGTTTGCCATTTGAGTTTACTGTTACTATTCTCACGGATGTTCCTGGAGATTTTGATGTAACAGTATCCATGGATGGCGGACCTTCTGTTACTAAAATTTTGGCTGTAATACTTCCTCCAACTCCTGTTCCTCCGACTCCGATACTTCCAGATACACCGACGCCGGAGCCAGTTGTTGTGCCGGATACACCGACACCAACTCCTGTTCCTCCGACGCCGACTTCTGTGCCTCCGACACTGGAACCAACAGAAGTGCCGGAAGATACACCAACACCGGAACCAGTGCCTGACACGCCGACGAAAACACCGGAACCAATTGTTGTTCCGGACACGCCGACGAAAACGCCGGAACCAGTTGTGTTGGATACGCCGACACCGGAACCGACACCAGAGCCGACGCCGACAGTAACGCCGACGCCGGTTGATAAACCGCCAGAAGGATTATTGATTAAGAAAAAGAATCTTGATCTGGGTAAACTCCTACTTAACAGCGATCCAGAACCAGAGATTCAGATCTTTGGCATTGATCCTGAGGAGGAAAGGGTTGAAATAACTCTGGAAGAAACGCTTCCTGGTGAAAAAGTTTTAGCAGAAATTGTATTGAGTTTTCCAAGTGGCAATTATACTGTCACGACGATAAGACTCGACACAAGCGAAGCTGGAACTTTTACCCTTAAGGTTAACCTCTCTGACGGTAAAAACGTGAAAACGATGAGTGTTGATTATACAGTCGTTGACCCATCAAAACCGCCGGAACCGGAAGATACACCAACGCCGGTGCCAGTAGAACCAACCAAACCGACAGACACTCCGGTGCCTGTTGTTCCAACGGATACACCGACTCCAGAGCCGGTGCCTCCGATAGACCCAACTCCAGTTATCTTACCGTCGAACACGGTCATCGTGACCAACAATTCGGAATCGTTTGCTGACTTGAGTGGTAATGAGGATCAGGATGCTCCTTATGATCGGGCACTGGCAATCAAATGGGATTTGAGCGTAGAAAACGCGCTTGATTACCATATCTCTGTCAGCGTGGACGGAGCACCTAATCTGTATCTTGGACGAACCGGAAACGGAAACGCCGGATTCTACGAGTGGAGAGCGGGCCAAAAATGGCTGAGTGAAGCCTTTGAAAACGGTCCTGAATTCGGTCACACTTATTCCTTCGATGTTTGGGTTATTACCAACGAAGGATTTGATGGACCGTACTCCACGATGGGATCGGTTGAGTTTCTTGAAGATCTCTCTGCACCAACCGAGCCAACAGAAGTTCCGCTGAACACGGTCATCGTGACCAATAATTCGGAATCGTTTGCTGACTTGAGTGGTAATGAGGATCAGGATGCTCCTTATGATCGGGCACTGGCAATCAAATGGGATTTGAGCGTAGAAAACGCGCTTGATTACCATATCTCTGTCAGCGTGGACGGAGCACCTAATCTGTATCTTGGACGAACCGGAAACGGAAACGCCGGATTCTACGAGTGGAGAGCGGGCCAAAAATGGCTGAGTGAAGCCTTTGAAAACGGTCCTGAATTCGGTCACACTTATTCCTTCGATGTTTGGGTTATTACCAACGAAGGATTTGATGGACCGTACTCCACGATGGGATCGGTTGAATTTCTTGAAGACGCTTTTACGCCTTCCGTGCCAATGGAAGTCCCACTAAATACCGCGATAGTAACGGATCATGTGGGATCATTCGTTGATTTAAGCAACGGTGAGGATGCGGATTCGGAAAATGACCGAAACCTGGTGATCAGATGGCGATTTGACAGAAACGATGTCACTGACTATCACATCGCTGTCAAAGAAAATGACGCCCCATTCATTTTCTTAGGACGAACAGATGATGATAATGCGGAAATGTATGAGTGGAAAATTGGTCAAAAATGGTTAAATCCGAAATTCGAGGATGGACCCAAATTCGACCATACTTATACTTTTAATCTTTTCCTCATTAGACCGGGGAAACCGCCAATCCATTACCAAGTCGGACCGGTTAAATGCCTCAAAGAGGGTTAAACTTTTACCGACAGACATACCGGTACAAAACAGAAAGGAGAATAGTCTTTCCCTAGTTTATTCATTACTTTAGTTCATTGAGTTCTGAGGGTTTCACAGCAATTGTGGAACCCTCATTTTTTTTTGGATAAAAAGAAGCGCCGAATTTGCAAAATGCAAAAGTCGACGCTTCTTAAAATGGGAAAGATATATTATAATTAACATTTCCTCAAAATCAATATTTTCTATATTATCCACAAAACCCCTAATAATAGTATTAGAGATAGAGTTTGGGCGATAATGTGTGGGTGTTGTTTTTGTCTTTCAATAAAAATAGTTAAGATTAAAACTAAAGTAAAAATAATAATACCCGTGGCAATAATCTTGTTAGTAAAATTAAAAACTCTACTAGTTAAAACTGGTAATATTTTTTTAGCAGATACATATTTTTCCCACGGACTAGGGCTGACTACTTTAATATCACTCCAATAAATACTGTCAGTAATTTGAGTTCCATCTTCAGCTAAAATAATTATACTAGGATGAACCACTACTTTGAAAAATTCATCAATATCTTTATTAACAGTTAAACTACCTTTGTATAAATTATGTTCAAATTTATCTTCATCTAATTTAATCGGGTATTCATCAATATAGACAAAAGCGCTAGCTACTTCCCCGCCAATATAGGCTTTAATATTAAAAATAGTATTACCCTTTTCCTCACTCCAAGATACTTTTGATCTAGCTTGATTATAACTAACACTTGCTTGAGGAGTTTTTACTGTAATTATTTCTTCTATCACCGGTTCTGCTTGAACTTTTGCTGGCAAAACTGCTGATTGCTGTTCTGTCACTGGTTTATTTTCTGACAAATCTGCTCTGGCTAATTGATCTTCTGATATTGGTTGAGTATTTATTAATGTTGTTTCTGACGCAATTGGCGCGCCAAAATGTTGAGCAATAAAAACCGTATCCTTGTCTTTATATAATCCACTAGTAATGCCAATACCTATTTCTTTAAAATCAGTATCAATTAAATTACGATAATGAAGCGGACTTTTCATCCAAGCTTGCATTACTTCATCAGCGCTGGAAAATCCCATGGCTAAATTTTCACCAGCTACTGTATATTCATAATTAGCTTGATTTAAAAAATAAGCTAAATTATAACCATTTGGACTAACATGACTAAAATAACTATACTCCAACATATCATCAACTTTGTTGTAAGCAGATTTATCTAATTGTGCATTTAAACCAAGTTGATTAGCATTTTGACTTTGGCGTAAATTTTCTACCATAGCAATTAATTGCGCTCGTTGTTCAGCTAAAACATCGGGTGCTAAAAAAGCCTGCATCGGAATTACAGCTGCAAAACCCACTGCAATGAATTTTACTAAAATAAAAAACGCGCTATAAAAAACAGCCCGCTTGGTATGTAATAAGTGAGGATGGTGATCATTGCCATGATGAGGAATAAAAAAATCTTTTACTTTGTGAGTTTTAAACTGCAAAAACTTAGGCATTCTTTTTGCCTCTTTGACTACAATCTGCTCTTCTTCTAACAGATTCACAGCTTGTTGGCTTACTTTTTTCCTCATGTCTATATAATAGCATAATTTAAATAACAAAAAAACAACCATTTAAGGCTGTTTTGCTTTATATTACAAAATTACCTAAAATCACCCTTTAAATCATAGATAACATCTATTGCTAACAAACTTTCTTCTATATATTTTTGCTCTAAACTGCCAATTTTCTTTATCAATCTTTGCTTATCAATAACTCTAATTTGATCAAATTTTATTTTAGAAACTTCTTTTAAGCTATTCTGTTTTGTGGGCTTAACTAATATTTCATAAGGATAAATGTTACCAATTTTTTTACCAGTTAAAGGGGCGATAATAGTAGTTAATCCGTAGTTACTAACCGCGTTTGTCTGTAAAATAACGCAGGGTCTAATGCCTCTTTGCTCCGAGCCTTTGGTTGGATTTAAATTAACCTGCCAAATTTCAAACTGTAAAATTTTTTTCATATACTAATCATTATCTACAATTTTTAAATAATCAGAAAAATCAGACATTGTATCGTTAATATCTTCTTTGCTTTGGCTTTTAAATCCAGCTATAATACTGTTTTTAAGCTTATATTTACGATACATTTCTATTACCTGATCAACAATTTCTGATCTAGTCATCTTTTGTTTTTTGGCATAATCATTAATAAACTGTAAATTAGTTTTATTGATAGTTAAAGAAATGCCTTGTTTTAAATTCATATAATTTTATATTATTATTTTATACTATAATTATATACTATAAAAAAAATGTGTCAATCACTGTATTTTTTTCTAGCACTAACACCTCTTTGCTAAAGTTTTAACGACAAATATTCTGTTTATCTGCTGGTCGGAACAGCTACTCGTCTCGCTTTCAGCTTGCCGAAGCGGATAGCTGTTCCGACCAGCAAATCAAGCAAAAAACAGCCGATTAAGGCTGTTTCTTATTAATTCTATTCGTAGTATTAGCAATTCGCGGATTCGCATTTTATTCGTGGATTAGCATCACATTATCTGTAAGGTTTACAAATCTCCTATACCAATCTTATAAATATTCTCATTAGTAATTCCTAAAGACAAGAATCTCATAATTTGATAAGCGACATTTCCATCTTTCATATAATAACGACGACCATCAGTTGGATTAACATACCAAGCTTCACCATGTGATTCTACTTGTAGTAAAATTCTACCTTTTAATTTATTAGCTAAACTAGCATTATAAACTAAATTTCCAGTTCCTAATGGATTAGTATTATTATTAATCACTTCTTCATAATCAGATACTCCGTCGCCATCTGTGTCGGTTTTATTAGCATCAGTACCTAAACCCTCTTCTAGTTGGTCAGCTAAACCATCGCCATCAGTATCAGCATCAACATCTTCAAATCGCGTTTCAATACCAACTGGAATTTTAGCTAAATCAGCATTAGTAATACCTAAACCAAACTTACGCAAAGCTTCATAAGCGGTAGGCCCATCGGCTAAATAGTATCGTAATTTAGTAAGTGAATCAACATACCAAGCCTCACCATGATCTTCTACTTGTAGTAAAATCTTGCCTAAAACTTGATTTGTTAAATTAGAATTAAGAGTGGTTAATTTTTCTTTTTCTGCTTCTACATAAGCTGTAACATCAAAAGCAACTTTAGTACCTAAAACTTCTCCTGTGATAGTTCCTACAGGAACTGGCTCATCAGTAGTAGTAGAAGTGATTAAACTAGCTGGTGTGCCAGTAATCTGAAATATTGCAAACTTAGTTAAATGATTAACATCAAAAGTAGCAGTTTTGTCAGTAGTATTAAATTCACTCCCAGAAACTAAAATCCATTCATTAGTTGATTCTTTAAAATAATAAATTGCTAAATCAGTTGTATCTTCCGGTAAATCTGGAATAGTGAAAGTAATAATTAAATTTTCATTAAAACTAGTAACTGAATTATTATTGCTATCAACAGCATTAATATTAAATATTTGATCCCCAACCATAAAAGCGCCTGTAGTTTCTAGTGGAATTTGATCAGCTGTTAATTCACCTTGAGCAATACTAAAAGTAGTATTAGAGCTAACTGCGCCTATTGGAATCTCTATTTCTGCAGATGAAGTGTCAGTAAAAGTATAATCAACAGTTCCTGCCTGTGTACTAGAGACAGTTAAAGAGGTATTACTAGAGTTTACTGTTGTTGGTGCGGGTGGTGTAGAACCGCCGCCACCTCCGCCACCACTATTAACAGGGGGATCTGGTGCTGGTTCAGCTTCAGTAGTGGCTAAAACAACTGCGCTAAAATCTGATTTTAAGCTACTAATATATGATCTAATTTTATAATTATAAGCAATACTAGCAGATAAACCAGTGTCAGAATAAGAAGTATTGCTAGTGGTTGTTAATAAGCTATCATTCTTATATAACTCATAACCGTCCACTCCACTAACTGCATCCCAACTTAAATCAATTTGAGTAGTACTTTGGACGGAGGCGACGAGGCCGGTCGGAGTGTTTACAGTAACTGTAGAAGAAGCAGGTAAATCTATTTTGTCTTTAGCTGAAGTTATAGGATTAACGCAGACTTTATCTAATACGAAAATTCCATTCACTTTATAAGATAGCGTTGCTCCTGCGTTGCTAGCTGGCACATCAAAATAATATTTGCCTTCAGTGTCGGTAATAACGCTTGCCACTTCGCTTATTCCGTTAAAAACAACTACTTCTGTGCTAATAGGCGCAACTACGCCATCAATAGTAACGTCGCCATAAACAAATAAAGGTATCGCCGGCGGTAAAGAATCAACGGCTAAAGAAAACATCGGCAACGCCATTATGCTCACTAAAATAATAGCGACATATTGAGTAATTTTGTTCATCATATTATTAAAATTTATTATCAAATAGTGTTGTTATCTTATATAAAAAATATTATTTTGTCAACGGCAAACAAAAACCCGATTTCTTATTAAAAATCGGGTTTTGCTGCATATTATTCAAGAAAATATATTAATTTTGAGGAATAATCGTGTAATCGTTACCGTCGTGATATAGCCAATAACCGGAACCCATTTCTAGATTTCTGTCTTCAGTAGCTGAATGTACAGTTGTATTGTCACCTTTCTGCATAATATCGCTTATACCGGAATTGCCTAGATATATTGAAGCTAACATCTGTGATACCGCCTTAAAACCTACTAAGTTCCATTTACCTCCCACAACCTGATATCCTAACGGCAAGCCACCACCGGATTGATTTTCCGTGCCGTTAATTGTAAGCGTGGCTGGGGTGGTCATTTCTACCCAATATCCTTTGCCGTCTTCCATAGTGGACAAACTTCCGCTACCACTTTCAGGTTCATAACTCAACCAAGTGTCTGTATTTGCACTATAATACTTTACCATGTTTATATTTGTGCTAATACCGGAAAGTATAATACTTATAGTTGTATCCGTAGGAATTAACGGGAAAGAAATTAAGTTCCAACCAGTTACTAATGGAATGTTCCAACTTGTATGGAGCTCGCGTGCATTAAAATTATGACTTGAACCAGGGGAATACCATGATGTACCAATAGAATTTCCCCCTAAATCCTTAACACCAGTGCCCATATATAAATAATATTCGCCACTTGGTGTTAAGTTAGAATCTGACGTAAAAGTAACGCGCGTTGCACCGCTAACTGTAGTAATCGCTAATGAAGCAGAAACGGGATTTATTGTGTCAAAAACACGCAATTGAACATTGTCCTGATTCAATGTAGACTCATCCATTAACTCTGAAAACTGAATATAAGGCTTCGCATTCAAAGCAATGTCAGTAGTATCATTCGCCGGATATTGGGTCGCAGTCGGCGGAGTAACATCAACCTCCGCGAAAATTATATCAACGTAACCACTCTTAATCTCACTGCCGGTATTGTAGAATGCGGTAACACGCGCCGTACCAGCCGTGGAAGATTTAAGTGTTACGGAAACCTGACCATTAACGTCAGAGGTTCCGCTACTCACGCTTAAAGTTCCGCGGGTCGTACTGAAGGATATTGCGTCATCGGAAATCGGAGTGCTGATGTTAAGAATGGTTGCGGTTATGGTAGCAACAGTCGTATTGTCAGCCGGCACGCTCGTGTCATCGGCAATTACAGAAATGCTTTTTGGCGTTTCGGAAAAGTCAACTGTTTTAGAACTAGTCTTAATTGAACCACTACCAGTAGTAAATGTAGTAGTTACAGTTGTCTCGCCAGTTTCACTTGAATAAACGTATGCAATAGCTCTACCTTGTCCGTCTAAAGCAACAGTGGTTGCAGTAAGTGATCCTATAATAGTACTAAAGGTAACATCACCAGTCGTCACAGGATTACCGCTTGGGTCTAGAACAGTAGCAGTTATTTTTGCTTGACTAGCACCATCAGCTAATACCGAAGATTTATCAGTAGTGGAAGTAATAGTTGTATCATCGCTTACTACGGCAAATGACCAAGTTTCCTGTACAGCCACGTTACCTGCCAAGTCAGAAACATTTACTACAACCGTATGCACGCCGGTTGCTAAAGCGGATACCGGAGCATAGGTAAGGCCGTCACCATCAACAGTAGCGAAAGCCGTTACATCGTTTCCGCCAACAGTAATGGTCGCGCTGGAAGTATTTATACCAGAACCCTCTTCAGTAAACTGCACGCTGATTGTCGGGGTAGTATCAGAAGTAGAAGCACCATTATTCGGAGTCGGATTGCCAACAAGAGGAATAGTTGCATCTTTACTGATTGTATCAATGGCGTCAGCGCCAACATTACCCGCCGCGTCAGTTAAAGTGACTGTTAATGTTAAAACGCTGTCGGTTAAACTCACAACATCAATGCCAGTGATTTGTTGGGTCGCACCAGTGATAGTGGCGGTATTAGTTACCGGCGGGGTGCCATCATCAGTATCGTCAATTGAATAATTGTAAGTTGTCCCTACTTCCGCGCCGTCGAATGTAAATGAAAGCGCAGCTTTATTGGCGTTATTTATTACTGTTTGGTCAATACTAACAGTATAATCGATCGGCGCGTTTGAATCTTTTACTACTGTATCAGTTGTATTATCGCCCTGGTTACTGGCCACATCTGTTAAATAAAAAGTCAAGGT
>Ga0208904_1002694_pt1 | contig 10977 bp, 4 predicted proteins | sample AntAceMetag02UKB_FD_184774 | JGI IMG/M metagenome (GOLD analysis project Ga0208904, IMG submission 184774) | Saline lake microbial communities from Ace Lake, Antarctica - Antarctic Ace Lake Metagenome 02UKB (SPAdes) (version 2) | ecosystem: Environmental > Aquatic > Non-marine Saline and Alkaline... | reverse complement strand
TGTATGCATTAGAATCTATAGTTGTCTCGTATATAGTTTTTATGTAAGAGTCTGATACTATATCGTCTTCATTAGCTAAAACTTTTACAAAAGCATTACTTACTAAATCGCTCTCATATTCAGTTGTAATATAGGCGTCTGAATCAATAGTACTCTCTTCAACTCTGAGTATGTAATTATCTGAATTGATTGTCTCTGTGTTATTAAGTACTTTGATGTATGAGTCTGAATCTATTGCGTCGCTGTATGTTGTCTTTATGAATGAATCGGAATCAATTACTTCCTCATTATCTAATTTCTTAACAAACGAATCTGAATCTATTGTTGATTCATATGTAGTTTTAATAAACGCTGATGAGTTAATACTGCTTTCTTCTCCGTCTTTCTTGATGAAAGCTCTACTATCTATTGTTTTGTTATTATCAAGTACTTTTACAAAAGCATTAGATGCTATTGAATAATCATAAATTGCTTTTATATAAGTGTCTGAATTAATTGTATATGTATTGGCAATAACTTTAATAAACGCATCACTTTCTAGAGTCTCAGTATTTAATGTCTTAATATAAGAGTCTGAGTCGATTGTCTCTTCGTTATCAAATATTTTTACAAAAGCATTGCTATCTATTGTAATATCATAAGTAGTCTTAATCTTAGCATCTGAGTCAATAGTTTCAACATTAGCTAGTACTTTTATGTAACTATCTGAATATATATCGTTCTCATATGTTGTTTTTATCTGTGCGTCTGAATCAATTGTGCTTGTATAAGTTTGTTTAATACAAGCATCTGAGTCAAGAGTGAAATCATAAGTATTTACAATCTTAGCGTCGGAACTAATAGTTTTATTATTATCTAATACTTTTATGTAAGCACTACTGTTTAAACTTCCTTCATATCCAGACTTCTTAATGTAAGTATTAGATGATATTGTTTTTTCGTAAGTTGTCTTAACGAAAGAGTCTGACTCAATTGTCTCTGAGTAATCAGTTTTAATGTATGAATCTGAATCAATAGTCTTATCATTAGCTAAAACTTTAATAAATGAATCTGAATCAAGTGTTTTAGTATAAGTTGTCTTGATATAAGAATCTGTTTGTATGTTCTCATTGTGTACATTAGTGTTTGCTGTTAAACCAATAACTACTAAACTTGAGAATGATGACTCTAAAGTTGTACCATCATCTGAACGATGTCTTGCATTAACAGTATATGTACCTGCTGGTAATGGTGTAGCTGTTCTTGCAACAACTGTTATGCTTCCTTTATCATTACTTGTTGAGAAGTATCTTGAAGTGTCTTCGTAATCAACTCCGTTAATATTAACAGTCCAGTGACCAACTTTATTAGCAGTTCCAACAGAACCTTTAACAGTTAATACTGCCATAATATGTGCTTCTACATCTAACTGAACAGTGTCTGTTACGTCTGTTATATTTACGAATGAAGTGGAAGTAGTTGTATCTGGAGCTTCAACATAAGCTCTTGCTGAAGGAATATCTGTTACAACATCTGTGTAAGTTGATATACCTGATTCTAATCCTAATGTTAAATATTGTATTGGAGAACCAGTTAGTGTTCCAGATGAAGTATACCATTTAGCTACGACTGGAACGTTTCCAGAGCCAGTAGTTAATACTGTTCTACCAGTTGTTGCCATAGCACCTTTATCAGATGCTCCTCTAAGACTTCTCTCTACTTCAAAGTCTTCGCCATTTAAACTTACTATTGTATCAGCTGATGCTATGTTTTTACTTGAATCAGCAGATAAAGATAAGAAACCAGCTGCGAATATATCGTCTTGTCTTATTGGTAATGTTGTTGATGTTCCATCTATATCTTCTCTTGTAGTGGCTGTTGTAGTGTCTGTAACGCTTGAATAAGTAGAAGGTACTTCGTGTCCACCAGCATCTTGTAATGCTACTCCAACTAATGTAACAGCGCTTGCCTGTAATGTTTCACCAGCGTCTGTATAGAATCTTCCCTTAATTGTATAAGTACCAGCTTCTAATATACTTGCTGTTCTATAGAATACTCCAATTGAACCGTTATCAGAGTTGCTTGAGTGATATCTTGTTAATGCAGTTGAATCTACACCATCTATACTGATACCATAGTAACCATTAGTTGCTCCTGAAGTAGGAGTACCAGTTACAGACATAAATGCTGCAATATGGCTTCTTATTGGTATTGTAATAGTGAATGTTACTCCAGCCATATCTTCGTAAGAAGTAGCTGTTGTAGTTAGAGGTCCTGTTACTCTTACTGCTCCAGATGGTAAATCTCCACCAGGTGCTCCAAGTAATACAGTATCTGAATCAATAGTATCTGATTCTACTCTTAAAATGTAAGCATCACTGTCTAATGTTTCTGTGTTGTCGAATATCTTAACATAAGCTACTGAATCTAAAGTATTTACTTTAATATTCTTAATATGTGCGTCTGAGTCTATAGTTTCTTCTTCTAATCTTAATATGTAAGAATCAGCGTCAAGAGTTTCAGTATTGTCAAGAACTTTTATGAAAGCATCTGAGTTTAAACTACCCTCATAACCATCTTTCTTAATATAAGCGTTTGAACTAATAGTTTCTTCATTGTCGAATATTTTAATGTATGCAACTGAATCTAAAGTCTCTTCGTATGCATTGTGTTTTATTTGTGCATCTGAATCTAAAGTTTTGGTGTTTTCTAGAACTTTGATATAAGCGTCAGAGTCTAAAGTATCTTCATTAGATAAAATCTTAATGTATGCGTCTGAATCTAAATCATTCTCATTTAAAGTTTTAATAAATGCATCCGAATCTAAAGTATTTTCATTCGCAAATATTTTAACGTAAGAATCAGAGTCTATAGTCTCTTCATATGCTAAATGTTTAATAACAGCGTCTGAATCTAATATGTTCTCGTTAGCTAACTTTTTAATGTAAGCGTCTGAGTCAAGAGTGTTCTCATTTGCTAAGATTTTAATATAAGCATCTGAATTGATTGTTTCTTCGTTTGCTAGAACTTTAATGAAACTATCAGAATCAAGAGTGTTTTCATTAGCAAGAACTTTAATATAAGAATCAGAATCTATTGTTTCTTCGTTTGATAGTATCTTAACGTAAGAATCAGAATCTATAGTCTCTTCGTTCTCTAAGACTTTAATATATGCTGTAGAATTAATACTGCCTTCATAACCTGATTTTTTAATGTAAGCATCAGACTGGATTGTCTTTTCAGTTGCTAACTCTTTAATAAAGCTATCACTATCAACATTATTCTCTACTAAACTATAGTAGGACTCTCCATATTTTGCTGTGCCATAGTAGGCTGAATAAACCATCTTCTATATTATATTATAAAAGCGTCTTATTCTTCTACGACATCTGTCCTATAAAAGATTAAATTTGCTAGTATTGTATTACCTTGTTATTATAATGCTTGTTCTAGTATTTAAATGTTTCGTTTTTTAATAAAAATTATTCAGAGATTTCATCTTCAACTAACATTTGTTCTATTCTATCTTCTAAAATTTTCTGAATGTTAGTTATTAAATAATATTTGTCTCCTATTTTTAAACAATCTTTTTTTTTAGCTTTTTTTAACTCTTTCTCTTTTTTAACCATTTTTTTTAATGACCTCATTATTCTGCTTTCACAATAGCACCATGTATAGCCGGATAACCTGGTGTTGGACTAGTAGTTTTAGCTACTAATTTAACTATAAAAGTATCTGGTTCAGCAGTAAAAGCCGTGAAATCAGTTGTAGTATTATAATCTAACCATCCTGAATCTTCAGTTCCACTTGTTCCTGTGAGTTTAAATTGAATATCAGCTCCTGCTTCCCAATCAGCAACTAAAGCAGTTGCGTGAGCACTACTAATTGTCGCTCCGAATGTACCTGTTGGAATATCATGATATATAAGAAATTCAGTAGGTAAAACATTGTCTAAAGTTATAGCGTTCATATATGCTTGTCTTCCACCATCACTAGTTTTTGCTTGAAATGATACAGATTTAACTAATTTTGCTAAATTAGGGTTAGTTATTGTTCTAACAACTGGTGTATTAGTACTTGTAGTTGATTGTTCATCTTCGGCAGTTGAATCATCAGTATAAGTGAATATTACTTTACCGTAAGCAGTAGTAGTATTAGAGCCAGTACGATATTGACTATATTGAACTTCTTGAACTAATATACCTGCATTACTAAATGTTGCCATTGTAACATAAGTAGTACTTAGAGTGTCTCCACCTGCACTAGACCAATATTGTGCGGATGTTGCAGGTCTATATTTATTAGTGTCAAATGTTGCATCTGTTTCTCCAGTATCTACATAATTCATTCTTCCAGTTGTATCTATATAAGCATCTCCAAACATATCAGCACCATCAGCACTAAAAGTAACACTTCGGTCTTGTAATTCTCTAATTAGATTTAATCCTGCACTTGTTCTTGCACTATCATCTGCTCCACCACCTGCTTCTGCCCATTTCCAACCACCAGTAGCACCTGAATCTGCTGTTAAAATGTAATCATTTGTAGGACCGTTACTAATCTTCATATTAGCTTCATCAACTACATTAGCTGCAATTGTTAAAGCTGTGCTACCAGTAACTTCACCTGAATGAGTAGCGTTAGTAACTTTTGAATTATTCGCTCCTACATCAGTTGCGATATCTATACCATCAACTGTTCCACCAACAGCAATATTTCCACCACAAGTAATTGCATCTGTAAAGAAGTTAGACCATCTATTAGCTGTTGTTCCTAATGAATAAGTACTATCAGTATTTGGTACAACATCTGCTAAAGCTATAACTTGAGTATCATTTAAAGATAATACACTAGTACTATTTAGTTTAAATCTAATCCAACCAGAAGTATCCATATCTATGTAATCAGTTGCATCTGCTGAATTAAGTAAATTACCTGCTGTTATAGCTGTAAATGTAGGACTACTAGTTGTTGTTAAATGTTGTCCAGTATTAAATGTTAATTGAGTATCACCAATAGAATCTGCTGTTACACTTAAACTAGGAGTATCTCCGCCTGTTGATGTTAAACCAGTTCCACCAGCTACACTTGTAACACCTGAATCATCACCTGTATTAGTACCACTTGTATTAGCTAACCTTGTTTCATCAGTTGCGATATCTATACCATCAACTGTACCGTCAACTATAATATTTGCTGAAAAATCAACATCACCTAAGAAATATGCTTTACCATTACCATCTATTGTAAAATCAACTCTATCTGAATCTGTTTCATTTATTACTTTAAATATACCATTTTGATTTTGTATTCTAAAATGGTCTCCAGTAGTGTCTTGTAATTCTAATCTACAATCAGTACCATTAAGTGTTAATTTAGAAAATGTTGGTGTGCTTGTTGTTAAAACTGCTTGGTTAATACTTCCTGCTATATCTACTCCATCAACAGTTCCAGTAACTGCTATATCTCCTGCAACATCTAATGCGCCTTTTAAATCAGTTTTTAAAGTATCACCTTCAAATACAGCAACTTCAGCACCGTCATTTGGCATAATTTTAAAATCTACACCTGTTGTTAATAATCTTGTATATTTTGAATTATCTCCTACTCTAATTTCAGCAATAGCATCTGTTGATGTAAATGTTGCAATTATATTTGCAGAATCTGAAAAAGCGGCAGTATCACCTGTTAATGCTCCTGTTACTGTAAATCCACCAGTAGCACTAGCAACTGTTGTATTTGCAGTACCATCAAAAGACACACCACCAATAGTTCTAGCTGTTGCTAAAGCTGTTGCTGTAGCGGCTAAGCCAGTACAACTTCCTGAAGAACCACTAACATTTCCAGTGACGTCTCCTGTTAAATCTCCTGTAACATCACCAGTAACATCTCCTGTTATTGTGCCACTTATAGTTGCTACTCCTGTAACTGTTATATCACCATAAATTGTTGTGTCTGTTAATTGTGCCATTTTTTAAATTACCTCTTTGATTTCATTACTTATATATGTACCATCATTACTTACTTTCATTTGTTTTTCTCTACTTGTTGATTCGAACATTAATTGTGCTTCTGCTTGTGATAAAGCCACTCCTTCCATAGTGAAAAACGAATCACAGTTTCCTGTTAAATCATGAGATGTCGCGTCATAATTTCCTATTTGAATGTTATCTACAACTGTATATGATGAGTAACCTTTTGTTTCTGCTAATTGTCCATCTACATAATAATACGCCGTGTTAGTCGAACTATCAAATACTGCTATTAGTAGATGTTTATTCGTATCTGTTAATATTGTTGACCCTGTACCATACGCTGAATCATAAATACCCATACTATAATACCCACCAGATGTACCAAAATATGCTCTCTGATTTGACCCCGTATTATCACCAAACATGAATATTACTTGATTTGTTGAAGAAACTGTTACGTTAAACCAACCACCAAGTGTATATGATGTTGTTGAAGGATTTAAACCTGCACCAATACCAGTATTTATTTCATCTCCTGAAGATATCTCATAAGCATTATCTGCTGTCCCAAATCTATCAGTTGTTAAAGACGCTGTATTAAGTGTTGCGTCATTTCCATTACCTGAATAATCTTTATCATTACCATTGAAATTATATAATAAGTTTGTGTTTTCTGCAAATGGAGTTTCTATAAACTTGTTTGTTGTTGCTTGGTCTTTCATTGGTGTAAAAGCTATTTCATTTGCTCCACCTTTATCTCTAACCAAATCAATATTTCTACTATCATGTCCAGCTAGTAAAGCATTAAGTGAAGGTTCTGTGCCATCAATTTCATCTAATCTATAATAAGCTGAATGGTGAACCATGCCAGCAGTATTTCCATGATAAACTGTGAGTGTTCTAAGTCTAGCTGTTGTGGTTGTAGAATCCCATTTATAATCTCCATAATTAACAGTTGCTATTTTTTCTCCATCTATGTTCCAAAATCCAGTATCTGTGTGGTTTGCTGTTCCAACATAATCGTGTGGATGTATATAACCAACAACCATATACCATTCACCTTGTAAATTTGGTGTAGCATCATGTGCTTTCCATGAAAAGTAAGGATTAGTATTAGCCGCTCCTCCACTTATACGATAAACTCCATTAACAGTACCATAAGCATTTAATCCAAAATAATATCTACCACTAGTAGCGCCATTATTGTCAACTCTTCTCTCCCAAGTGACCATTCTATAAGTTTTAGTTGGGTCGATTGCTTGAGTAGCGTGATATATACCACCTGTAACTGGATATGTTGGGTCTGTACCATCAGATGTCTTCCAAACAACTGTTTCTTTACCCCAAGGGTCTTCAGCTAATACTCTAGTATTACCACTACCAGTTGTACTCCAAGAACCTACACTACCTGTTTGACCATCTTCCCAAACAGTATAATCCATATTTAAAGGTTTATGTCCTGTTTCATTCATTTCAGTAGCTTGAAGATTACCATCATCTGTAACACTTATAGTTCCTACACCAAGACTAGTTATTCGTGCCATCTCTTGTGCAGTTTCAGCATAATCTAAAATCTTTGTATCATACATTCCACCTGATAAAAAATTAGTACTATAATATCCTAAATCAACAGTTCCTGAACCATTAGCTGTTCCAGTTATTGTTCCGCTATCTACTGCTACTCCATCACTATAAAGTGCATATGCTCCACCACTAACCCATGTAAAACCAACATGATGCCACGCATCTATAGATGGTGTGTATTGTCCTGAATAAGAACTACCACCATTAAAAGATGCTCCTGAATAATGAGCTTGTAACTTTCCACTTGAAAAATATAATAGAGGATGATAAGAAGTGTCATAAACTATTCCTTGTGTTGTGCTAGATGTTCTATAAACCCAACCCATTACAGTACCAGCACTTCCAGAAGTTGTAATACTTGAACTAATTTTTGTACCTACACCATCAAATCTATGAGCAGTACTACCTTGACCCTTAATTATATTATTTGTATCATTACTATTACCATTTAAGGTCCAACTACCTGTTAGACCTTCTCCCTTAACTGGATATAAACTTGCTTCTTCTATTACTATCTCTGGTAAAGTTAACTCGTGATTCCATATTCTTATTTTTGAACTGTCTCCAATATAAGCTGTTCCAATTTTAAATTGGTCTAATGTTACTGAATCACTACCTGTAGAAGTTGAACTTCTAGCTATACTTGTACCATCAACATATAATTTACAATCTGTTATCGAACCCGGATTAACTATTAAAGTTAAAACATGTTCTTCACCATCTATATAAGCGGCTAAGCTTGCAAAATAAGCATACCAATCTGAACGAAGATAAAACAATGGTTTATTTGTTGTATCCCACGCTAAAGCAAATTGTCCATAACTTCCCGCCGCGAAGTCCATAAAATAAATCATAGTAGCTGGATTCATTGAACATTTAAATCTAACTTGTACTGTAGTAACTCCTGCGTTTGGTACTACTGCTGATGCCACTGTAAATGCACTTGTTGAACCATTAAACGATGCTACTTTTCCTATACCTGATGGATTATCAGTGTATGTTACATCTGTGTCAGTTCCATCGTTAGCTGTGTAACCAACTGCTGTACCATCATTACCGCTACCACTATAGTCTTTAGCGTTCTTACTTAATGGATAATATCCTTGTATTGTCATTTTTAAGGTAGTATAAAGTCTATACTTGCTGTTGTTGTATTATAATTAATATATGATGTTGTGGCGTCTTTTGTGAAAGCCATGTCGTATCCTGTTCCTGAATTTACCACTTCTACTGGATTTCCACTTCCTGTTGCGTTAATAGTTGATGTTGTAGTTGTTGAATTTGCAACACCAACTGCAATTCCTTCTGTTGCGCCAGCTATTAATGATAATATATTTGACGCGTTTCTACCTATTCCAGTGTCAGCATCACTTCTATTTGGTATTAGATTAGGGTTTGTTGAAGTTGGAGTTGCATCTTCTAATATGAATCCATTAGCATTATCTGCATAGAAACCAGTTCCAGTTAGAAAGTAATTACCTGCTCCTGCAATAGCAAAAGCTAAAGTATCATCTGCGCTTTCATATATTCCTGTGTCCCCATCTCCAAATGCTAGACTTGGTGTTGCACCATCATTATTAATAGGTAAAATTAAATGTGAAGTTGTTTGTGTTCCGTATAAGTTATTACCTGAAAAATGCCAAGTTTTAGTTCCACCAATTCCAACTTGTAAGTTGTCATCTGCTGTTTCAAAGAAACCTGTGTCACCATCTCCAAATCCTAAACTTGGTTTTGATGCGTCGTTTTGTGTTGCGCCAGGCGCTACTAAAAACTGAAAAGTAGTATCTTCATTAACTTGAGCAACTTGTACTCCACCAGCTATAAAACTTAGTTGGTCATCAGCTGATTGTCCTATACCAGTGTCTAAGTCTGCTCTATCAGGAATTAAACCAGGTACTGTACCAGATGATGCTATATCTCTTATTAATCCACCATTTGCTGTATCACAAGTTATACCTTCACTATAAAAAAATGCTACTCTACTACCACCAACACTAACCGATAATGTATCATCACTGCCTTCGTAGAAACCTGTGTCTCCGTCGCCAATAGCTATACTTGGAGTTGCTGCGTCATTATTTAATGGTACTATTATTTGATTATTAGTAACTCGTAATTGTTCAACTCCACCAGCTATAAGACTTAATTGGTCTGCACCCGCTCTTCCTAAACCAGTATCGTAATCATCCCAAAAACTAAAGACTGGATTAGTTGCACTTGGGGTTTCTGGTAATATAACTGCTGGATTTGAGGATGAATTTTGCATAACAATACCATTAGTAGCATCTATACTAGCAATAAATGTTCCTCCATTAGAAATAGCAATAGTATCATCTGAACTTTCATAAATTCCTGTGTCTCCATCACCAAAAGCAAGAGTAGGAGTTGCTGCACCATCTTTTTGTTCTAATAAAATATTATTACCAACACCACCAGCGAATTCAAGACCCCAACCTTGACCTTCATTATCAATTTGAACAGCCGATTTAGTTGTACTTGCATTTCTAACATCAAATCTATTTATTGCATTAACTGTTGCTGTTACTGCTCCTGTTGATATTGATTCGAAAGCATATGAATTTGTATCTGTTGAAAGTATGCTTATACCTGCACCTACTGTATCTATGTTAAGTGCTTTACCTGTGCCATCTTGATTAATAAATAATCCATCACCAATACCATTTCCATCTTGATTAATTAATATTCCAGCACCTGTACCTTCATTTTCCAAATAGATAACGTTAGCTGTAGTTGCTTCTGAATCAATATATATACTCTCTGAATTAGTATCTTGGTCAACAAATAAAGCTCTTGCTGCGGTACCAAACTGAGTTATTTTAGCTGCTCCATTTGAAGCACTGTTTTGAACGTGAAATTTAGTAACTGGGTCTATTCCAATACCAACATTACCATCATAAAGAGTAATAATAGGAGCGGTAGTACTAACATCATCGTCTGTAATAGCTAATCTTCCACCACCAATAGTGCCTCTATCATCATTTGTACTTCTAATAGAATAATCTTTTCCACCAGTATGTGTGTTAGAAAGTGTTAACATTGCATCATATCCATCGGCATAACTTGATATTGCTTTAAATATTGAAGCGCTAGCAGTTGATTTATTTATAGTTATGTTTCCAGTAGTATCTATTGTAGTAACATTGCCTATAGCTAACGCTGAAGTAATTACTTCTGTTCCACCTAAAGAAAGAGAAAGAGTGTTAACTCTATATGTACCGTCTTCTATGTACGGCATAATATCATTATGGTCTGCGGCTGGGATTATATCCCCAGTACTTCTAGTCACTAATGGTGCTGACATCTTTATTTACCTCTGTTGGCTTAGATGTCTCACTATCTACGGTTTTACGATTATACATTTGCTCAAGAAAAATTGATACATTATTTCCACCTAAAGAAATCTTTTGGTCTACAAGAG
>Ga0208904_1002692_pt1 | contig 10982 bp, 10 predicted proteins | sample AntAceMetag02UKB_FD_184774 | JGI IMG/M metagenome (GOLD analysis project Ga0208904, IMG submission 184774) | Saline lake microbial communities from Ace Lake, Antarctica - Antarctic Ace Lake Metagenome 02UKB (SPAdes) (version 2) | ecosystem: Environmental > Aquatic > Non-marine Saline and... | reverse complement strand
GATTCCGATTATGAGTTTATTTTTTTTCATATTTATTTAATATAGTTTTTTAATATCTATAATCTACAAGCAAAATCTGGTCTGAAACTGGAGCGAATATTAAGGATATAGTTTTGCCTGATAAAGTATAATCTTCTGTTACCTTTAATCTTTGACCATCTCTATAAACTTTTAGCGAACCATTAATAGGTGTTTCTTTTATAGTGAAGTCTTTATTAGTTCCGTTTAAAGTTCCTGATGGTATTTCATCGTCTACAAAATTTAAGCCTAAATCATTTGCTATTGTTGTATTGCTCATTCCTCCAAGAGCAGTATCTTTTCTATATATTTGAGGAACATCTTTTAAATTATTATATGAAACTCTATTATCGTCTTTAAGGCTTTTAATTTTACTAACTACTTTATTGACAATATCGTTTATGTCTATTTTAGCATCTTTCCCGTCTTTAGGTTTTGATATTCTTTCTAAAGTCTTTTTAACTAAATCATTAATATCAACTTCTGAATTTTCTCCGTCTTTACCATTATTTCCTTTTTCTCCTTGTGTTCCTGCTTCGCCTTTAATACCTTGCGTTCCTGTATCTCCCTTGATTCCTTTTTCTCCTTGTTTGCCTGTTTTCCCTATAACGCCTTGCTCTCCCTTGTCTCCTTTATCACCCTTATCCCCTCTCATTTGCTCAAAAAAGCCCGATAGGAACGTCATTAGCTGTTTAGTCGGCAATGAGTCCTCTTTCTTAGGTTTAAGCTCGTCAAGCTTGTCTACGACCTTATTATTATTGTCGTCATTTTGGTTAATCAAAACTTCCAAATTAGGATTTGGATTGTTTTCATCATTTTGTTGTATCAAAGCTTCTAAGTTAGCAGAAGTATCTTTTTGATGTTCGTCTGCTTGATTAACTCTAGCTTCTAGAATGTCGTTAGGCATATTTATTATATCTAAATTCTTTAAAATATTTTATTTCTGCTTCTTTTCTAACTTTTATTGCTTCTTGTTCTGTTTCGAAACGACCAAGAAATATTTTTTTACAATTTACTTTTATTCTTACTTCCCACTTATTTCTTGATTTGCACCAAGAATATCCTTTAACATTTTTTTTATTCATTCCATTTTGTCTATGTGTACAATGACGTAAATTACTTTCTTGGTTATTTAATGGGTCAACATCCTTATGGTCAATATCAAGTCCTTTTATTTTTCCTAAAATTAATTGATGTAATTTTATTTTTTTACCTTTCAGATTAGACGTTGGATAGCCTTGGTCGCTTAAATGCCATCTTAAATCTTTTATTTTATCAACATTGTCTAAATCAATTTTAGTACGTGCTATTTCTGTCTGTTTAGAAAATCCTTTATAAATAACTATTTCTGCATAACCTTTATGAATTATTATTTCGTTCGGTGTAAATTTTGTACGTTCTAATATTTTTCCGTGCTTGCTTATATGATAATAATGTTTAGTACAATATCCTTTAGCTCTTACCTCTCTGTTACATCCACCTACTTTACAAATTTTCATAAATTTTTAACACAAAACGCAACTCACTTTTTAGGCTATAATCGTCAAACTAATGCCACCAAAATGACTTGCGTTTTGTGTGTTTGACGATTAATTATGACTTAATTATATCAGTTGTTGTTAAAATAGCAAACTATTGACTTATTAATTTAAATATGTTAATTAGTAATTATAATCATTAAAATAAATTATATGAATATGGAAAATATTATAATATGTATATCTAGCGTTTATTTCTTCATTAAACTTGCTGAATACATAGATTATAAAACAAGTGCTAATGCAATTAATTTGTCTAAAGCTAGAATGAAAAAACTTAATATTTCGCATAAAGAAATAATTGAAAAATATTATTTCTAAATTTAATCTTCTTTATCATCTTTAAAGAGTTCCTTCAAATAAGTTTCTCCTTTTCTTGATAAATTTAAAACTATTTCGTTGATATCTTTCTTACTATTTGTAAGAATTTTATCAGCGATTTTATTTTTTCTAACTGCTTGCATTGTATTCCACCAAGTAGAATTTAACACTTTAGTTAAACCAATTAAAGCTCCACCAGTCAAAACTCCACTTAATGGACCGCCTGCTATTGTTCCAATCCCGAAACCTCCTGTTCCTGCTACTGCACTAATTAATCCTAAAACTTTATTCCCTTCTTTTCTTTTCGCTGTTTCCATTAATATATCTTTTAATTCTGTATTTAAATGATAAATCTTATTTATTTTAGAATATTCAGGATTATTTTTGTTCAACACATTTCTGATAGCCCCATCTACTTTTTTAATCATAGATAAAGTTTTACTATCATTAATTGTTTTCATAGCTTTTCTGGTGTCATATAATTCACTACCATAAATTTGAGCAAGTTCTCTTAATTGTTGCTGTTTTGTTGTATTAGTTGAAACATCTTTTCCAGCTATCCAAACTTTATCTTTCATAGCTATAATATCATCTTTTAACGATAGTAATTGTTTATAACTTGAATTTTTTGTTGAGAATGGTGTTCCATCAGGTCTTAACATTTTGCTTATACTTTCATCTATCTTTTTAATTAAACCATCTGTTTCAACTATCCCTTGTAACTCACCAAGTTTAGAATATTCATTTTTAGCAAGCTCTATCCCATCATCTGCTTTTTTAATAATACCTTTCATAGTTCCCCAAACATTTTCTTTTAATAATTCAGGAATAATCTTTTCAGTTTTTTCTTTAAATTTTTCTTTTGTTGCTTGCAATCCTTTTTTATATAATTCCACTGCTTTTTGTTTAAATATTTCTGAAGTTTCAGGTGCTAAAAAGTCTTTTTTAGATGATGCTCCGCCAATAAGTCCACTTATCAAACCGCCAGTTATCCCACTCTTTATTGCCTGTGTTCCAACCTCTTTTAAACTTTTATCTTCTTGCAAAGCTCCCGCTGCACCGAATGCCCCGCTGATTAAAGCACCTTCTGTCCCAAATTTCTTTACTCCTTCTAAGGTTGCTTTCCTTAATGTGTCTGCTTTTCTTATTTTATCAGTTGTTCCAAATTTACCAAAACTAGCAATATCAGAAGCCACCGCTAAACCTTCACCAAATATTTGTTTTGTTGATTTTGTTGATGCTGGTATAATTTCACCTAAATCAAATTTTGAACCTACATTTCTTTCATAGAGTGCTTCTAATTTAGCTGTATCCTTACCTTGCTTTTTATTCTCTATAATTTGTTTGCCTAGCTCTATATTTAAATCATCTAAACCTGCTTGGCTTTCTCTCGCTTCTCCTAAATCTTTTGATTTAGTAGCTAATGCACCACCTATTGTTTCACCAAAATTTTGCTCTGCGGAAGTAAAAAAATCTCCTGTTTTTCTTAAAAAGCTTTTTTCTTTTTGAGGTTCTTCTTTTTGGGTTGGTAAAGTAACAGTTCTATCTTCTTTGATTGGAACACTCGGAACTGTTGGCATTTTACCAGAAAATTTAACTGATAATTTATTCAAAATATCTCTATCATTAAGATTCAAGCCTCTTGATTTATTAAGTTTTTCAGCAAAATCATTATCTTTTTTAGATAATCTATTAAGTATTTCAGTGTCTGACAGTCCTGTTCTTCTGCTTAAATCTACTTTGCTATTAAAATCTTCAAACATATTTTTATAATTATTTAATTAATCCCAAATAGAATCAAAGTTTTCTTCAACTTCTACTTTTACTTCTTCTTCAACTTTCAAAACTGATTCTTTTAAGTCAAAAGATGTTTGGGTAGCTCTATTAACATAATTTTCTTTAGTCTTATTTAGTTCTTCTTCAAACTTAACAACTTTATCTTTAACAGTCTTTTCATCTTCATCAATACTTGGTATAAATCCGCTTAATCTTTTAAATTCTTCATCTGAAACAGCGGCTCCACTTCTTAATTTCAATAAAGTGCTTCCCATATTCGAAAGAACACTATTTAATTCATTAAAACCTGCTGGTGCTTCACCAACCAAAGCTCTTGCCTTGCTTACTCTTCCAGCAATTGGTCCTAAATTAAGTTTATTGGTGTCTATTAATAGATTTACGCTTGAAGCTTGTCGTCCTAAATCATCATACATCGAAACTTGCTCTCTTTGTGACCCGCTTAAATCTTCAACGGTAAATCTATTTAAATCTGCCCCTGAATTAGATAATTCTTTTAATACTTTTCCTCTTTCAGTCGCTGTTAAATTATTTAATAAAGCTGGATTATCAAAAACATCACTTGCAAAATCTGATAAATTTCCTGTATCTGTTATTGTTGTTGACCCACTTCCTCCGCTACTTGTTTTATAAGCTCCTCCTAAATCTTTTACAGTTTCTCCTGTCTGAGTATTAATCAATAAAGTTCTACCTCCTGCTGTTGTTATTTTAGTATCAATTTCGTCTGCTACTGGTAATTTAGCATAAGTTCTTTCTCCTACTTCTAAAGTTCTATATCCTAGAGTAATTAATTCATCTCTTTCAGATGGAGTCTCTACATAATCCCAACCCTCTTCTGCCAAATCAGTTATTTGTTTATCTTGGTCTAAAGTTTTTTGTGCTTCAACATCTCCTGCCTCGGCTCTAAGTTTTAATGCTTCAGCTTCGGTCTTTGATATTCCTGCTTCTGTTTCTCTTGTTTCTAGCTCCGTCTTCTTCGTTAATGCTTCTTGAGTTTGTCTTGCAACTTCTTGAGCATCAAATTGTTCTTTATAAGCATTTTTAACATTATCAACATTTACTCCGAGCGTTCCTGCTATATTATTATAATCTTCGTCAGTCGGTGTATTACCACTTGATATAAAGTTTTTAATAGTAGCTGAAACATATCCTGCTTTTCTTGTGTCGGTATCTCTTATAAATGCTAGGTAGTTTGATGAGCCTGCTTCTTTGGCAAGTTTCTTAGCGTTTATTTCGCTATCGGCTGATGCTCTAATCTTATTATAAATATTTGATAAAGCTAAAGTTTTATCTGCATCAATAGCATCCTGTTTAGAAGTATTAAATCCCCTGGTCGCTTCTGTTTGAGTAGCACCAAAATCAGAACCTAACAAGCCTCTTCTTGCCTGTATCGCTCCGCTTTCTCCGAGTCTTCCTTCTCCTGCGATTCCTTCAACTCTTTTCTTTTCTCCAAAAACTTTTTCTAAAGCGTCTATTTCTGCCTGAAAGTTATCAGTTGTTCTTTGTCTGATTGCATCTTCGTCAATTTCTTGAGTAGCAGAAGTTTGCAAAATATTGCTTCTGTTTTCTCTTGCTGACTTTTCTGCATCGCTTTCAGTAACAACACCAGAAAAAGTCTCTCCGATTGTTGGTTCTGTCGATTCGGCTTGAGAATTATAATCTTCAAGCGAGATGGTAAATGCACCACTTTTACCTTGTTGCATTTTGCCTGTGTTAGGGTCTACGAATAGTGGCATATTTTTAGTATGTTAATATTTAATTATAATAATATATAGTTCCGCTGTGTGTTGCTTGTTCTCCTCCTCCTAAAAATGGAGTAGTAATAACTAAGTTACTGCCAGTAATAGTGGCTGAAGTAGCAATTGTATCTGCAATGTTTTGAGATGTACCGAACAAACCGCCTGTAGTCTTACCTTTTACGGTTAATGAAAATTCTCCTCTTATTTTATCTGCTGAAAGTCCTTCACTATATAATATATCAATTATTGCTATTTTAGCATTTACAGGTATCACAGATGTCGTTACACAATTAGTCCCTGCGGAAGGAGAATTAGTACTAAAAGCATCACTTCCAATAAATTGAAAACTACCTTTTCTTATTAATATCTCTGTTGCTGATATAGCTGTTCCTACTAAAATTTCATAAGTTCCTATTGTCGTACCTATTGTGCCGACTGCATCTTGAACATAATAATCTGCTCCAATAGTAAGGCTAGAAAATCCGTCTACTATTCCGTCTTTTTGAATATAGACTGTTTCCCCTGAACTAGCAGAAGTAATCGCAAATCCTATAAATTCGGTTGTGTCTTGGTCGTTTCCGTCACACAATAAAACTCCTCCTGCCTCTGCGTTGGTAGAGCTTGCTATATAAACTGGTTGAGGTGTTGTTGCTCCAGTGATTGTTGTTGAGGCTGTTAAGGCTGAAACTGTATGTCCGTTAGTGATATCTGCTAGTGTGCTTGTCGCAGAAAAACTTGTTTCGTCTGTAAAATCATTAGTTCCTGAATAAGTATTATCTCCACTAAAAGTAAAGTCTTCGGTCAAATCTAAGAACCCTTGATTAATCTTTCCGTCTGATTCTGTTACTACTACTAAGTTTTCTGAAGCTGATGTTGAGCTTGCTATGTCTGATGTTAAAACAAGTGGAGCTGATGTGTCTCCACTTCCGTCTGATGCGTTAGCTCCTGCTTCCGCACCTGTTGCCTTTTCTCCTAGCCCTTTGACTGTTGAAGTCATATCTGGAGCACCTGCGATTGCTGTATCGTCTACATATTTTTTATTAGCTAAATCTCCGTCGGCTGTTGGAGCTGTTGATGTTGCTGTTACTTTTCCGACTACTGTTAAGCTATTAGGAAAATCAGAATCGCCATTAATAATATTTGTAAGTCTTTGTAATATTGGGAAGTCTGTTATTTTAACCTCTGCTCCGTATCTGTGAGCGAATTTAAGGGCTGTATACTCTGTTGTACCATCTGAACCTAAACCACGCTCTAAGGCTGTTATAGACGTGCTAGAAGCAGTTCCACATACATATTCAGCCGTTGCTAGGTTTCCATCAATAGTAAAACATACAGAACCTGATAATTCCGTTCCATCTCTAGTTGTCGCGCTAACTAAAGTCATTGAAGTCCCTGTAGTAGTAAGTTTAGAAGCTAAATTAGTTCTAAATAATGCTGGGGATGAAGCGACTGAACCTAAAGTTTCTTCTTCGTATAAAGCAAAGTTTTCTCCAAAATACTCTTGAGCAGTTTGAGAGTTTACTTCGACAACAACTTTGTCTCCGTATTGATTAATTAGAGTTGCTAATCCTCCTGCCATAACTGGCGTTGCTATTAAAATCCCTATAAGTAATAAAAGTTTTTTCATAAGTTTGAGCTATTTCCATCAAGGCTGACATCTTGTTTTTGTCTAAACCGTTTAGGAATTTTATTAGAAAATTTAGATATATTATAATCCATTATTAATTCAAAATCGAAGTATCCGATACCAGTTGCCTTAAAAGTAAGTGTTCTCTTTCTGAATTTAGGTGTTTTAATTCTTAGCTGTATAAAATAAGGGCTTGCGTTTGATGGTTCTCCTCCAATACTTATCTTTCCAACTTGGCTTTCTCCTATTACACCAGAACTTTCTGCATCAACATAACTTCCATCGCCTCTAATAGTTCCGACTAATTCTTTACCTGATTTATCAAAATCTGCATAAACTTCTACTATTTGGCTTATATCAATTAAGCCTTTAACTCTTAATCTTTTAAACTTCTTTAAGTTCTCGGAGTTGTATTTTTCATCTTTACCAGTCCAATAGTTATCAATCACTAATCCGTCATCATCAAATCCACTAAATAGTTGATAAACATTCTCTGTAAGTGAACCACCTACATAAAACTTTCCTGCACTGCTTGCCGATGATTGACAAGGATATTTTAATATATCAACGGTCTTAGCTCTTAGATTACAAATCAATACTATATCGTTGTAAGTAGAAACACTTGATTTACAGAATATAGTTATATATCTATCGAAATTATTAATCTCGCATTCATCGTATGTATAAAGACTAAAATCAAATTGACTCATTAAAACATAAGGCTCAACTTCTACTCCGTACTGGTCTCTTTGCAATATCATTAGTTCTGGCTTAGTCGGTTTGCTTGTATTTATAAAGACTATTCCTCGGTTAGTTGCAATAGCTGATTTCCAATAAGGAATACCTAAATCTTTTCTATATAAAAGGTTAGTTGCTAATAAATCTGTTGAATCTAATTCTAATCTGTAACTAGATTGACTTTTAAGAGAGTAATAAGCTCCGTCTTGACCTATCAATACATTCAGAATTGCATCTCCTCCCTCATCTTGAGGAAATTGAAAGCCCTCTCCTGCAAGTCTTGTCGCTGATTTAGTAAAATCTGAAACTCCTTTGATATTACTGTCTTCCCATTGATAATCGGCTGTAACGGCTCCTGTGGTGATTTCCGAAAAAGTTATGTCATACTCACCAGTTGCATAGTTAATCGTTCCAGTACCCCCAAAATTGCTTGTTAATACACCATTAAAATCATCTTGAAAGACTTCTGTCCCTGCTGATACTGTTGCTGTGAATACTGTTGCAAAAGAGTTTCTAGTTGCTGAATTTTCTGCCAAAGTTCCTGTATAGTTAGTTGAGCCTAAAGCTCCGATTGCTTCACTACTAACTACTGTATAAACCGTTGAATCTTGTCTGTCTATTTTAGAACCATATAAACCTGTCTTATCTTTTGAACTCTCATCTTCTCTATCCCATAGTAAAGTTCTTCCTCTATCAATTAATATCTTACCGTGAAAGTTTTTAGTAGAATCATATAAACTTATATAAGAGCCTGGATTTGCATTTACTATCTTATAATATCCGTCTACACAATTAATAAAGGTAAAAGCTCCTGCAAGTGATGAGTAATTAGCAAAAGACACTTCGCAGTCGGTCATTCCTGTAATTATATCAACCCAAGTGTCTACATTTAAGTATTGAATAGCTGTCGCTGTCTTTCTATATAAAACTTTATCGCCATTAACTTTATATCCAAAATGTAAGCCTTTTACTTTGCCAATGCCATTTTCAGCACCGATTAAAAGCCTACCACCAACTAAAACATTCCTGCCATCCTGATTAAACCAGTTTATAGCATCTTGTGAGGCATCAACTGGAATATTCTCGCTATTAATCAAGTTGTGGACTCCACTCTTGAAGTTTTTTTGTATAAAATCAGTCATTTACTTGTTTGTTAATCTTGCATTATGATATTGCATCCTTGATAAATAATCTCTGTATAAAGCTGTGTTATTTTCTATTGAATTATTATCGCTTAAATTAGCCTGTACTATAAAATCACTAATTGCCATCTTATAAGCTAACATCTTATGAAAACTAGCCTTAAATATAGGTGATGTTGCTATTGTTAAGTCGTCTGGTGTCTTTATATAGTCGCCCAATACTTCTAAGCCTGTGCTAGGAGCTTCTATAAAATAAAGATTAGTTCCATTAAAATAAGCAATTCCTGTCTGATCTTTATATTGTCGTCTTTGACTAAAGTTTATTAATAAATATGAGTGTCCGTCTACCAATATAATCTTTTCTCCGTCATCATTCATTTCTATAAAATAAGAAAAGTTGCTAGGTAATGCTAAAACCGTTGTTCCGTCTGTCGTTCCCGAGAACTCTGTTTTTAAAAACTCCCAAGGTCTATCATCGCATACTTCTTGATAAGAAGCGTTTAACAAATCAAGCTCTTCTGCCGAACTTAACTCTGTTGAATCGTCTACGAGCAAATTGAATAATGAAATTATTTCTTCTCCTGTCATAAGTTTATTTTAATATTATTATCTTAGTCCTTATAAGATAAGAACTAAGGAAGAATACTAAACTATTCTATAAGAAATTGTAACACTTGCTGTGCCTGTTCCTGTTGCAAATACTGCTGTTTTATTGGAAATGTATAAACCGATTGCATCAATAGAAGCAGTTGCTACTGCTGATAAATCTAAACCAATTCTGCTTGTTTTTACTAGAGCAGTTGCTCCAGTTACAACAGAAGCGGCGATGTCTGCGTGAGTCAATGTTCCTGCACCATTTACAGTGTCATCATATTGAACTCCGACAACTCCACCACCTGTAAACTGTGTAGCAGTTCCAGTTAAATCAAAATTAACTGCATCAACGATTATAGCTTTGTCTGTAACACCAGCTAATACTAAAACTGGAGTGGTATACATAGCTATGATTTGAGCGGCGGTTAATGCGATTGTTACTGTCTGCATGTCGCTGGTAAGCTTCCAAGATGGGACTGCAATAGTCCCAGCATTGTAATATTGTTTACCAGTCGTTGTGTCAACAAGAATACATCCAACTGCAAATTTACTAGCAGTTGTTAAAAATGAACCTGAAGAATTACACCTTGTAATATAACCAGCCGAATCATTCTCATAGATTAGTATTCCTGATAGTTCTGAATCTGTTCTCATAATGTTTTTTATTAAGAGGCTATAGCCTCGGTTTATTAAATATTTTATCAATTTGTTTCAAAAATTCTTTTTTGTCTAGTCTCCATTTCATCTTATTGCACATTTCGCAACATGGAACTGAATTTTCTTTTATATAACCAATATTATTGTCAACTCTGTCTATTCCCCTAGCGTCTTCTTCACCACAATAATCGCACTTGCCATGAAAGATTGTTTTAAACTCATCATAAGTTAACTTAAATGAATATCCTCTTTTCTTAGCTGGATTTTTATACCCATGTAGGTATTTCTTTTCATCTGTTTGTTCTCTTTCTCTCTTCTTGGCTATTACTTCACTTCTAGAATTATACTCTTTATGAAAAGCAAGCCTTTTTTCTCTTTTTTCTGGTGTTTCATTTTCTCTTCTTTTTTTAACTCTAGCTTTTATGTGGTCTATATTCTTTATATAGTTTTCTTTACATTGTATTAATATTCTTTTCTTGTTTTCTTTGTAATATTTTTTTAAGTATTCTTTTTTATTAAACATATTGTTTTCAGACCTTTGTCGGATACAGCGGTCTGAAATGCCAATCCGACAAGGAACAATTATTTTATAATATTGTTAATTAGCTAATGTTAGCACTTTAAACAGCAATTTTGACGTGTAGAAATTTACGAGCACCATCTGCGAACGTCTTTAAGCCAGCAAGATATGAACTAAATATATTAGTACCTCGTCTGTCTGATGTTGGTCTCATGTCGATTGACTGCATATCTTGAACTACTAAATCAATAGCTCCTTTTTTGCCGAAATAACATTTAATCCAAGCTGTACCCC
>Ga0208904_1002688_pt1 | contig 11000 bp, 10 predicted proteins | sample AntAceMetag02UKB_FD_184774 | JGI IMG/M metagenome (GOLD analysis project Ga0208904, IMG submission 184774) | Saline lake microbial communities from Ace Lake, Antarctica - Antarctic Ace Lake Metagenome 02UKB (SPAdes) (version 2) | ecosystem: Environmental > Aquatic > Non-marine Saline and... | reverse complement strand
GCAGAGACCCCTTCTAATGCTAACAAGGGCCACGTATTAGCCAAAACGCAAGGAGGAGACGAAGAAAATAGTTCATTATTTTTTTCATATTCTTTCCAAATATATTTAGCAGCCATTAGTTCATCATTTGTGACTACTTGGAATTTGGGGCCTGAAGCATAAGTGGTGATGGAAACCAAACCCAAAAAAAGAATTATTGCTCCGAAAATTACTTTTCGTTGAACAGAAGCTAAACAAGTTAAGCCCCAAGCCAAAGGAAAAGACATTAAAAAAGAAATTAAAAACACTAAACGTTTGCTGAAAATATGATTACCCTGCATAAAAGAAGAAGCTATTATTTGACTAAGTAGAAAAATAATTAGAGAAAAAAATAACCAAAAAGCGATTTTTCTGTTTTTTAATTTACGATATTTAATAAATCCTAAAATCACTACAGCCAAAAGAATAGGAGTCAAAAACAACCACCATGGAGCAATCTCCAAAAATATAGACCGTGAAAGTTCCTGATTGGTTTGAGAATAAAGCCAATTGTCTTGTTCAAATTGATAAATTCTAGGAAAAATGGCCGCAGAAGAAAAAAGAAAATTAATAGGAAAATTTTTAAACACTTGTGAAACATTAGAAGAAGAAAGGAGGGGCTTTTGGAAATGAGAATATTGATTATGGGTGTCTAATAAAGGGATTGAAATTGAAGCACAAAAAACAAAAATAATTAAAATTAAAACCCATTTTTTTGCTTTATATTCCTTTAAAATCCAAGCCAAAATAAGCATTATAATAAAAACTATCAAATAAAGAATATAACTGAAATATAAAAATGGAATCAAGAAAAATAAAAGTGTTAAAATACGCCGTCCAGAAATCAAACCCTTGAGATATTGCGCTATAAAAATTAAGCCCAAAAGAAAAGGTAAAAAAGCAAAAGACATGGGCATAGTAATACTGCCATATGCCTGAAAAGGATAAAATAAAAAAGGCAAAAATATCATCAGATACAAAAATTCTTTTTTCTTAGAAAAAAGGCTGGCAATTTTCAAAATCAAAAAAGGCAAAAAAATTGAAAAAAGCAAAGCCCCTAAGAGTAAATCAATCCAAAAAACATCCAACCCAGTCAACCAAGACAAAGCAATGGTTAGTCCCCACATATTAGCATAAGATGTCTTATTGCCGGCCACGAAAACTTCAGGGATTTTTAAGGGACCAAAATTCTGATAAGAAACATTTTCGCCAAATAGAACTGGCTCATAAATTTTCCCCTCCATTAAGCTTCTCTCTGCCCCCAAGTGCCGCCATTTGTCTCCCCCAAAACCAACTTGATAAGGAATTAACAGATAAGCATGCAAGAGAAGAGAGCCGAGAATTATAATAAACAAAAAGGTTTTTAATTTGCATTTTGAAAAAATCAAATAGCCAATAATCAAAGATATAGCCAGCCAGCCATATATATAAAAGGGGTGAATGACAGTCCATGGAGAACGAATATATTCTCCGGTGCGAGCCCGAAATAACAAAAAAAGCATAAAAAGAAAAATTATAGCTCCTAAAAAATAAATTCCTTTTGGAATTTTAAATGATGACTTGTTTAGGATAATCTTTTCCTCTAATATTTTTATGTCTTTTTCTTTGCTTTTCCCTAATTTCTTGGATTTCAAAGATATAATTATAGTTAACGATAAAAGAATAATTAAAAAATAAATAGGAATTATTTTATATAGAACAATGGGAATGGCTGTTAAAAAAGCTATTAAGAATAATAAACAAAAAAATCCCAAAATAAATTGAAATTCTTTTTCAAAGCCGTTCTTCTTTAAGATTAATCCCAGCCAGTGAGAATTAAGAAAAAAATAAAAAATAAAACACAAAATATATAAAAAGATATTTTGGCTGAACTGAAAATTCAAATACCAAATAATAACCGATAAACAGCTTAGCACTGTAAAAAAGAAATGCTTATTATTTTTTATTTTAGAAATTAATTGCATCGTAATATATTTTTTCTATATCTTTTACTATCTGTGGCCAATTATATTTCGCTTGCACCAATTTTAGGCCTTGTTGGCCAAAGTCTATGCTTAGTTTCTCATTTTCTATTAATTTTTTAACCTTTTGAGCCAAATCCTCAACATCATTAACTTTAACTATTAATCCATTTCCTTCTACTAAAGAATTAGGGCCGGGTAAATCAGAAACTATAATCGGCTTGGCGCAAGCCATTGCCTCTAAAGAAACCAAGCCAAATGCCTCTGATCTGCTTACGGAAGGCAAAATAAAGATATCAGATAAATTATAATATTGGGGCAAATCTTTGTCGCTAACCTTTCCAGCAAATATTACTTTATTAAACACGCCCAAATCTTTAGCCAATTTTTCATATCTTTTCCTTAAATCCCCATCCCCTACAATAATTAACTTCATTGCCAAAAAATTTAAATCTTTGCTTGCGATTGCCCTTAAAAGAACGTCAATGCCTTTGAAATAATGAGCGCGGTCTAATGCTGCTACTAAAAGAATAATTTTTTCATTGTTCTTTATGTCATGTTTCAATAATAACTTTTTATTTTTTTCTTGCGGAAAAAATCTATCTTGCTCAACGCCAAAAGGGCTAATCACAAATTTATCTTTAAATTCTTGATAATATTTTTTAATCTTTGAAATTTTTAGATAAGCAAAAGAGGAAACTAAAATCTTTTTTCCTGCCCTAACTAACCGTTTGTTAAATAAAATATTATATAAAGAAAAAATAAACCCCCTGATATTAGTATCAATTAAATCCATATGATATTGAATAATCAACTTAGGGGAAAAGGATTTATTTAATAATATTGACTCCCCTGTTCCAGCAAAGGGCCAATGCAAATGAACAATATCAAATTCTTTTAATTTTTTTGGCAATGTTGGCAAAAAAGCAGCATTACCAAATTTAAAAAGCGATTTTAAACGCTGAACTTTAAAACCGCAAATATCTTCTATTAAAGGCATATTCTTGTTGTATTGGGGGGTAAAAACAACCACTTTATGTCCTAAGTTAACTAATTCTTTGACTTGCTCAAAACAAACATTGCCCATTCCGCCTTTATAGGGAGGAAAAGCGCAAATAACATGAGCAATTTTTAGTTTCTTTTTTAAATTATTAACCATAATTATTATTCATATTAGCAAAATAATACCCTTAAATCAATAACAAAAAGTTTGGAAGCTCGGCTTCCAAACTTTTCATTTCATCATATCTCATTTATTTTCTGAACATCCTATAAATAATCCATATATAACACAAAATTGCCAAGATAACCCATATCCAAATATTAACATGAATCCATGTAGCTAATATAAGCCCCAGAAAAATTCCACAGCAAGCTACAATTTTTATGTCTATGTAGTTAAGATTTTTGGCTTTTTCGTTAACCCATTTAAAAATTTTCATACCTTTATTATTAAATTTATTTAAATTCTAAATTCCTATAGCGCATTCAATTAATTTATCTAAAAAATTATTAAACTCCATTCCAGCAACCTTAGCTGCTTTTGGAACTAAACTTGTTTTAGTCATTCCAGGAATAGTGTTAATTTCTAAAAAATATAACTTGTTGTTTTTTACATCCCAAACAAAATCAACCCGCGCCAAATCTTTGCATCCAATGGCTTTAAATACCTTTATGGATAATTTTTGTATCTTCTCTTGAATATCATCTGGAATTTTTGCTGGACAAATTTCGTCACTACCACCCACCTCATATTTAGCTTTATAATCAAACCATTTAGAGATTCTGGGTATAATTTCAATTACTGGCAGAGCTGTTGGTGGATTATTGCCCAAAACTGCTACTGTTAATTCTCTGCCTTTTATAAATTTTTCTAAAATAATAATTTCATCATACTTAAATCCTTTTTTAATTCCTTCTGCTAACTTTTCTTGCCCTTTAACAATCGTCATTCCAATTGATGAACCCATCTTGTTCGGCTTAACGATAATTGGTAATGACAAAATATTAATAATTTTTTCAATATTATAATTATCGCTTTGTCTTAAAACAACATCAGACGCTATCTGTAAACCAACATTACGAGCAATAAGCTTTGATTTGTGCTTATCCATAGCTAAAGCGCTAGCCAATGTTTTAGAAAAAATATATGGCATATCCAACATATCCAACATTCCTTGCAACTTTCCGTCCTCGCCAAAAGGACCATGTAAAATAGGAAAAACTAAATCAAATTTTTTGGCAAAAACATCATTAATAAATTTTTGCAAATCATCTCTTGCGTCATATCGCAATATTTCATATTTATTTTTATCTAGCGATTTATAAACCGCATCAGCAGAACTAATTGAGATTTCTCGCTCGTCGCTACAGCCGCCAAACAAAAGGCAAATTCGTTTTTTGGACATAAATTTATATTAATTACGATTAGCTTAAAAAACTTCAATACCCACTGGGCAATGGTCAGACCCCATTACTTTCGGCCAAATAAAAGCTTTTTTTAATTTAGCCCTTAATTTTTCAGAAATAAAAATATAATCTATGCGCCAACCAATATTTCTTTCACGAGCATTAGCAAAATTCGACCACCAAGTATAATTCCCTGGACTTTTATCAAACTCACGCCAAGTATCCACAAACCCCGAATTCATTATCTTTTCTATTTGTTTTCTTTCTTCTGGGGTAAACATAGTGTTGTTCTTGTTTTGTTTGGGTCGCGCTAAATCAATCCCTTGATGAGCAATGTTAAAATCTCCAACAAAAATAAGGGGTTTATGACTTTTTTCTTTCTGTAAATAATTCAAAAGGCACTGATAAACTTTTAATTTATAATCCATATTCTCTTTTTGGCGACCACCATGAGGGAGATAAAGATTAATTAAGATAAAATCCTGATATTCCGCTTTAATCAATCTTCCTTCTTGGTCGAATCTTTGTAAGCCTAAATTATATTCTAAAAAAAGAGGACGCTTTTTGCTATAAACGGCCACGCCAGAATAACCTTTCTTCTGGGCTGGATTAAAATAAGAATAATATCCAGAAGGATTAGCTAAACTCAAGGGCATTTCTTCTACTTCGGCTCTTACCTCTTGCAAGCAAACAACATCAGCCTTAGATTTCTGAAACCATTCTGCAAATCCCTTGCGAACGGCAGCTCTAATGCCATTCACATTGAAAGATATAATTTTCATAATAATTTTTTTATTTCTGACAGAAAGGACAATATCTAGTTCCTCGGCCCGCAACCTTAATCTTTTTTATAATTCCCCGAGAACACGTCAAACATTTTTGACCCTCTCTCTGATATACCTTTAAAAGTCTTATGAATTTCCCTTTCTGTCCTTGAGCGTCCACATAATCATTAAAGGTTGTGCCCCTATAACGAATAGCTTGGTTCAGGGTATCTTTTATGGACTGATATAACCTTTTTATTTCTCCCAAGCTCAGAGATGACATCGACCTAAGCGGTGAAATTCTTGATTTAAAAAGACTTTCGTCAACATAAATATTTCCCAAACCTGCTATATGTTTTTGATTTAAGAGAAATGCTTTAATATTGCCTTTCTGCTTAACTAATAATTTTTTAAAATTTGTTAAGGTAAATTCAGGGGCTAATGGTTCTATTCCTAATTTTTCTTGAACTCTCTCTAACTCTAAATTATTAATTATTTGCCAATAACCAAACTGACGTTGGTCGTTATAAAACAAAATGGAACCATCTTGAAAATAAATTATTAAATGAGTCTGTTTAGATGGAAGGTCAAATCGTTCAACCTTTACGCCATGCCCACCAGCGATTAATTTATTTTGATTAACATAGATAATCTGACCAGTCATACGCAAATGAACAAAAAGATATTTGCGTCCCTTAACCAATTTAATAATTATGGACTTACCTCTACGAAAAATATCTTGAAAACTATTGCCCTCTAAAAAATTTTGAAATTCTTTAGCTTTCCCTTTAACAATTTTAGGTAAACGAACATCTATTCTCTTAATTCTCTTGTTAAGAATATTTTTATTCAAATCATTAACTATGGTTTGTACTTCTGGCAATTCGGGCATAACCTTATTATACCATTCTTAGGATTATAAATAAATAACAAAAAAATAACGAAGTTAAAAAAACTTCGTTATTCTTTGTATCTAAAAATGTTTTACCAAAAAATGAAGATGCGGACAATTTTCCAGCAAAAGCCAAAAATAGGATTAACAATATATTTAATTAAAGGATGTTCAAATCCGGCAAAATCAAATCGTGTGTCTATCTGTTTTATAAACTCTCTATCGTTAATTTGACGTGTTTTTTGAATTTTACGCCTTTTTCTTAAAATTCTTGGAACCTTAGATAAAGATGCGAAAAAACTCTTAATCTTTATCCAGAACCAACCATCCATTAAACTATAACTCAAAATGCCTAATTCCATAAAAAACCAAAAGGGAAATAAAAGAATCAGGGTTGGTAATTTATAAAATTTCAATAAAGAAAGCAGACGATTTCTCTCGCTCCAAAACCAACGATTTTTAGAAATAGCTTCTGTATATTTATGATAAATAATTGCCTCGGGAATTAATTTCAATTTATACCCTAAAAACTTTGCGCGCAAACAAATATCTGTATCTTCGTGATATAGAAAAAAATCTTCATCCAATAATCCAATTTTATTCAATACATTAACATCAATGAACATTGCCGCTCCAGAAAGGTAAAAAGGGTCTCTATTTAGCCCTTCAATAACATCATCGCTAAGCTCTTTTTTATAATCTCCAGAATAACCAAATCCTAAAAAATGCATTCTATTGCCAGAGGTTTGAATTAGATTCTTTTTGGGCCAACACATAATTAATGGCTGACAAGCGAAAAGATTACCAGAAGAAGACGCTTTTTCTGCTAATATTTCTAAGCATTTAGAGTCACAAACAGTATCTTGGTTCAACATGAAAATATAATCTGGATTATTTTTCAATGCTCTTTTAATCCCGATATTATTGCCACCAGCAAATCCAGTATTCTTTTTACTAACAATCAAAGTTGCTTCCTTAAAATTATGTTTAATATATTCCACTGAATCATCCGATGAGTTATTGTCTATAATAACCACCTCACTTGGTTGAAGCGTTTGTTCTCTTAAACTCTTAAAAAGATCAGGAAAATATTCCTGACCATTATATGAAAGAATAATTACGGCAACTTTCTTATCTTGAACATTTTTTTCCATAAAATCAAATAAAAATTTCTCCTATTCCGATTTTTGTTATTCTTGCGGCATTGCCTTCATCAACATCTAAATGACACGCCAGAGAAAAATCAGGAGAAACACGTGCCAAAACCTCATAAATGGTTCTTAATTTTTCGTCAGAATCAATCTTAAGCAATAACAATTGCCCATCCTTTATATTATATTTTTGAGCTGTTAAATCGTCAATATGAAGATGACGTTGAGCAATAATCACTCCTTCTTCTAAATCTGCATAACCTTTCGGACCAATAAGCCGACATTTTTCCGATTCAGATAAATCTCCAGAACGACGAACAGGAGGGTTAATACCCAAATTATAGGCATCGGTTTTAGAAATCTCAACCTGAGTGTCCTTTCTGGTGGGTCCAATAATTCTAACATTTTCTAATCTGCGCCCTCCAGCAAACTGACAAACGACTCTTTCTTTTGCTGCAAATAAACCGGGTTGAGATAATTCTTTCAGCTTATTTAATTTATGATTTTCTCCGAAAAGTTTTTTTAAATGCTCTGAAGATAAATGAAGATGTCGAGCAGATATTTCAATTTTAGTATCAAAAGACATATTTAATAAAAATTACTTTTTAGCAGTAGTAATCTGAGCTTTGGTTAATAAGCCACCCTGAGCCCCAATGCAATGAATAACTGAAGCACTATTTCTTACTCCCCAAATTAAAGCCTGACGAACATCTTTTGGCTTATAGGACAAACTGGCCACAAAACCAGAAGAAAAAGAATCCCCTGCTCCAGTAATATTAACTACCTTTGATGGCCAGGGCCTTTGAAAATAAAATTTATCCCCATCATAAGCATAAGCCCCTTTCTTGCCTACAGTAATAACAACTATTTTGGGTCCCATTTGATGAACAATTTTAATTAAATTTATCACTCTAAAATCTTTAATTTTCTGAACCGATAGTACCAATTCACGAGCTTCATCTTCGTTAAAAATCAAAACATCTAATTTTTTTAACCAAGGAGATAATTTTTTAGCTCCTGCCTTTAGTTGAACATTAGCGGGATTCCAAGCAAATTTAACTCCTGATTTTTTTAAACCAAAAGCTCTGTCTAAAATATTTGGCCAATTAGGACAACTCAAAGAAGAAATATAAATCCATTTTGTTTTAAAACTCAGACTTGGCATTTTTAAAATATCACTGGTCCCTCTATAAGCAAAAATCGTTTGAGCCCTTTTAATCCCTTGCACGCTCAAAATAAAAGTAAAACCAGTGCTCACTTTTTTGTCTATCTCAATAAAACTTGTATCAATGCCATGTTTTTTTGCATTTTGGATCAAAGAGTCGCCTTCGCGATCATTGCCCACTCTAGCTATTAAGGCCGTCTTTAGGCCCAAAGAAGAAAAACCAGTAGCTGTATTATTGGCTCCACCTCCAGACTCAAAATTAACAGTGTCCACATAAACCTTAGCTCCTAGTTCAAAGGCAATCATATGACTACAAAGCGGATCTTTTGGGTTTGACAAAACTTTGCCCTCTTTAGTAGAAAAAAATATATCCCTCATTGCTCCTCCTATTGTGACAATATCAAAATTTTTCATATAATTTTTATTTAAGCTTTGTATCTTCTATTAGATAATAAGAAAAAAAGTTCTAAAAATATTAAAAATAAAACTAAAAATAAAGCATTCCACCATCTTAGAAGACCTAACCCTTTAAGAATAAAAATTACTGAAACTAAAAGCCCCAACCATATGGCTTGTCGAAAAGCTATTTCAACCTGTTTAAAAATTGGTTTTTTCTTTAACCATACTCTAATCAAAAATCCAAAAATTGAAGCTGTGCCCAAAAGAGCCAAAAACAAACTAAAATAGAAAAGCACAAAACCAATCAAGTCAGATTGTTGTGGATTTATCAAAACAAGTACTAAAACCCAAATCACCCAACAAATAACAGTTAGAACGGTCATTAAATTGAGATACTTTTTCAAAGTCATAATATAGAAAAATAATTAATTAAGAAATAGGCTCTCGATTAACTGGAATCCTAATTACCCAAGTACCCGATTACCCAAGTACCTATTACTATATCATTAAAAAACTAAAATGCCAAGATATGCAAAACAAAAAGTTGAGGAATTTTGATTCCTCAACTTTTCTATACTATCTAATTTTCTATCTAATATCCCATTCCTCCTGGCATCATACCTCCTCCTGGCATACCAGGATTTGCTTTATGATCTTTCTCTGGCGAATCAGTAACTATCGCTTCTGTGGTTAAAAGCAGAGAAGCGATAGATGCCGCATTTTGAAGAGCAGTGCGTGTAACCTTAGTAGGATCAACAATGCCTGCCACAACTAAATCCTTGAATTCATTCTTTCCTGCGTCATAACCATAATTCATGTTTCCTTGTTTGACCTTTTCTACAACTACCGAAGCATCTTGTCCAGAATTAGCAGCTATTTGACGTAAAGGTTCTTCTAAAGCCCTTTTTAATATTTCTACTCCCAAACCTTCATCTCCTTTAAGAGCCAAAGCTTTTAGAACATTTAAACATCTTAATAAAGCTACTCCTCCACCGACAACAACACCTTCTTCTACCGCTGCCTTAGTAGCGTGTACAGCATCTTCAACTTTAAACTTTTTTTCTTTCATTTCAGTTTCAGTAGCTGCGCCCACTTTGATGACAGCGACTCCACCAGTTAATTTAGCTAATCTTTCTTGTAATTTTTCCTTGTCAAAGTCAGAAGTTGTTCTTTCTAATTCTCTTTTGATATTAATAACTCTATCCTCAATAGCTTGTTTTAGCCCCTTACCACCGACAATAATGGTATTGTCTTTGGTAGAAATAACTCGACGAGCTTGACCTAAGTCTTTTAGGGTTGTATTTTCCAATTTCAATCCTACTTCCCCAGAAATGACTTTTCCTCCCGTCAAAGCAGCAATATCTTGTAATAACTCTTTTTTTCTATCTCCGAAACCTGGGGCTTTAACTGCTAAAACATTAAAAGTTCCCCTTAGTTTATTAACTACAAAAGTAGCTAAAGCCTCTCCTTCAATGTCATCGGCTAAGATAATCAAATCCTTTTTGCCAGCTTGAGCCATTTTTTCCAATAAAGGTAAAATCTCTGCAAGAGCAGAAACTTTTTTATCGGTTATAAGAATATATGGATTGTCATATTCAGCAATCATTTTTTCAGAATTAGTAATCATATAAGGAGATACATAACCATTATCAAATTGCATGCCTTCTGTGACTTCCAATTCTAATTCGAATGACTGTGATTCTTCAACTGTTATTACTCCATCTTTTCCTACTTTTTCCATGGCTTCAGCAATAATTTTGCCAATTTCCAAATTATTAGCAGAAATTGAAGCTACCTGTTGTATCTCTCCACGAGTGGATACTGGTTTGGAAATTTTTTCTTTTAATTCTTTAACCACAGCAGTTACCCCTTTTTCAATACCTGATCTAATGGCCAATGGATTAGCTCCAGCTGCCACATTCTTCAAGCCTGCTCCAAAGATTGCCTGGGTCAAAAGAACAGCCGTTGATGTTCCATCTCCAGCAATATCATTAGTCTTAGAAGCAACTTCTTGCAAAAGTTGGGCTCCTACATTCTCATATTTGTCTTCTAATTCAATTTCTTTGGCTACCGTCACTCCATCATTGGTAATAATAGGTGAACCATAACCTTTATCTATAACAACACTCCTTCCAATTGGTCCTAATGTTACTCTAACAGTAGCAGCTAATTTATCTATTCCGCGCTTCATTGCTGCTCGCGCTTTTTCATCAAATAAAATTTGTTTAGACATAAATTAAT
>Ga0208904_1002687_pt1 | contig 11001 bp, 13 predicted proteins | sample AntAceMetag02UKB_FD_184774 | JGI IMG/M metagenome (GOLD analysis project Ga0208904, IMG submission 184774) | Saline lake microbial communities from Ace Lake, Antarctica - Antarctic Ace Lake Metagenome 02UKB (SPAdes) (version 2) | ecosystem: Environmental > Aquatic > Non-marine Saline and... | reverse complement strand
CCATAGTGGAATGCGCGCAGCGCACAAACCAGGTACTGATCGAGTCCCTGAAGCTGGCCCATGACTCGAAGAACCTGGAGACCCGCACGTCGCGTCTGGCGCTCGCACGCAGACGGCTGCGGGAGCTAAGAGACATGGCCCAAGAGTACCCGTTCCTGACGATGGATGGCTTCGACGATGTGGAAGCCACTATTGAGCGAGTTGAGCTGGATATCGCGGAACAGGAGGACAGAGAGAGGGCAGGCGGCTACTTGGACGGCGCTAACCGCATTGACGCTGGGAAGAAGATGCAGCCAGCCAGACGCCTCCAGAACGCCCGCGAACTGATGCCCCTTCCCGCCGCGTTCAGGGAAGCTGCTATCGCGCTTAGGGCAATCGTGAGGGCGAAGAGGAAGGCAGGGCAGGACTACGAGTACGAGCTGCGAGCCCTGTATCTCACTTGTGCTCAGGAGAGCTTCCTGTTCTGTGAGTCTGAGTGTCCCGAGATCGCGGCACCCAGCTTCAACATCGCAGAGAGCATGGAGCGTGATGCGTGGGAGTCGCTACCAATGCCGTACGAGGAGCTGGGGTACGAGGTGATCGCGCTCCTGAAGAAGACAGACGCGAAGTGGCTGGTGGAGCAGTGGGGTGAACCCCAGACGCACCGGCTCCCACGTGACTACCACCTGGGGGTCTGGCAGTCGGCGATCGCACGCTTCAAGGTGAAGCATCCAGACTGGCTTGGGGGGTTCACATGACCCCCGCTTCGAGGCATCGGCCAGACACGGCGTCACTGCAGAGCCCCGGAGCTGCTGGACGGTTGGCCCTTGGCGTGCACAGCGACTCTGTGACTTGGCGCGTGGGGTGCCTGACCGTGATCGACTGAGCGCAACAAGCACGGAGGCAAGCACGCACCTTGACGGTGGGGAATCGCGCTGCTTTCTCTGCCGTTTGGTGAAAATCTGGTGAAGAAAAGGGGTTAGGAGAATGGCTGATATCTCCTGACCCCTTGTTTTTATTGGAGCCGCCTCCGGGAATCGAACCCAGAACCTTCTGATTACAAATCAGCTTTGCGGCTGAAATCCCAGATCTCTGCGGCGCAGCGTCTTGCCAGGAAAAGCCCTTGCGATCCAACATGTTAGACTCTACGTGCCGCTACCCGCAATGACTTGCGTTATCCCGCGAAATCCTCCTTGTTTGGTGAAGAGCTGGTGAAAACCAACCCAAGGAGCCACTATGGCACGACCCTCGAAAGCACCGGGAATCGGACGCGTTAGGATCAACCGACGTGGCGAGCGCTGGTATGCCAGATTCCAAGATGGGACGGCGCGACGTGAGGTCGCGCTACGGGTCACGCAAAAATCACGCGCAGAGATCCTGGCAAGAAGAATAAACGATGCCCTGGAAGAAGGCAAGCCTTGGCAGTGGGTGCTGAACCGGACGCGCCCCGGCGAGAAGACGTTCCGCGATCTGAAAACCGACTATCTTGCGCGGGGCTCGGCATGGAGCGATCGGACACGTCGGCACAACGATGGCACCCTCAAGAAGCTGGTGGCGGAGTTCGGCGACGTGCCGTTGTCCGAACTCGACCGTGCCGCGATTGAGGGCTACTTGGCGCGCCGGCGTAGTGCGGGCCTGTCGAAGGCCAGCTGCAACCGGTATCTGGCGGCCGTTCGGGTGATCTTGAAAGCTGGCGTTGCGTGGGGCTACCTGCCCGAGAATCCGGCCGCTGGCATCCGATTCGAGCGCGAGGGCGTCAAGCTGCCCCGCCCTTACCGCGAGGATGAGATTGACGCGCTTCTGGCCGCGCTGGACCCCGAGACAAGGGACGTCGCGACTCTCTTCCTACACACGGCCGTGCGCCGCGGCGAGCTGGTCAACCTGCTGTGGTCGGATGTCGACCTGCTGGGCGAGACGCTGACGGTCCGAGCACCGAAGAACGGCCGGGACCGCCAGATCCCCTTGAGCGACGAGGGCGTGTGTATCCTGAAGGCCAGGCGTCGGGCATGGTCGGCAGAGAGTCGGGACAAGGTGGCCGACGTTCGGGTGTACGGCGCAACGGCGGACATCGGCCGGCGAGTGCGCAAGGCGTGGCACGTGCTGGCCCCGGAGCGCCGCGAGGCGCTGAGGCCCGTGCATTCGTTCCGGGATGCGGCCATCACCCGACTGGCTGCTGCTGGTGTGCCGTTGCCGGTCGTCCAGGAGATCGCCGGCCACGCTACGGTTGAAATGACACGGCGATACGCCGAGGTGACATCTGCGGACCTGAAGGACGCGGTGCGGCGTGTTTTTGGGTGACGTGGCGGGGTGCGCTTGACGATGTTGCGCTAATCCGGTACCTTGCGGGGAGATTAATGAGCCGACCGCGCTGCGTCTGAGGGATCCGGCAGCGGCGGGCGGCGCGTACGGATGCCTTCGAGTTGGTGCGGGACGCACCGGCGAACAAGCTCCGGCGTCTGAGGGATCCAGGCCGGGGTTGTTGGGCAGTACCTGAGCGGGACGCTTGGGACGTATGGGAAACGTGGAGACACGCAACCCGTGCGCCTTGGCGTCCCGTTTCTTGTGGGGGCCAGCGCACCTTCCTGAAAGCTGGCAAACCCATGAGTTCAATCCTGCAATCTGATCTTCTGCTACCCTCTGAAGCTGCTGAGCTTCTTCGACTGTCCCCCCGTACGCTAGCGAACCTCCGTAGCGCCGGGCAAGGGCCCTCTTACGTGCGCCTTGGCTGCGGGACTCGTTCCGGAAGAGTAGCCTACTTCCGCGCCGATTTGGACTCCTATCTCAAAGGCCAGCGCGTCACGCCGGCGGTTCAGGCGTGACCGCCGCCGCCGCCGTTCCAGCCCGAGCCGTGGCCGAAGCCTTCGGCGGCGTGGTGCCGCGTGACGCGGACGACTGGCCCGAACCCGCAAGGCTGCCGAACGAGCTGCCCCCTGTAGAGCCCTTCGCAAACGAGCTGCTGCCCTCCGCCTGGCGTCCGTGGATTGTGGACGTGTCTGCGCGCATGCAGTGTCCGGCTGAGTTCGTGGCGGTCCCCGCCTTGATCGTGCTGTCCAGCGTGGTCGGCCGACAGCTTGCCATCCGCCCCAAGATGGCGGATGACTGGGCCGTTGTCCCCAACCTTTGGGGATACATAGTGGCGCGTCCGGGTCTGATGAAGAGCCCGGCTGTGGAGGAGGCCCTGCGTTTGTTGGGTCCGCTGGAGGCCGTGGCGCGCGAGGATGGCGAAGTGGCGCTCCGGGAGTGCGAGGCGCAGAAATTGGTGCGCGTCGCCCAGCGGAAACAAGCGGAAGAGGACATCCGGAAGGCCGTCAAGGGTGGCGTTGACGCTAGCGGTATTGCGCGGCAAGCGGTCGGAACGGCTCAGATGGACGAAGCCCCGGCGCGCCGACGCTACCGTACGTCGGACCCGACCGTCGAGAAATTGGGTGAGCTGCTACGCGACAATCCACGCGGCATCCTGATCTGCCGCGACGAACTGACCGGATTCCTGCGCTCGCTCGACAAGGACGGGCGGGAAGGCGACCGGGCGTTCTACCTGGAGAGTTGGGCCGGGACAGGCTCATTCACGTACGACCGGATCGGCCGGGGCACCATCGAGATTCCGGCCGCGTGTGTGTCCGTCCTGGGGGGTATTCAACCCGGCCCGCTGCGTGCCTACCTGACCAGATCTACAGCTGGGGGAGCGGGCGACGACGGCCTGGCGCAACGCTTCCAGCTGGCCGTCTGGCCCGACCACGGGCGGACCTGGAGGAACATTGACCGTGCCCCCGATCTGGGCGCACGACAGCGCGTCGCGGATAGCTTCGTCCGGTTGGACCGCATCGACCTGGACGCTGTCGGTGCAACGCGGCCCGGCGGGGATGCGCTGCCATTCCTGCGGTTCGGTGACCAGGCGCAGGGGCTGTTCACGGAATGGCGCACCGAGCTTGAGCAGCGGTTGCGAAGCGGCGACATGGCTCCGGCCATGGAGGCTCACTTGAGCAAGTTCCGCAGCCTGATCCCCAGCTTGGCGCTACTCCTGCACCTGGCGAACGGTGATACTGGGCCCGTGACGGCAACGGCCCTGATGCAGGGCTGTGCGTGGGGTGACTTTCTGGAGTCGCATACGCGCCGGATCTACGGAACGGCGCTGTCTCCTGCTGCGGCTGGCGCTGTGGAGCTGTCCAAGCGGATCCTGTCTGGCAAGCTGCCCCCCACATTCGCCGCCCGAGACGTGTACCGGCATCAGTGGGGCGGGCTCACCGATACAGATACGGTGCGCCAATCGCTGGACTATCTGGTGGAGCTGGACTGGCTTCGCGGGTCGGAAGAGCAGACGGCGGGGCGGTCACGAGTTCGCTACCAGGTCAACCCAAGAATCCACGCGGAGGTGCGGTAATGGCAAAGTGGCTGGACGCACTTCGAGACGGGGAAAATATCCGCCGCACCCCAGAACACGACCTGACAAAGCGGACAAAAGGGGCTTCTGTCAGTTTTGTCAGTGCCCAATCGGTGGATGCCCCAGAATACCAGCACCCCAGCGGCGAGGCAACAGACGCGGCTCAGGCCCTGCGGGAGCTGCGGCAACAGATCGCCCAAGCGCGCGATTGGGGAGCCCTTGGGGACGTGCTGTGTGATGCGCAGTTGCTCTTTGTTCGGGGTTCGTTGACCGGCGAGCAGGTGGAGGCGCTGGCCATCGAGTGCACCACCCGCAGCAGGAAGGTACCCGAGCATGTCCCTGCTTGACCTGTTGCCAGGCCTGCACCGTGCGGGGGCGACACACGGCGGCGAATATGGGGGGCCGTGTCCATGGTGCGGCGGGCGGGATCGCTTCAGAGCGTGGCCGGATCATCCTTCGGGCAGACCGCGCTGGTGGTGCCGGCAATGCGGGAAGAGCGGCGACACTGCGGACCTGCTGCACCTGCTGAGGGGCGTTCCCTTGCGTGAGGCGCTACGGCTTGAGGGCGTGAGTCAGAAAGCCCCAGTACGGCCCACAGAGCGGCCTCTGAGGCGTCCAGGGCAAGCCTGGCAGCAACGGGCCGAGAAGCTGGCGCAAGACGCTGAGACTGCCCTGTGGCGGCCCGAAGGAACGCGGGCGTTGGACTACCTGCGGGGGCGTGGATTGACGGACGAGACGATCCACGGTGCGCGGCTGGGCTACGTGCCGGAGGATCTGCGCGAGCCTGCCGAACGCTGGGGCCTGCCCCACGACCACAAGCCCGTCTGGGTGCCGCGTGGCATCTGTTTGCCGTGGAGAGCCGAGGGCCTTGTGTGGAAGTTGAGCATCCGGCGACCTGCTGGGCACCCCAAGTATGTGCAGCCTGCTGGCGGCTGTAATGGCCTTTACGGGGCCGACGGCTTGCAGGAGGGACAACCGGCCATGTTGGCCGAGGGCGAGCTTGACGCGCTGTCCGTGGCCCAGGAGGCGGGTGGTCTGGTGGCGGCCGTGGCGAGTGGCTCAACCTGCGGGGCGCGACACTCACACTGGCAGCGGCGGTTGTCGCGGTGCTCTGTGGTGCTGATCGCCTTCGACAACGACAAGCCCGGCGAGACGGCGGCTCAGTGGTGGCTTGAGCGGCTGCCCAAGGCCATCCGGTTGGTGCCGGTTGGTGGCAAAGACTGCAATTCGATGCTGACACGCGGCGCTAACCTGCGGACTTGGGTTCGGCAAGGCCTGAATCTCACAAAGGACCGGAAACCATGACCACGCTGCCGATACTTGAGCTCCAGAAGCGCGAAGCTGCCGGTGAGCTGTACCGATCTTCGATGACCCAGCAGGAGCGCCTGGCCTTCGTCAGGGAATACGGGTCTGCGAACTTCGAGCTGCTTCCGCTGTGAGCCCTGAGAGTGCGGCTGCGGTTCCTGGAGCCGCTTCGCGCACTGTCCTCGCTCTGAACGACCACACTATCTGCAGGGAGGCCGACGTGGCCTGGAATGACAGCACAAGGCATTACTGGGAGCTGCTGAACGGTGAGATTGAGCGGCTACGCGATTACTGGCCGTTGTCCATCCGGCAGTTGTTTTACGCCATGGTGAAGAGTCAGTTCTCAGACAACACCGACGCTGCCTACCGGAAGGTGATCCGCACCATAGGCCAAGCGCGCATGCGGGGATATCTCAATTGGGACGCGATCGAAGATCGGACGCGCCGGGGCATCGTCCCTGACGCATACGACGACAAGGACGAATTCGTCCGGCTGTCTCTCAAATACTTCCTGACGCAGTACCGGCGCGACCTGCACCAGAGCCAGAATCGGCGCATTGAGCTGTGGTGCGAGAAAGACGCTCTGACGCACATCGTCTCTGCCGTCGCCAATGAATACCAGTTGCCGACATACCCGGCCAAGGGCTACGGCAGCACGTCGTACGTCCGGGAGTGCCACGACCGCATCCGCCACAACGCCGAGGCCGGACAGCGGACGCTTGTTCTCTACTTGGGCGACCTGGACCCAAGCGGTTGGGATATGCCGGCGAGCATGCAACGGAAGCTCTCTGACGACATGGAGCTTGGCGACCTGGTGGAGATCCAGCGGGTTGCGCTACTGCCCGAGCAGGCCATTGGCATGGGCCTACCGTACGATCCTTCCGCGATGAAAGCAGGCGACACACGGAGACCGATGTTTCAGGCGATGCTTGAGGACGGAGGATACCCCGAGGACCTGTGCGTTGAGCTGGATTCCCTGGACCCTGCAGTGTTGCAGGAGCTGACACGGGACGCCATCGCGGAGAATTTGACCATGGTCAAGTACGAGGTTGAGCAGCTGACCGAGGCCGGCGAACTCGCCGAACTGGAGACGATGCGCAGCGAGGCAAGAAGGGTCCTTCTGACTATCTGACAACACGTTCCTGCGGGCACCCTCCGCAGCGCTTTCTGGCTCTGTCTTCCCGCACGTATGGGCCGCCTACTCTGATTTCCTCTCCGGGTGCATGGCTTCATACACCTTCCTGCTACCCTCCTCTACCGTCGAATCTTGTTTCCTCTCCGGGTGCATGGCTTCATACGCCTTCTTGCTAACCTCCTCTACCGTCGAATCCGCCCGCGTCTCATTCGCCATCGTGAGGAGCTGACGGAGGCTGGCATCAATCTTCTTGAGGATCTCCAGGCGCTCGTTGATTTTCGCATACCAACAAAAGAGCTCCCGGCTGACCAGGAAGACAACGAGGATGACCACAACGCTGATGGCAAAGCTGCCGATAAGGGATTCCATGGCTATCTCCTCAACGCTCGGGGTCTGTGAAGGTGGGCCCTTCCGCCGAGAAGGTAGCGAATTGCAGGGGGCGGCGTTACATTGGGCACACATTGGCTCAGTGAAATACTCTTGACATACGCTGCGGTTCATTGTATCGTCTCTGGTGTAAGGCATGCGCAATACGAACGACACGGAGTGCACCACACAGGGGGATCTGATGGCACGGACAATCGCTTACCTGAGAGTTTCGACCGATGAGCAGGCAGCGAGCGGCTTGGGTTTAGAAGCGCAGCGGGCAGCGATCAGGAAGGCAGTGCGCGAGACTGACGCCGTTATCACGGACGACGGCTACACTGGCAGCAACCTGCGGAGACCGGGCATCTGGGAAGCACTGAAGGCCTTGGGACGCGGTGACAAGCTGGTAGTGGCACGGCGTGACCGCCTGGGGCGCGGCATGGACGTGATGCTGGAGATTGAACGCGAGCTGCGGAAGCGCGGGGCCAGCGTGATATCAGTGGCTGGCGAAGGCACAGGCGCGGAGACTGGCGACGCCATCTTCCAGAGGCGCATCCACGACGCGGCGAACGAATATGAGCTGTGGCGCATCAAAGAGCGGACAGCAGCGGCGATGGCAGCGAAGCGGCAGCGCAACGAGTACTGCGGCGGCGGCTTGCCCTTCGGCTTTGAGCTGGCTTCCGACGGAACGCACCTGGTGGAGCAGGCAGACGAACAAAAGGCCATTGCCCTGGTGCGCGAGCTGCAGGGGCGTGGCTGGACGCTACGGGGCATCGGCGCAGAGATGGAGCGGCGCGGTATTCACACCAAGACAGGACGGACAGCATGGAATCCCAAGACCGTTCGGAGCCTGCTGAAGCGGGCCGCATAGGCGGCAGGGCTGTTACCCTGGGGACGCGGGGTAACAAGATCCGGACCGATATGGACATCCTGAACGAGCTGGAAGACGTCTCGCGGCGCATTGAACAGGACCACCAGGATGCCGGCGAGCATGACCGCAGAGACAAGAATTGATCGAGGACAACGGAGGGCGAGAGATGGCAGGAATGGAGTTGACGACGCTGCTGGTGCGGGCCCTGGAGTTGCGGGAAACCGGGCAAAAGGGCGCAGATATCGCGGAGTCTCTTGGGTTGACTGCGGCGCAGCTGGGCAACGTGCTGCGCTGGCTGACCAAGGGCGGCTATGCGCACCGCGACGTGGTAGAATGGGCGCGGCTCTGGGAGATGATCGAGAGCGGCAAGCTGGCCTGCGGGGATGATGTACGGGCGCTGGTCGCATCGAAGGTGGCGGTGCCGGAAGGGCATGCCGACGCGCAGCCCACCAGGGAGCAGTTCCGCGTCTTGTGTGTGTTGGCTGACAGGGAGCTTGCCCGTGGCCGGAGCCTGCGGAGCGGCGTCTCGCGGATGACTTCCGGACGCATGGACGGCGGGTTGGTTGAGAGCCTGCAGCGGTATGCGGAGGGGGAGGGGATCCCGTTGACGGAAGGCTTGAACCGGGCTGTTGAGTGCTTCCTGAACACCGGAGCTGCAGAGAGTGCCTGATTCGCGAGGGCCCGTCTTGAGCGCAACTGCTGGCCTGCCGCCGCGCGTTGAGGAAACGTGCTCTGCGAACATTCCCGGAGGTGGGGACATGAACATGATCGACGAACAGTGCGAGTTGCTGCTTGCCAGACCGCCCATTCTGCACGACCTGGTGTTCTGGCAGCTGATCGGATACTCCTACACGTTGTCCGAGCTGGGCAACGCCAACGGCGCGGCGGTGCTCGGCATACTGCGACGCGCCATCCACGGCGAACCTGGCGCGCTGGAGGGCGCTCAGATCGCCCTGCGCGAGTTCGAGGACGAAGCCCATGAACAAGCCTAACCGCTGCGGCGCGAAGACGCGGAGCGGTGCTCCCTGCAAGAACGCCCCAGCAAAAGGGGGGAAGCGCTGTCGCTTCCACGGCGGCGCATCGACCGGCCCCAAGACGCGGGAGGGGAAGCGGCGTGCGTCACACGAGCTACACGGCGCGTATGGGGCCGTGCTGGACCCGGAGGAGGTGGAGGCCGTGGCAGCAAGTGACGGGGCGCTGACTGACGAGCTGACCGTTGCGCGCGTGCAGCTACGGAGAGCGCTGCGGGCCTGGAACCTTCAGCGGCTAACCGACCTGTCCGACCTGCCGGCGGATGAGCGCACAATCTCCAGCAACGCCGACGGCGACACGGAAACGATCCGCCAACGCCGTCCCGATCTGTGGCAGATCATCGACCGTTCGCTGGGCCGAATCGGGCGCTTGACCGAGCAGCAGGCTAGGCTTCAAGAGTTGACGGGGGCAGCCGGAGCGGATGCGGCGGCAACCGCGGCATCCATCAAGCTGTTCCTGCGCGGGGCGATGGATGTCACCGGCGGCCCGACTGGGGAAGCAGCCTATGAGCCTGATCCGGCGGCTACGGGCGACGCCCCAGACGGGTGAGCGACAACGCAAAAGGGCGTGAAGAAGAAGGACGCTGCCGAACGTGCGGCTACAGAGTGTGGCCGCACGTCCAAGGAGCCAGAGCGCAAGGGCAAGGTGAGCACGCCACGGGGTTTGCTGAAAAGCAGGTGCGCGCACACTCTGTGCGCGCGCGTCCAGTGCCATCGCTACGCGCGTGGGCGGGACATAACGAAGCGCAGCAGATGTGTCTTCCCTATCTTAGCCGTGTCCTGCTAGCGCCGTTTCCAGTGATCACAGCGGGGGAGGAATCCATGAGACGGACAGCCATCGCAGTCGTCGGCCTGCTGCTGGCAGGCTGCGCTCTCAAATATGTCGCGCCTAGGCCGGGCACTGAGGTGGAGCCGTCGTCGGTCATCGTCGATGCCAGCTACGACGAGACGTGGCAACGCCTGGTCGAACATCTGACGGGCTCGTTCTACTCTATCGAGCTGATGGACAGAGACTCGGGCTTCATGCGTCTTGACTTCACGGCATCAGATCCGGAGGAATTCATCGACTGTGGCGATGTGGCGGGCAATTATGCGGGTCCCTACGCGCATTACCTCCGCGACAAGCTCGGATATGACCTGCACGTGCGGATGAACGTCCACGTGACGCCAGTGACGTCCACACAGACGCGGGTGCGTGTGCACGCGCGGTACATGATCGGGCACTATGTCTTCGAGACGGGCACGAGCGTGACGCGCAACGTGATCTTGGCGGGAAGCAAGCCCAAGCCGACGAAGTGTCAACCGCGGCACATCGCTGAGAGGACGCTGCTGGACGCCACAGGTGCGGGTCGGTAGCTGCAACGAGGAAAGCGGCGGCAGAATGCGGAAGTGCCCGCACTGCTCCGACCTTGTGCGTGCTGAGGGAGCCAAGGGCGGGTATTCTGGAGAGGATCTGCAACCAGCCGCGGGCGATGACTCCGATGACGCCTGCCTCCCCCGCGTCCCCTGGGATCAGGCTGCACTCAGCTTCATCAGGCCGCTGCGACGGACTGATGGCGGTGTCCTTTCATCACCGCACGGTACAACAGCGCCTCGTGGCGCTCGAAGGCGGCACACCAGTAGAAAGTCGGCCGTGCACGGAGGACGGTGAACATGGAGCTATTGGTGGTCATTGTGGTTGCTGCCGTGGTCTATGCTCTGTGGAAGGCAACGCACGGATCAGACCAGCAACGCGGCCCAAGCGGGTTACTATATGGGCGGGCTGACAACGTAGCCGACGGCGTTCCCGTGGACAGCGACGGGGGCCGCGCAGCCATAGTGGAATGCGCGCAGCGCACAAACCAGGTACTGATCGAGTCCCTGAAGCTGGCCCATGACTCGAAGAACCTGGAGACCCGCACGTCGCGTCTGGCGCTCGCACGCAGACGGCTGCGGG
>Ga0208904_1002685_pt1 | contig 11005 bp, 8 predicted proteins | sample AntAceMetag02UKB_FD_184774 | JGI IMG/M metagenome (GOLD analysis project Ga0208904, IMG submission 184774) | Saline lake microbial communities from Ace Lake, Antarctica - Antarctic Ace Lake Metagenome 02UKB (SPAdes) (version 2) | ecosystem: Environmental > Aquatic > Non-marine Saline and Alkaline... | reverse complement strand
CGCCAAATTAAGAAAGAAGGTCAAGCAGTAAAAAATATTATGGCTAAGCGCGGGTGCTGTAATTGGTAGCCAGGCCAGCCTAAGGAGCTGGTGTCCGCAAGGACGTGGAGGTTCGAGTCCTCTCCCGCGCACCAAAACTATGTTTTTTTCAGAATCTAATCAAACAGTTAGGGCAGTAAATGCAGCTACTCCATCAGTGGTAGCTGTTTTAATGTCTAAAGAATTATCAAAAATTAAAAAAGAGATTGGGGTAGATATTGCAAGATATTTAGTTGATGAAAAAGGTATGGTCAAAATAGGCGGATGTTCTGGTTTTTTTATTTCTTCTGATGGTTATGTTTTAACTAATCGTCACATAGTTCAGGACGAAGAAGCGTCTTATACTGTAGTTTGGCAAGACAAAACTTATTCATGCAAAATTTTGGTTAGAGACAAAATAACTGATATTGCGATTTTAAAAATCGATGGTAGTGGTTTTCCATATTTAAAATTTGATAACTCTTCTCAATTAAAATTAGGACAAACCGTTATGGCTATTGGCAATGCTTTAGGCGAGTTTCAAAATACTGTTTCTCGTGGGATTATTTCAGGACTCTCACGAGATATAAAAACAGAAGTAGGAGAAAATATTCAAGAATTTTTTGGTTTGATCCAAACAGATGCAGCTATTAATCCTGGGAATTCTGGTGGGCCCTTAATTAACCTTTCGGGAAAAGCTATAGGAATTTGTACAGCAGTAATTTTGGGTGTAGAAAATATTGGTTTTGCTATTCCCATTAATCAAGCTAAAAGCATTCTTGGAGATATAAAGAAATATGGAAAATTATGTCGTCCAAGTTTAGGAGTAAGATATTTTTTAATTGATAAAGAGATGCAAAAACTTCATCATTTTCCTTTTGATTATGGCGCTTTTATTATTTATGAAACAATTCCTGGGCGTGGGGGCATTATTTCTGAAGGACCAGTAGAAAAAGCTGGGTTGAAAGAAGGAGATATTATTTTAGAAATTAACGAAGAAAAAATAACTAAACAATCTAATTTGTCTCAAGCCTTAGCTCGTTACAAAATAGATGATGTAATTAAAATTACTTATTGGAGTGAAGGAGAAGAAAAACAAATAGAGATTAAGCTTGAATAATCTTATTTATTCTTTGTGGATTTTTTGAGAAAATTCTTGAAAATTGGCCAGTAATAAAGGCCATTTTTTTAATGTTGAATCTTTTTTAAGTATTTCTTTTGCTTGTTGATGCACTTTTTCTATGAATTCTTTATTTAAAAGGGAGCTCATAACTAAATCAGGAATTCCTGATTGCTTAGTACCTAGAAATTGACCAGGGCCTCTTAAGGAAAGATCCATTTCTGCTAAACGGAATCCGTTATTACATTTAACTAATGTTTTTAAACGATTTGTAATAAGGCCATGCGATGATTCAGAAAAAAGAAAGCAATGAGATTGATAATGAGATCTTCCTATTCTTCCTCTAAATTGATGTAATTGTGCTAGGCCAAAGTGCTCTGATCCTTCAATTATCATTAGTGAAGCGTTTGGAATGTCAACACCGACTTCAATTACAGAGGTAGAAACCAAAAGATTAATTTTGTTTTTTTGAAAATCTTTCATTACTGCTTCTTTTTCTTCCGGCTTCATTTTTCCATGTAACATGGCAATTTTTAAATCAGGAAAAATTTCTTTATTTAATTTTTCATATTCTTTTTTAACTGCTTTTACTTCATGATTTAATCGTTCTGACAAAGTAAGAAGGTTGTCATATTTAGCATTAGAAATTTCTGTTTCTTCAATTCTTGGGCAAATCACAAATGCTTGCCTTCCTTTTTTTATTTCTTTACGAATAAAATTATAAATTTTTTCTCTATCTTTTGGAAGAACAACCTTTGTAATAATTTCTTTTCTTCCTTTGGGCAATTCATCTAATACAGAAAGATCTAAGTCTCCATAAAAAGCTAAAGCTAATGTACGGGGGATAGGCGTAGCAGTCATTGATAAAAGATGAGGGATTTCTTTTTTATTTGCGTTTTTAGCAATTAGTTTTTTTCTTTGTTCTACACCAAAACGATGTTGTTCATCAACGATAATTAATCCTAGACGATTAAAACGAATATTTTTTTGGATAAGAGCATGAGTACCAATTACAAGAATAGGATCTGAAGAAGAAATAATTTTATTCAACACTTGTTTAGAAATTTTACCTTCTAAGCCATCATCATAAATCTTTGTTGTTGAAGAAGTTAAAAGAGCAATTTTTACTTGAAACGGTTTAAGAAAATCTTTGAATTTATCAAAATGTTGTTTTGCTAATATTTCTGTTGGAGCCATTACAGCTACCTGATAATTTGATTTTATCGTTAATAAACTTGCAACAATGGCTACAATAGTTTTTCCAGACCCCACTTCTCCTTCTAGAAGACGATTCATAGGTCTTTGATGAAGATTTTTAGCAATTTCCCATATTGTTTTTCTTTGGCATTCAGTAAAAGAGAATGATAATAATTGTGTAAATGATTGAAGCAAAGGAATATCTAGATTGATTTTAGGAGCTTTTAAAAGAGCATTTTTCCTTTTCCTCTTCAGGAGATAAATTTGGGAAAGTAATAAAGATTCAAAAACAAATCTTCGTTTTGCTTTTGTCGCTAATAATAAAGATGATGGAAAATGAATTTGGTTGAGTGATTGCTGAAGATCTATTAATCGATGTTTTTTAAGTATAAAATCAGGGAGTGTATCCTTTATACCGTGAGTTAATTTTAAAAGTGGTTTAATAAAATAACGCAATGCCCTGGAGCTTAAACCTTTTGTTTCTGAATATACAGGAATTAAACGGCCAGTATGCTTAAGCTCTTGATAAAATTCTTCTTCTAATTTTTGTTTAGAGATGATTTCATATGATGGACTTGAAATAATTAATTTTCTTCCTCTTTTTTTTACTTTTCCTGATAAAGAAAGGGTTGCTCCTATTGGTATATTTTTTAATAAATAAATTTGATTAAACCAAATTGCGGTAATTTGACCTGTATCGTCTTCTATAACAGCTTCAATAATGAGCATTTTTTTTCTGAAAGTTCGTCGAACATTAATCTTTTTAACAATTCCTATTATTGAGGATTTTTCTTCTGGTTGCAGTTCATTGATTTTTTTAATTTGAGAAAAGTCTTCATAGCGAAAAGGAAAATACCAAAGCAAATCTTTTATTGTTTTAATGCCTAATTTTTCCAAGTATTTTAAATAACGCGGACCAATGCCGCGTAGCTCTGATACAGAATTAGATAGTTTAATCATTATTTACTTCTTTGAAAATAGTTTGAACATTTTTTGTTGCCGATAGGATCGTTACAATATTTGATAATTTGAAGCTTTTTTAGTGCAAATCCTTTTATAATGATACTATTTTCTTGTTAGTGCGCCTGGCAGGATTCGAACCTGCGACCTCGAAATCCGCAATTTCGTACTCTATCCGCTGAGCTACAGGCGCTTTTTTGTAATGGATTTTTTTAATGCATAACCCAACTCTAATAGTTCTTTTCTTATTCCACTATTATTATAACAGATAAAACAGATTCCCATAAAGTTTTTTCTAAATCGTTTTTTTCTGCTACGTTTTTTAATAAAAATACTTCCAAATTGGTTTTCAGGTATAGCTAATAACTCAGACCAGAATTTCCTAACTTTTCTAATTTTATGATAATAGTGCAGATGTAGTCTTATTCTAAATTTTGTTTCATCTGTCTCATAGCACTTTCTTAGAAGAGTTATGTAAAGATGAGTTAAATCGGGGTCTGTATTTGTAAACCTAAGCCCGCTTACGCTCCCACGTCTAGATCCTTCAGCCCAATACAACATTGCTAACATTGATTTTAATAAACCAATATGACTTAGAGGATAACTTTTAATTTCTTTACAAGTTTTTTCTCGCAGGACTCTTTGTTCTCGTTCTTTGATTTTCTTTTTTGCAGCAATGGCTAAGGGTCTTATTTTGGCAAGATGAATTATTTGTGCTTTTTTATTAAAAATGCCTGGCCATTTTTTACCGAACCAAGTAGATAAGGTACTTTTAGGGACGTTTAATAAGTTCCCTATTTCTTTATAGGTTTTACCTTTGGCCCTTAATTTTTTTGCTCTTTCTTTTATTTTTTTATTATATATATGACCTCGCATGAATTTTTATTAATCGTATCAATGTTCTATATTATATCTTATCATCTATGGTTCAATTTGTCGAGGTTTTGCGTTTATTTATTGAATTACACAAATATTTAATGTTTTTTTATCGTAATAGCTAAAAATAATGATTGTTTGTATTACAATAGTATTCTATTGCTATTTTTTCAAGATATTTTCCAATATTTTTCTTTTGTGATATTATAAAACCAAATGGAATATTATTCTACTTTAGCTTTCGTTTTGAGGCAGGAACCAATTAAAGAGCATGATCGCCGCTATATTTTTTTTACTAAGGAATTTGGAAAATTAAGTTTATTAGCACCAGGAGCAAGGAAAATTAGTGCTAAGCTCGCTGGGCACTTGGAAATGCCAGCATTAGTTCAAATCCAATTTACTATGTCTCGTAATCCGCGATTAATCACTGCTCTAGAGGAAATTCCTTACCAAGAGATAAAAAAGAGCAAAAAAGCCCTTACTGTTGCTTTTTGGATTACAGATTTAGTTAGCGAATTAGTTTTGGAGAAACAGCCTGATTCTGAAATTTGGAAATTACTTTTTAATGCATTCTATTTTTTAGAAAAGAATTTAAATAAATTTCCTGAGACAGCTGATTTTATATGGATCTATTTTAATGCTCAGTTTTTGAGAGTTCTTGGTTTTTCACCATTTTTAGATGGATGCATTGAATGCGGGAGTACAATTAATAATAAATTTTTTAATTTTGAGAGAAAAGGAATAGTTTGCCAATTACATCATCAAAAGAATGATTGGCCTATTACTAACGAACAAAGAAAATTTTTAGATTTTTTATTCAATTCCACTTTTCAGAATTTTTCACAAATATCTAATATTAGAAAAATTCTAAAAGAAAAAAAATATTTTGAGAAATTTCTTAGTAAATTTACTTTAGTGATAAAATCAGATATAATGTAATAACATTGTTAATATAAATTACAATAGATAATATGAAAATAAAAGATTTTTTAAAAACTTTCTGGGGAGGGGCATTAATCACTATCCTTATCTTAACTACAGGCTACTTTGTTTGGAGTTTTGTAAAAAGCGGAGGAATAACCTTTTCCTTTTTAGGGCCAGATGAAGCTAAATCTGGAGAGATAAAGGAATTTCATTTTGTTTTGAATAATAATTCTAGGGTAAGTCTTCAAGAAGTAGAAGCAGAAATTAAGCTGCCAGAAGGAGTTATCGCTATTGATAGCCCAGATCAGAAGACTATTTTATATGATTTAGGCGAGATGGTTTCTCGTGATTCAGAAGACAAAGTAATCAAATTATTAATTACTGGAGAACCTAAAACAGTTAAAAATATCGAAGCTATACTTCGATATCGCCCTAAAACACTTAGTTCTGTTTTTGAGAAGAAAGAAATAAAAACAGTTTTAATTTCAGGTTCTTCTTTTGGGCTGGAATTAGTAACTCTTAATCAAGTTTTCTCTGAACAAATTTTTCCTTTAGAAATAAATTGGGAGAATCTTTCTAGCTATGCATTTGATAATGTTGAAATTAGAGCAGAATGGCCATCTGGATTTGTTTTTCAAGAGTCTAATCCCGAAGTTTCCTCTGAGAGTTCGGGATATAACAGGTGGGTTTTAGGGGAATTGAATCCAGCTAGTCATGGAAAGATAATAGTAAAGGGATTTACTACTGGTCAGCCAGGTGAAACAAAGAGAGCAACTTTATATTTAGGCATGGTCAAAGAAGATGTTTTTCTCCCTTTAGCTAAGACTGAAGGATATACAACTTTGATAAAAAATCCTTTATTAATTTCATCTTTAGTTAATAATGAAATAACCCATAATGCTGACTTAGGAGAAACATTAAATTTTGTTATTGATTATCAAAATAACTATTCTACTACTTTAAGGAATTTGGTGGTGAAGATTGTTTTCAACGGTGATGTTTTTGATTTTTCTACTCTTAAAGCGCCTAATGCAGCATTTTCTTCACGTTTAAAAACTTTAACTTGGTCAGGAACAAAAGTGCCTCAACTTTATGCACTTAATCCCGGGGAACAAGGGAAACTTCAGTTTTCTGTAAAACTATTAAAAGATTGGCCGATGAGAAGTTTGGCTCAAAAAAATATAGTTTTAGAAACACATACTAGTATTGAAAGTTCTAATATTCCAGAGCAGTTGGAAGTTTCTGAATTGCCGCGTGCAGCTGCTTTGAATACAATCAAACTTAATTCAGATTGTAATGTAGCAATTGATAGTTATTTTCGCGATGCTTCTTCAAAAATTGCTAATACAGGAAGGCTTCCTTTAAAAGCTAATGAGCCAACTGATTTTACTATCCATTGGAAGATTATTAATAATTTTAATGCACTAAGGGATATAACAGTAAAAACCACATTACCTCTTTGGGCAGAATTTACTAGTCAAATTGCGGGAGATTATGGTCAAAATCCCCCTCATTATGATCCTGCAACAAGAGAACTTTCATGGACCATTGCTTCTGTTTCTGCTGGTTCAGGTGTTTTAACTAAGGCATCAGAAGCTATTTTCCAAATTAAAGTTACTCCTTCTTCATCTCAAGTAAATCAGGAAATTGATTTGATTGATAAAACAATCTTTACAGCCACCGACGCGTTTACAGGTAAAAATATTCTTTTTACATATCCCGCTGTTAAATCTGCTAAATTAACTGATAAGACTGTTTTTCCTGGCGATGGAATAGTAAGGCCATAAAATAAATTATTAATTACTTTATTAATTATCAAGATGGATGATTTAATGGAAAAAATTGTATCTCTATGTAAAAGACGTGGTTTTATTTATCCCTCTTCTGAAATTTATGGAGGGTTTGCTAATATTTATGATTTTGGGCCATTGGGGGTTGAATTGAAAAATAATCTTAAAAAAGCTTGGTGGGGAGAAATGATCAAGAATCATAAAGATATTGTTGGTTTAGACGCTGCTATTTTAATGAATCCTCGAGTCTGGAAGGCATCAGGTCATTTAAGTGCTGGTTTTTCCGATGAATTACTGGAATGCAAAAATTGTCATAAACGATTCAAATTAGATGAAGTTGAAGATAATAAATGTCCTGAATGTAAAGGGAAATTAAGCAAACCACGAAAGTTTAATTTAATGATGAAAACATTTGTTGGTCCTGTTGAAAATGAAGCGGCAGTAGCTTATTTAAGACCCGAAACTTGCCAGGGAATTTATGTTAATTTTCTAAATGTTGTGAATTCAATGCGTCTTAAAGTTCCTTTTGGTATTGCTCAAATTGGTAAGTCCTTTCGTAACGAAATCAATCCCAAGGGTTTTATCTTTAGAACTCGAGAATTTGAGCAAATGGAAATGCAATGGTTTTGTCGACCCAAAGAAGCGGATAAATTTTTTGATTATTGGAAAAAAGAAAGATTAAAGTGGTATCAAAAATTGGGTATACAAAGAAAAAATTTAAAAATTACGGAGACTCCTGCAGGAAAAAGAGCTCATTATGCTAAGAGACAAATAGATATTGAATATCATTTCCCTTTTGGCTGGGGAGAGATTGAGGGCATTCATAATCGCGGCGATTGGGATATTAAAAACCATTCAGAATATTCTGGAAAAGATTTACGGTACACTGAAGAAAGTGGTGACAAATACTACCCACATATTATAGAAACTTCAGTTGGAGTGGAAAGATCTCTTTTTGCTTTTTTAACCGAGGCCTATCATGAGGTTAAAGGTGGAAGAACAATTACAACCAAATCAGCTAAAGAAGCTGAAGTGCTGTTAAAGTTGCCTAAATCTCTGGCTCCGATAAAAATTGCTGTTTTGCCTTTAGTCAAGAATAAGCCAGAAATTGTCAAGAAATCAAAGGAAGTTTATAATCTCCTAAACCCTCATTTTATGTGTCAATATGATGAAGCGGGTTCAATTGGAAGAAGATATCGTAGAATGGACGAGATAGGTACTATCATTTCGATTGTGTGTGATTTTCAATCGCTAGAAGATAATACATTTACTTTAAGAGAAAGAGATAGTATGAAGCAAATACGTATTGAAATGTCGAAATTACAAGAAACAATTCAAAAAATTCTTGAGGGTGGAGATTTTTTAAAACTTGGTAAAGTTATTTAAATAATTTCAATTATTTCTCTATCGGTTTTTTCTACATTTTCAGACACTTTATTAAAATTAAGATTCAAAACCTTGCATATTTTTTCGAGAATATGAAATGGTATTCTATTCTTCCTTACTCTCCATGCAGAATGTGATTATGATATAATAAAACAATAGAGGGTTAAGATAGAAGAAATTATTAAATGGATAAAAGAATATTTAAATGTATAAATTTAAACTTACAAAATTAGACAATGGTTTAAGAATACTTACTGTTCCTTCAAAAGAATCACTTTCTTTTAAGATAATGGTTTTGGTTAATACTGGAGCTGATTTTGAAACAAAAGAAAATAATGGAATCTCCCATTTTTTAGAACACATGAGTTTTAAAGGGACTAAGAAACGTTCTTCTAGTTTTGCAATTGCTCAAGAATTAGATGCTGTTGGTGGATCTTTTAATGCTTCCACAAGTGAAGAATATACAGGTTATTATGTCAAAGTAGCCCATGAGAATAAAGAATTAGCCTTGGATATTGTTTCTGATATTTATTTAAATTCTCAATTTCCTAAAAAAGAAATGGAGAAAGAAAAGGGAGTGATAATCGAAGAAATTAACATGTACAAAGATAATCCTCAAAGTTATATCTGGGACCTTTGGGAAAAGTTATTGTATGGCGATCAAGCAGTTGGGCGTTCTATATTAGGAACAAAAACAAATATTAAAAATTTTAAAAGAGAAGACTTTTTAAAATATTATGAATCTCAGTATAAAGCCAAGTCTACTTTAGTAGTAGCGAGTGGAAATTTCAACGATAAAGAGATTATCAATGAGATAAAATATTATTTTGGCGATATTAGACCAGGTAAAGGCAAAACTAAAGAATTGGTGAAAGAAAAGCAAAATAAACCGCAAGTGTTTATAAAAAACAAGGAAACAGATCAAACTCATTTAATTTTAGGATTTAGAGGAATCAATTTATTTGATAAAAGGCGATATGCTTTAAACGTATTAAATACTATTTTTGACGGTGGTATGTCTGGTATTCTTTTTCAGACAATTCGGGAAAAATTAGGCGTAGCTTATTATATATATAGTACTATTTCTCGTTCTACTGATTATGGTTTTTGGGCAGTGGCAGCAGGCATAGATAGCAATCGTATAGAAGAAGTAGTTAGCTCTGTTTTGGAAGAATGGAAAAAGTTTAAATTAAAACCAGTTGACATTAAAGATATTAAAAAAGCTAAAAGTTATATTACCGGCAAACTTGCATTAGGGTTAGAAAATGTTCATAATGTAGCCAGAAGTTTTGCTTTTCAAGAATTATTAAAGCGAAAAATAGAAACGCCAGACGAATATTTAAAAAAGATCAAACAAGTTACTTCTCGTGATATCCAAAAAGTGGCAGAAGATTTATTAAAACCTCAATCTCTTAACTTAGTTTTAATTGGCCCTTATAAAAATAAACAAAAATTACAAAAGTTGCTTCATGTTTAAAACAACACAAAGTATAGATATTTCTTGGCAGAGCATTTTACGGCTCTACATTATCTTATCCGCTTTTATCGCAGCTTGGTATTTTCGGCAAGTTATTTTTATTATTTTACTTGGTTTTATTGTAGCTTCGCTTTTGGATAGGCCAATAGATTATTTCGAAGAAAAATGGAAGAATCGTTGGTTAGCAACTTTTATCATTTATTTTATTTTTTTAATGGTGTTGGGGGTGATTGCTTATTTATTTATCCCGGTTTTTAATAATTATATAGTTGGATTTTTAGATTTCTTTCCATCATGGATGAATAAAGGGGCTTTTCTTCAAATATGGCAAGGGTGGCAAGGTGCAGAATTTCCAATACAAAATTGGTTGAGTTTGTTAGGTATTTCCCAAGGCCAATTATCAGAATTTTTGCTTCAGTCTGGTAATTTACTTACAAAGATTTTAGGAGGCGCTTTTTCCGCTTTTTTTGTCCTTCTTTTGTCTTTCTTTATTAATACAGAAAAAAAGGGAATAGAAAAAGCAATTCGTCTAATTTTTCCAAACGCTTACGAGGACTATGCAGTCTATCTTTGGGGAAAGACACGCCGTAAAGTTGGGAGTTGGTTTTTTAGTCAATTAATTCTTAGTTGTATAGTTGGAACATTGGTTTTTATCAGTTTAAAGATTTTAGGGGTTCCTCAAGCTGAATTTTTAGCAATATTAGCTGCTCTATTTGATTTTATTCCATATGCGGGACCATTAATTATCGGTTTTATAGCATTCTTAGTTGGGATAAGCCAAAGCTTGTTTCTGGGTATTTCAATATTAATTGTTTTCATTCTTATTCAGGCCATCGAAGGCTTTATCGGTCCAGTATTGCGGGCTAAAACAATGAAATTAAATCCCCTGGTGATTATTCTAGCTGTTTTAATTGGTGGAAAATTAGCTGGAGTTGCTGGGATTATTATTGCTTTACCATTAGCAGCTGCTGCAGTCGGGTTGATTAGGGATATTCAAACAGGACGTATTACCGCTTATTTGCCACAGAAAAAACTTTTGTAAAATAGCCCCATCTTAAATATGGTGAATATTTTAATTCCCAAAAAGAAAAATTATCTGCCCGTAAAATTACTAAGATACATAATTGTGGAAAATGGACCATCCAGAGAAAGATGAAAAAATATGGCATTATTTCTAGAAACAAATCCGAGGCATTAGGACATTTAAAAATCTTTGGAGGCTGAGAATAAGAAGAAAGAAAGATAATATGTTGAAAA
>Ga0208904_1002683_pt1 | contig 11011 bp, 12 predicted proteins | sample AntAceMetag02UKB_FD_184774 | JGI IMG/M metagenome (GOLD analysis project Ga0208904, IMG submission 184774) | Saline lake microbial communities from Ace Lake, Antarctica - Antarctic Ace Lake Metagenome 02UKB (SPAdes) (version 2) | ecosystem: Environmental > Aquatic > Non-marine Saline and... | reverse complement strand
CCTCTGCGTCCTCGTCAGTGCCCCCGAAGAACCTGAACTCTGCTGCGTTATCGTTTGCCGGTGGTGTGTAGACCAACGTGTTGGTCAGGGCAACAACACTATCGAAGTCCCTTGCGTCAACATCAGGTGCAGTGTCTGAGTCGTCCGCAGTACCTATCGTTGTCCACACGCCTTGCTTTGTTGATAGTTCATTGTTTCCCATTGTTTACTCCGAAAATAGTTTCTTTAGTTCTGGTATGATTGCGTATATCAATGCATCAACCGCCGCCTCTTGTTCGTCCGTGTCGGTATTATTCGCAACGTGGACAAGGGCTAACCGGCTGATCTCGTTTAACGCTTTGTTTACTTCGTTCCTATCCATGTTCCTAGTGCCGTAATTGCCGCGGTCACAGATGCGACAATACCATTGCGCCATCTGCGTAAATTCTTCTGTTCTTCTTCCACCCGTATGAGTCGGCCCTTTATCCCGTCCCCGTTGTTGCCCAGCATAGCGTCGAGAATTTTGTCTAGTTTCTGGTCATGGTTATCGAATCTATCCTTGCAAATTCGATCATACATATCATCATGTGGGTACATTTACTTTCCTCTCGTAGCTGCATTTATTCCTGTGGTTAATTCACGCATAAAAATGCCCGTTGCTCTGGGTTGTGTTGAATCTGACGCTGCCCGCATAAATGGTATCGCGGCTGCATCGTCGTGTCCGTATTCGATAGCGGTTGGGATATGCACAACCTGCCCAGCCCTTGTGTGACTGAAGAAATCCGGTATCCCATCTCGAAGCTGGACGCTTAAACCATACGAACCTCGTTTTTGTTTCTTGAACGCCTTAACGACAAGGTTCTTTTTGAGCGTTGTTCCCATCTCGCCACCGACCATACTCATGGCGTTTGCCTTTGCTGCTTGGAGTGTCGGTTTCTGCGCCGCCCTGACCGCCTTCTTGACAACCCGCTTGGCAACCTTTGTTTCAAGGGCAAGCAGTTTCCTATCTAACGCAGCACCGCCCTCTAATTTAAGGCTTATCATGTGTCAATCTCCTTGCAGAGTAACTCCATGTGGCGGTTGCGCTCGTCAAAGTTGATGATAGATACAATTTCCAAGATTCTTGTTCCAAACCATATCCTGTCCTCAGGCTCCACAGATGAGTTGTAACGGATCCGAACCCTTATAGTGGTTTCGGCTTGCATCTGGTCGGCTTGGAGCATCTCACGGCCACTGATAGGCTCTACTGCCGCCCACACGGTAGCGTAGGTTGTCCACGTTAAAGTCTCGTCACCGTAGCCATCTCTTGCGGCTGTAGATGCCTTAAATATAACACGATGTCTTAGCCTGCCACACTTCATGCTCTGTCCTGCCAAAGTAGGGGAGATACACCCATTGGAACTGTAGTAATTGTGACGCCGCATGTCGACGCCTCTCGATTTTCGTACCAATGAGCAGTTAGCATCTTCATGGCAACCGCAACTCGTGGATCGAATACTCCGATAAAGTTTGTGCCTGTTCCGTCATCGGTAAAATTAACAGCAACGCCATCGTCCGTTAAAGCGAGTTTGAGCGTAGAGCCGGTATAGTCCCTAACATAATAATCAGTCAGCGTCGAAAGGCCAGCAGGTAACGCCCCGCCCGTATTAGACAACCTTACCACATCGCTATCAGCAAACACCCGGCCCGATACGGTTATAATATCTGTGGCCTCGGCTGCTGTAAAACTTGTTAGCGAACCGGCAATATAATTTACCGAAACAGCGTTGTTTACTGTCAGTGTGGTAGGCCACGACTCGTTATAAGCAAGTCCGAACCTGGCAGGAATACTTCTGGCGTCAAGGCTGTAATAAGATGCGGCAAGCGTTTGAGATGCCTCGTCCTCGTCGGTATAAACAACAGACGAAACAGATACGGCAGGGGGGTAGGGTAACTGGATGTCATTGCTTGGGAATCTATCCATCGACAGGCGGTAAGTCCTGACCACATAAGCCGTATTTTGGAACTTCTCACAGTAGACCCTCGCCGCCGATATTAACGCTGTTATCAATTCATCGTCATCAGTATGGTCAACCCTTAGATGCAGCTTCATCTCAGTTAGAGAGATAGGCTCAACTACTGGTTGTGTGGTTATTTCAATTGCCATTGTTTACTCCAGAAACACCAAAGAGCCGACCCGTTGGCCGACTCCCCGGTGAAAGGCGTCATTTCTTTTTGCTCTTGGCTTTTCGCTTGAGAGACAAGGTGGCAACCTCTTTAACGATAGGCTGTGTAGCAACCTCTACAGGTTTGGCAACTATAGGCTCGTTAACCGCTTGCTGTTTATTAACCTTAATGCAGTCCTTGGCCTCGATGTGAGCCAATCCTTTAGTCTCGCCGAACCGCACAATGTCGCCGACCTTAAAGCCGCCCCAAGGTTTTAACATCTTCACATAAATCATATCAACTCCATACATTTTCTAATTTACCGTTATCGTGAAAGTCACTCGTACTCTGGAAGATTGGTTGCATATCCTTATCAGGCCATTGAATTTTCAGCTCACAATGACCGACAACAATCCTGTTAGCGAGCCTTACTTCCTTACCCGCCTTCTCCATCTTCTTCCAGAAGTAAATGTCATCATCAATCCTGCCCGGTCCCCATTGGCCGTCCATGTTGGGCACGCCCAAGAACCAAGGGTGTTCTAACTCAAGCAAATCTTTGACTCTAAAAGCTGTTAGACCAAAGTGCCCTGACGCTATCTTTGTGGTTTCTGATTCCTTTAACTCGGCCATTGGAACCTTTGTGCGGGGTTGCCCTGATTTGCTTTTCATACTCATCAACACAGGGAACCCACTGCGCCCTCGTTGTACTGGAACTATCGCCGACACATCCGGGTTCTGATGCATCAATCTAATTAAGTTCTCAACGTCGGCTTTTTTGAATACCGTGTCATAGTCGATGCTAATAATCACATCAACATTAGCGTCGATAATTTGTTGCATTCCACGCTCTAGGCATTGACCCCAGAATGCGCCCTGTACGTTTATCAGCGGTATCCTTAACGGCCACAAAGCCTCACAAGCACAGGTCATATTATCGGTAAAGCCTAACCTCGGCACACTCATCACAGCGGCCACCTTCATCTCGCTAAGCGGCTTCCTAGATTCCACGTCTACCGGCCTTGGTAGTTCCTCGGCTGTCTTTGTGCCAGATGCAAAACCCCTGCACTCGGATAACTGCGTTGGCTCATCTGTAAGCGGCCAGCAGTCTACATTCTTGAATCCAACCGACCCAAGCATTGAGCCGAGGCACTGTAAAGTAGGTGCCCACCAATTACTCATATTTCCACCGTATTCTTTTGTGGGGTAAAACTCCATCACCATCTCATTGCGATTAAACCCACCAGACAGGCCACCTCGATAGGGTGAAAACTCATCCAACGATGCAGTCTCGATATGGATAGAACCATCACAGATAGCACTGATTTTCTCAAGTGCCAGCAGTGGGTGCTTCAAGTGGTAGATTGTCCCGAAGAAAAACACGACATCAAATCTGCCGAGCGTCTCCTCGTCAATGTCATATACCGACATCTCAAACCGCTTGCACTCATCGCCGTATCCTAACGCCTCTTTGCACAAATCAAAAGTTTCCCATGCTGGATGTGCGTCTATCGAGCCGAGCGTGTCAGAGAAGTCATCAATAGCAACGACCTCTTTAGCCCCACGCCTTAACGCCTCAAACGACCAATAACCATCCCACGCGCCAATATCCAAGACCCTTTTGCCTGTCAAGTCTTCTGGTATAGCGTACCTCTTTGGCGATAGCGGTGCCCAACCCGGCGTTGTAATACCACCCGGCAGTTCTATCTTGTGATACCAGAATGGCACCGCCTCAACTTGTTCTTTTAGCCCTTCACTCATTTTAACCCTTTCACTGTTATAAAATTCCCCCAAGACGGCCAGCCCGAAGCTGACCGCCCGGAGGAAAGGATTTATGCGTTTGCAACCAAACGATTACCGGCAACCGTAATGGCCGGGGTTCTGGTGCAGTCTACGCCGTCAGCGGCACTCGAAAGACGAGCAACACAACTAACGCCAACCGTTTGCAGGGTCGGTGCAAAGTTGATACCGAGGTATCTCTTGCGACCCTTAAGGTCAACATTAAAGCGATAGACATTCTGCTTTGTCGAACTCAACGCTGGAAGGACAAAGCCCGCCGACGTGCTAACAGCAGCAGCACCAACAAGTGCGGTGACAGGGCTACCATCAGCGTATGCCGTGGGTGCGGTGTCATCTTCGCAAAGTTGAAGTGTGGTAACTGCCGTTGAAGCAGCGGCACCCGTTCCTGCGATAAGATCTATCTCGCAGAAATCGAATCCCAGCGTGTCAACTGTGCCAAACACAGTAGCCGCACTGGTCATTGTAACGCCCCCAAACATGGGGATTGATTTACTCTGAATATTACTCATTGTAATCTCCTTTATAAGATTCTAGATTAAGTTGTACCCTGGAGACCAACAACCGGACCACGCACGCCTGTAGTTCCGCCAATGTCATGATTGACAATGCAGAAGCGTTCTGTGGCTTGGATACCAATCTGATCATATTCCAGATACCGTTCGCTTGAGACTTTAAGGGTAATACCCCTACGGTCGCCAAGTGTAGATGACAAAGACATATCGCCGAGCCAAAGGGCAATCAGGCCATTAGCTACCGTCGAAGGCATCGCAGCACCCTCGATAATCGGGAAGCCCTGATACTTAGCAACAGGACCGTCGCCGACATTGCTTAAGGTGTTACCACCAGCAGCCATTGCGAGCCGGTCAAAAATTCCGGCCTTTGCTTCTGGCGAACAATACCACTTAGCATTTGCACGAGCATACATAGGCAGGGCAGCAATCATCTCTGTAATTTCTGTCTGGTCTATCTGTGCATAGGTTAAGGCGGGTGTAGTCGCGGCGATATAAGAGCCAACGTGGTTACCGTCAACCATCTTTGTTCTCATACCAACCATGCCACCATACGTCGAGGTGCCATCGCCATCAATACCGCAACCATCCTCTTTAACAGCAAAAGCGTAAGCCATTTCCTGTGCAAGATCGTCAGCAATATTGATAATCGCATCTTCGCTCAAGTCGGTACTCATTCTGGTCAAAGCGCCGAGTTTCTTGGCGGTTAATTCAACCTGATTCCAACTCTTGTCCGATTCTGTGATAGCGTCAGTTTCGCCCACAAAGTAAGCGGTGACTCCACCAGTTCTACGAGGGATGAGTGAATGGTCTGAACTCATCGGGATAACCCTTGCGGCCTGACGGAACATTCCGTACTGCTCACGAAGGTCGATGATTGAGCGTTCCATAACTTCGGGAACAAGGAAGCCACCAGCGGTAGCAACACCCTCGGTCTGAACTCTCATCTCGATACCCTTGTCACGACACCACTGTCTCGATGCGGCATCGTTCATGACGGTAGCCATTAGCCACTTGCCTGATGTGTAGGCATTAGCCTCTGCCTGTTTGCCCTTGAACGCACGAAGCGAACCAAAGCGGAACATATCAGGCTTACCAACTTCAATCCTACTGCCGTTGGCGGTTTCGGGTGTAGACTTGCGATCTTTCGGGGCTGCGAGTCTGGATTCCATAGCCTCAAGTGTCTCTTGACGCTCGGCCTCTTTCTCAAGGCGTTTAGCCTCTTTAACATGGTGGTCAAACTGTACTGCTTCTTCCTCGGTCATGCCGCGTGCTTCCTGATCGCACTTGTCTTTAATCTCGCGGGCAGCCTCAGTCTCAGCGACAGTTCTGTCTCTAAGTTCTATTACTGTCATTTCGTTACTCCTTATTAGTTAGTAGATTAGCCCGCAAATGCAGGCAACGATAAAATCCGGAACATAGGCCCGGTACAATAGGTCAAACATCGGCTGACTTATTGCGGTCTGCGATGCGTTCCATCAGGCGATACTTTCTATCAATATCACGCTGGCGGGTTGCATCTATTGTTTTGGGTTCTTCTGGCACTTCAACAACTTCCTCTTCTGGCTCCTCAGCGCGTCCCTCTAATGGGGTATCAGTCTTGAACGCCTCAAGTGACCTGACGGCAACGGCTGTATCTGGATAGGCGGGAAAAACCACCGCGGCTACATCATAGAGTTCACCAACCTTTAAGATTGTCCTCTCAACTGTGCCGTCCTCGTTGTATTTCCAATCATCTTCGGATACGGTAAACGCAAAGCTACAAGAATCAAGGTCGCCCCTGCGTATTTCCTCGTAAGTATCGCGCCCAACAGATGTATCTGGCATATCAACCTCAAAGCCCAGACCAACAGAATTCGTCGAAAGCCTGAGCGTGCCGTTTGAAACCCTGCCAAGGATAAGGTCGTTGTTGTGGTTCTTGTTTGCTATCGTGTTAATGTCGTCGGCTTTGAGAGCCTCATCAAACGCCCTCTTGTGGATCTTCTCGCGGAACCCGCCTAAATCATGGCTCCATTTGCCAAACTTTGCGGCGTAACCGGCTATCATCTTCTTGCCGTCGTCGGTAGCCCTTGCCTCCATTTCGTTAAATGGAAGTATTCTGATTTCCTTATTAGTCTTAGACATAACGATCTCCAATTACAGCATCAGCCAGTATGTCAGCGTCAGCAAGTGTTAATGTTTTTCCACACTGGTTATTAATCAAGGTAGACAAATATAGCCGTGTGTCTAACTCGCTGCGCCCTCTCGTGCTTGCCCACGCATGTACTGCGTCAAACGTAACTTTCATTACATGATCCCTGAACCATTCGTGGGTGTTACCCTTCTGTTTAGGTATAACCCGACGCATTTGACCGACAATTAAAGCCTTATGTGCGGCTCGTGAGTCATCATCTGGCTCAGGTTCGGGTGGTGGTTCTGGTGCAGGGTCTTCAGTGCCAGCGGGTTTCATATTCAAGGGCTCAAGGTAAGTGTCGCCTTCCTCGCCAATGCTGTTCATGTTTTCCTTTTCGCGGATGTCATTTACCGACAAGAACCCTGCATTTCTACCGATATTATACGATTCGTATCGCGATTTAGTGTCGCCACGGAGTAAACCATCGACCAGAATCTCACAAAACAGAGTCTTTCGCTCTACCGGCGAGAATAGTTTATAGTTGCATTCCTGCTCCCATTTGCGGAACCAGTAGTACATTGTCTGGCTTACAAAATCTATATTCTGTTCTTCAATGTTTGAGAATGTCGCTCGGTCTAAACTGGCGATTTTATGCGGTGGGATGTTGAATATTCGTGCACAATCGTCAACATTATACTTCTGTGTCTCTAAAGCCTGCGCCTGTGCAGGGTCAACGCCTGTCTGTGTCCACTTCAAACCCTCCTCAAGCACCTGCGTGCGGTGTGCCTTGCTTAGTCCAGCGGCACCTGAGTTCCACGAATCCCTTAAACGCTCTGCGGCCTGTGGTGATAAGGTTTCTGGTGTTTCTAAGATTCCACCAGGATTAGCACCGTTCCCGAAGAATGCAGAACCATATCTCTTGACCGCCATGCCGTAGCCTATGGCCTCTTTTTGGTAATCAACTACGTTATAGCCAGAATAACCATCAAAGCCTAACCCCTTGATGTGTAATACATTATAATCTGGCAGTTGGAATGTCTCGCCGTGCGTGTCCCTTACCTCGTAGTAGGGTATGCCGCCGTCGCTGATTCTTCTGGACGTTCTATCTGGCAATAAGGGCCAAAGTGCAATAGGCTTACCAGCGCCGTTACGTTGAATCTCTGCGTATCCATTGCCATACGTTAAAACATGGGCCTGTCTGGTCTCGAAGAATGTCAAAGCGTCCATGTATTCATTAGGTCGGTTATGAATAAGTTGATAAACGCTGTTGTCAATAACTCGCTCTTTGCCACCATCAACCCGACGATATACAATAAACGGCAACGCCGCCAGTGTTCCGGATATAACCCTGACTGCCGACCAGAATGGCGTATATTTCAATGCTGATTGCTCAGATACATTAACGCCGCTAGACGACGCCTCACCCCCGCGTACCCAATCGACCAGCCATTGCGCAGGGTTGGTAGTTCCGCTTCTCGTTACGCGACCCAACCAACCGAATATTGTTTTTATCATATCGTAAGAACTCCACGCGTCTCGTAGACTGAAACAGTCTCAGGCGGCTGTGTTATCGCTTGACCTATCGCCATTATCGTAGCAACGATGCCGTCAATTTTCTCTGTTGATTTTCGTTTACTTGGTTTAAGATTTCCCGCCGCGTCAGATTCAACCGTCACATTCGACGCCATCCATTTCAGAACAGGGTTGTTATTATGTATTATCTGGTCAGCAAGCACCAACTTTTCAAGTTCCTTCGTGTTGGCACTCATCGAAACATACCCCTGACCAAATGAAATCAGCTTGTCTTCGTGAACCCCATCACCGATTATCTGCTGACGTAAAGCCTCAAAACCCCACCTGTCAAACGCAAGCCCTCTGACGTTATAAGTCTCAAAGGTATGCTCAACCTCTTTCCTGATGTACGAATAGTCCACCACGTTACCGGGTGTCATCGTGATATAACCATCCCTTGCCCATACTGTGTACTGTACCTTGTCCCGCTTCTCCCTCATGTGGGCGTTGTCTTTCGGTATCCAAAACTTAGGGACGACCACAAACTTATCATCAATCGGGAACACCGCAACCAGAGCAGTGATGTCGGTATTGCTTGACATATCAAGCCCGACAAAGCATTCCTTGCCAACCAAATCCTCCTCGGCGTAGGTATCTGTGCAGGCGTTCCACCTCTCCATGTTAAGCCATCGCACGTCCTGCTCAGTTTGGATATTTAGATGCAACCGTTTGAAGGTATTTTCAAAACTCGGTGAGTCCTGAGCCTTCTGGCACTTCGACCGGATGTAATCAATATCAATCGAAACCCCAAGATTAGGATTAGCCTTATACCATGTTTCCTCGGCAGTCCAATCGTCCTCTCTGCTGGCCTCATATATCACAGGTAGGAACGTATTGTCTGTGATCGAACCGTCCCTGACCTTGCAAGCGTAATCATACTTCTCGTTGCAGATGCTCTGCCGTGCGTAGTCTGCTGTAGTGATGTGCAGAACCAACGGCTGTAACCTGGAACCCGTTGAAGTCTCAAGCACGTCAACCAGTTCTCTATTGGGCTGGGCGTGCAGTTCGTCAACAACGACGAGATGCGTATTATAACCGTGTTTAGTCGACGCCTCTGCCGAGATAGGCTTGTAACTGTTGCCGGTCTCTAATCCGGTGTCAGGGTCTATCGCGGCGATAGCGTTCTGGTATATCTTGCATCTTGATCGTAACTCGTCGCTCGCTAATACAAAGCCTTTAGCCCATGCAAAGACTAACTTTGCTTGGTCACGGTCTGCGGCGGCTGAGTAGATTTCCGCCCCCGCCTCGTTATCACAGAGCAAACCATACAACGCAATGCCAGCAGCGAATGCAGTATTGTGCGTTGGAATAAAATTCCTGCCAGCCAGATATAAATGCGATGGCGAATTAACGCTTATGCACTTGACCGGCACAGACTCCACATGCTCAACAGCAATAATCTGTCTTGTATTAGTTCGCGTTGGTTTATCTGGTAGATGTTTAAGCCTATCCTTTTTGCGGATCAACCTAAAAACTGATCTACCCTGAAAAGCCCAAAACTGAATCCTGTATTTAAGGCCGCAATCTTTGCCGTTACAGGTCGCGGTTGCCGTCTTTAGTGTTGGCTTATATCCAAGCGTGCAGGCTAATTCCATAAAGCCATCTCGCAGGCTGGTACTTGTAGTGGTAAACTCACACTGCCCCGCCTTTGACACATAGCCATCGGTATCCATCAATCCCTGGATCAATGCGAGCCGTTGCATAAAAGACCCGCGCATGTACGCTTGTGGTATATGCTTATTACAAAGCACACCCAAACTTCTAAGCCGAACCTTTAGCCCCAGTATCGTTACCGTGCAAGTGCTGTGTCTCCGCTTGTCATGGTACACACTACCAAGAGACTCGCCAGAAGCAACAGCCTCACCTATAACCTGCCGGTCATTCTCGTGATAAGTAATCCTGCCGTCCGCACTGTTGCCATCGCCCAGCCAAGCACCTAAAACATACGGGTCTATGGGTAAATCAAGAGAGCATAGTTTTAATGCACCCGCAACAGGAATATTATGATTCCTCTCTTTGTGGGTGCTTCTATTGCCAACCTCTAGCGTCTGGGCTATTTCCTCTGTGGTCTTTACACCCTTGCCGTTTTCAGGTTTTCGGGTTTCTGTGTACCACTGATGTTCAGCGTCCGCGATAATTTCCGAATTATCAGAGAACTTTACTCGGTAGCATTTTCTGCCGTACATTACATCGGTCACACCTATTACCTGACAGGGTGTTCCATCGTCGTCGAATACATAGTCACCCTCGGCAATCTCGCCCATCGTTGTCCATCCGTCAAGCGTGGCTATGGGCGTGTCTATCGCTAGGGCTTTTCCGTTCTTCCTCGGCACAAGCACAAACGCCTCACGGTATCGCCTTGAACCGTCCCCACGCTTCCATCCGAATAGATTGCCCAGAATAGCCTTCTGCCAATCCTCAAGCAGAAACGGCTGTCGTGCCTTTATGCCTTTGACGTGGATTAGTAACTCCTCAAAGAATCCACAAACCCTGTCAGCAGCGTCCTTGTCAAACCAAAACTCGTCAGAGGAGGAATCATAGCCGGGAATCAGCCCAAGTATATTATCCCACCTTGAAGAATCTGTCTTTGCTTGACTCATTTTTTGTTTCGCCTGTCGCCTGTACTTTTGATCTTGCGCTAGGAGACAGGCCGAACTCACCTGCCATCTTGCACAATAGTAATGCCGCACGGTTCACCGCCGCGCTACCCCTGTTCCAGTCCATCGAACCGAACTCAGCAGGGCTATTGTTAAACTGCTTTAGTACAAATTGATAATCAGCGTATGCCTGACAATACAACGCCAGACATGCAACGTCCCACTCAGTTAAACAACCATGAGACATCAGAAGCGGAGCCAACCTAGCCCACTCTTTCACGGCAACATCGCTAAGAAAT
>Ga0208904_1002682_pt1 | contig 11016 bp, 7 predicted proteins | sample AntAceMetag02UKB_FD_184774 | JGI IMG/M metagenome (GOLD analysis project Ga0208904, IMG submission 184774) | Saline lake microbial communities from Ace Lake, Antarctica - Antarctic Ace Lake Metagenome 02UKB (SPAdes) (version 2) | ecosystem: Environmental > Aquatic > Non-marine Saline and Alkaline... | reverse complement strand
AAGAATAGGTCTTACAACCAAAAAGGCCAGAACGGCAACTATTACAAAGATAACGGTTGTGGCAATTTTTTTATAGTATTGATCATGCATTTTATTCACTAGATAAAAGTAATTATTATTTATAAACCTTATTTAAATTTCCAATCAATTTGAAGCCTTATTCCCAAGAAAACTTAATAAACCAGATAATCTTGAATAATTTATGATAATAAGAGGGATAAAGGCTTGCGAGTTAAAAGACACAAGAAAGGATAAAACAATTTTAGTTTCAATAAAAACGGACGTTGGATTATTTTCTGCTAGTTCTCCGACCGGAAAATCAACGGGAAAACATGAAAAACCCGCATACAAAAAAAGCTTAGAAAAAGACATAGAATCCCTAAATAAATTATCAGACTATTTTAAAGAAGAAATAATTGAGAAATTCGCGGATTTAAGACGAGTAGAGGATTTAGTTGATGGTCACGTCGGAGCAAACACAACTTTTGCTTTAGAATCGGCTGTATTAAAAGCTTTAGCCAAAGAAGAGAAAAAAGAAGTTTGGCAATTAATAAATCCAAAGGCAAAAAAATTTCCACGATTTCTCGGAAATATAGTTGGAGGAGCAAAGCATTCAGAGTCCAAGAAAAAACCAGACTTTCAAGAATTTTTAATTATACCAAAAACAAGTTCTCCCAAAAAATCATATAGTACAAACATTATGACAAAAAAAGCCGCGGGAAAAGTCTTATCAAAAATCGATAAAGGCTTCAAGAATAAAAAAAACGACGAGAATGCATGGATGACGCAATTGGGAGAAAGAGATATATTAAGTTTACTCGAAAAAACTAAATTAGATTTAGGTTTAGATATCGCGGCATCCAGTTTTTATAAAAGGAAAAAATACAAATACAACAATCCTCCCCTCGACAGAACCATCCCGGAGCAATTAGACTACATATCAAATTTAATAAAAAATTATTCCACACTTTCTTACATAGAGGACCCATTTGACGAAGAGGATTTCGAAAGTTTTGCCAAGCTACTAAAAAAACATCCAGACAGGCTAATTGTAGGAGACGATTTAACCGTAACAAATATTAAAAGACTAAAAAAAGCAATAGAAAAAAAGAGCATAAACGCAATTATTATAAAACCAAATCAATGCGGCTCGCTCCTAGAAGTAGAACAAGTAATCAAATTAGCAAAAGAAAATGACATTAAAATAGTTTTTTCACATCGAAGCGGAGAAACCTCTGAAACGATTTTGGCGGACTTGGCGTTTGGATTTGGGGCGGATTTTTTTAAGTGTGGAATAGATGGAGATGCTCGAGTAAAAAAGTTAGAAAGACTTATTGAGATAGAAAAAAGTTTTAAGTAAGATAGAAAAGTTTAAATAAAACGAATCACTAAAAATATTGTTAATGTCTAGCATGGTTTTTTAACAATGCTAGACTTTCTATTCTTTAGTTATTTTTTCTAGAATTTTATTTAAGTTAATTGTAAAATCGCAAATTTTTCTAAGATTAGAAGAAGAGCTTTTTGTAAAATAAGCGTTTCCAACTTTTTTCCCATATGCTTTTTGAACTATTTTTATCGAATCTATAAAATCTTCATCACCAGAAACCACTATCGCCGAATCATATAAATTTTCTACGGCCCCAATTAAAAGATTGTTTGACAATTTTATGTCATCTCCTTTAACCACGTAAATATAATTACCACCTTTTATCTTTATTTTTTTTAATGTGCAAAGAACTACATTAAAATTTGAGATTTCCTTTAATTTATTTAAAAATCTTTGGTGACTCCAATATTTTTCTTCTCCCGCTTCAATATCCAATGGAGCCACGTAATAATAAATATTTTTTACTTCTCTATTCCTTGATAATTCTTTAATTAACTTATCAAAATCCACTTTAATTCCTTTTTTAGCGGTACTATAATAAAAGTTACTCCCGTCAATAAAAATTGCTAATCTTTCCTCTTCCATATAACTTCTCAGACTTCTCTATTTTATATATTTATTCAAAAAGATCTCCCGATTTTTAAGAAGCAAGTTGAAATTATGTTAAAATAAGTTGAAACAATTTCGGCAGACTTGGCGTTTGGATTCGAAGCAGATTTTTTTAAGTGCGGAATCGACGGAGATGCTCGAGTAAAAAAGTTAGAAAGACTTGTTGAGATAGAAAAAAATCTAGAATAAATTACAAAGAAAACATTAATAAAAGTTGATGTTTTATTACTAACATGAAAAAATTAGATTATAAACTGATAAAGGCGCTCAAAAATATTCTTCAGAAAAGAGGGATAAAAAAAGCAGGAATTTTCGGTAGCTACGCTAGAGGGGAACAGAAAAAAAATAGTGATATAGATGTTTTGGTAGAATTTGATGGAAGCTTACTTGATTTAATAGAGTTAGAGTTAGAATTGAATAAAGTGGTAAAGAAAAAAATTGACTTATTAACTTATGAGAGTATTCATCCCTTGCTTAAAAATACAATTCTTAATGAAGAACGGAGAATTATATGAATAAAGATTATAAAATATTTTTAAAACATATCCTAGAAAACATCAAAGATATTGAAGATTTTTCAAAAGGCCTGTCCGAAACTAAAATAAAAGAAAACATTCTTAAGCAAAAGGCAATTATCAGATCATTAGAAATTATTGGAGAAGCTGTAAAAAATATTCCAGCTAAAATTAAAAAGGAAAACCCAGAGGTTAAATGGTTAAGTATTGCAGGGCTTAGAGATAAATTAATTCATCATTATTTTGGTGTCGATCTTAATTTGGTTTGGAAAGTTATTCAAAAAGATCTTTCGATTTTTAAGAAGCAAGTTGAAGTAATGCTAAAATAGTTTTTTCACATCGAAGCGGAGAAACCTCTGAAGCAATTTTGGCAGATTTGGCTTTCGGATTCGAAGCAGACTTTTTTAAGTGCGAAATAGACGAAAGACGTGAGAATAAAAAAACTCGAAAGACTGAATTGAGATAGAAAAAAAGATAAATTTATTAATCTCTGGCTTCTCTTGCTTCGGAAGAATACGCTTCCCTTCTTCGACTACCCGCATAGACACCACCAGCCAATAAAGCCCCAGCAAGTACAGCTAAACTTGTTGGGCTGCTAGCGGGAATATGTTCTGGCTCTAGAACATCAAAAAGACAATATGGGTCTGTATTATCACGATAAATTTCATCATCATTGCTCACACCATCTCCATCTATATCGAAATCTAAATAATTTGGAATTGTATCTCCATCCATATCACCGAAGCCATATGTATCATCAGGAAGAGGAAATGGTGGGAATCTTAAGGGATTATCAAATCTTGCGTTCGACACATTATCAACAAGTCCTTCAAGTGCACTAGGATTAGTAATTCCGGTATCAGCCGGACAAGGACCCTCGTAATTATTTCCTGTTTTTCCTGAGCCTTGAAAAAATGATTTTGAGAAATTAATCTCAGCATCCGTTCCAGAAGCATCACTAGATTCAGCAATTGGGTCACAATTAACATAAGCATTATCGCCAGTATCAACCGTAAAGACACCAGTTCCTAAACGATAAGGAAGACAGGTGTCAAATAGACTACCTGATATGTTGAATCCTTGACTAGCTTCTCCCTCTTTTCCCATAGATTGAACAAAAAATGCGGGATCTATATCTCTAAAGGTACAGTCATCGGCAGTAACTAGTTCGCCATTATTATCCAACTGCGTGGATGCATTATCCGTAAGAAGACAATTTTGTAAACTGCCTTCGTCCTTAAACCTAACAAGTAAACCAAGATTATAAGGCATACCCTCAGAAGACAAGTCAGAAACACTCATGGGCCCAGAAGCTACCATAGCGGCATTTAATTTTGTGTTATCCGGGCCGTTCCCAGTAATATTAATTGTCTGCCAACTTTTATTAAAGTTTAATGTTCCAGCCTGTTCTTGAGTAAAAGTTCCATCGCCCAAGTGCAAATTATAAGTATAATCTTCATCTTGATTAGCTCCACTAACTGCTAGCCAACGAGCTTGATCAATAGTTTTTACTGGGGTAGTCGGGCTGAATCCGTCGTTAGAATCAACTCCACTATTTTCAATATAAATATCTGTAGCAGCGTGTGCCGGTATATCTGATGGTATAAAGCTTCCAATAAAAGCCGCTAACCCAGCTGTGCCCCATGCTAATTTATCTCTTGTTCTCATTAAAAATAAACAGACATGGAGTTTATAAATATTTCTATACTTTAAAATTAAAGAACTCAAAAAATCTATGAGCTTAATAATGTATTTTCAATTATTAATTTTCAATACAAGGCATACCAAGCTGTCGTGTTACACCCATAATGATGATGCGTTACGTTGCTGTAATAAATTGTTCCGTCATAATCTGAGTTGCAAGGTGGTTCAGCAGCATCAAACATTTGCAAATATCCTCCAATGCCAAGCGTGTTTAGGTTTGTCACAGTAATGTCACTTCCAAACCCTGTGGAATAATCCCCGACTACATTTACGTGTGAACCCATCGCAACAGACGCTATACCAGAAGCAGTTGTGTATTCTCCCATTGCCACCGAATAAGCGTCTAGGGCTCTAGTATGATAACCCATTGCAACATTTGCACTAATTCCCGAAAATTCCCCCGAAGCTGTTGTATTATATCCAGCCGCAAAAGAGCCAGTATGAACTGCATTAGAGTTAAACCCGAAAGCAGTCGAATAGAGTCCAGAAGCGGTTGTCTCCCGCCCTATTGCAAAAGAGGATTCTCCAGAAGCAGTAGTATTATAACCCATTGCGGTACCAAAACTACCAGAAGCTTTTGCATAACCACCCATTGCAACAGAAGCATATGCTGAGGCATTTGAATAAAGACCCATTGCGATAGCATAGTTATTAGAAGCAGTCGTGCTACCTCCCATAGCAATAGACGCGAAATCAGAAGCGACTGAATCATAACCCATTGCAATAGAATAAAAACCAGAAGCATTTGTATCTCTACCCATTGCAACAGACCACTCACCAGAGGCGATTGTATCCTCACCCATTGCAACAGAAGATTGTCCAGAAGTAGATGTATCTCTACCCATTGCAACAGAATTATATCCAGAAGCGTTTACTCCATATCCAATTGCGAAAGAAGGGTCTCCAGAAGCGACTGAATCATAACCCATTGCAATAGAAGATTGTCCAGAAGCAGTTGTCTCCCGACCCATTGCAATAGAAGATTGTCCAGAAGCAGTTGTATAATAACCTATAGCAGTACTATTCGAACCAGAAGCGATAGAACCTTCTCCAGCCATAAATCTTCCAGTAATATTTGCATCTCCCACAACGTTAAGTTTCTGTTGAGGATTTACCGTCCCTATTCCAACATTTGCCGTCGTGTTATAAATAGCAGTTGCAGAAGATTCCCATGGAGAACTACCCGTGCCTGCAGTCATTTCGCTCAAACAATTTCCACCACCTTCGATACAAACATCATTTCCTGCCGTAACGTTTATATCACCATCAACTTCCAATTTAGCACCAGGAGTCAATGTACCTATTCCAACTTTACCACCCATTATACACATGGATTCATTTTGCGAGCAGTCTGCTCCATCTGAATTATTTAAAGAAATGGCAAAAGTATACTCACCCGATGCTTTAATTCCCCTACCTAGAGCAGTACTATAGTCTCCAGAGGCTTGTGTGTAATAACCAATAGCAGTACTTCCAATTGCAGAGGCTTGTGTGTAATAACCAATAGCAGTACTTCCAATTGCAGAAGCAGTTGTAGCACACCCCATAGCAACACTATAACTTCCAGAAGCAGTTGTAGCATACCCCATAGCAGTTGCCTCATTCCCGGAAGCGACTGTCCACAGCCCCATAGCAGTACTATGAATGTTAGAAGCGATTGTAGAACGACCCATGGCAGTACTATAATCACCAGAAGCGTTTGTTCCATACCCCATAGCAGTACTATAATCACCAGAGGCGTTTGTCTTATAACCCATGGCAGTACTATTCGAACCAGAGGCGACAGCGCCATATCCAGTCATAAAATTTCCAGTAATATTTACATCTCCTACAACGTTAAGCTTCTGTTGAGGATTTGCCGTCCCTATACCAACATTTGCAGTCGCGTTATAAATAGCGGTTGCAGAATATTTCCATGGGGAACTATCTCCAGCATAACCAGCATAAGTTGCATTGTACGTCGACAAATAACTAGCATTATTCAAACTCCCAGCATAACTAGAATTATAACTTCCATCACTCATATTATACATCCACTTCTTAACGCTCTCTCCATTAATCACGACATCAGTTCCAAAATATCCATACCTCCAAGTTTCATCAGTCTTTCCCAAATCAAAAGTATTATTCCATATAATGGCTCCAGGAGAAATAGTTCCATTAATTCTCAAATTGTCAACAGCGACGCTAGTTATATTAAAAACATAAAGGGTCTGGGCAAAAACATTTCCTCCAGTAATCGTAACTCCTCCATCTTGCCATCTTCCACCAAAATTAGAAGCTCCGGTAACATTTAAAGTAGAAAAATTAACGTCGTCCCCATTGCCATAATATAATGTATCTGCAAGAGTCTGATTCCACGACGAGTTATCTCCACTACCAACGTCACTTAAACAATTTCCACCTATTGTACAAACATCTCCAGTTGCATTTAAAATCCCATCAATATAAACTTCATCATCAAACCTATATCTATCAGTAGCTATATCAAAATCAAAAGACTTTATGCTAGTTATATAATTAGGCGCAATACTATTATTTATCAGTCCAAATGCAATCTCTGGATTATCTCCACTATTAATATCTGCATCCAATAAAATTGTACGACCTAAGGCGAGCGACCTTAAATCAACAGCACCTATTGTGCTTTGTTCACTAGCATAACCTATTAATTGAATTATCTCTATCATAGTATCTGGAATCAAACCAGAAAAATTAAAATCATTAATTGTTATATTTAAATTTGTGGTAGGTGTTCCAAGTTTTAATTCATTATCTCCTATACTTACATCACCATCAAAAGAATATAAATTGGCTTCCGCAAAAGACATTCTATCTAAACTTGAATTATAAGAGATTTCACCTTCAGCTAAAGTATTTCTATCTGTTAAAGAGATGGTTGGATCTTGACCAGCACTAAGACCAGTTGTCTCTGTATTCCCGAGAATTGCTAAGGCATTTTCAATAACAGTTGCATTCCCGATTGCTCCATTACTTACGCCTTTTATTGTTGAATAATATCCATAACCAGCACCAGACAAATCAAAAATGCCAAAAGACAAATATCTACTTGCATTTCCAAAAGTAGTACCAATACCTGCACTAATATTATTTACTCCTAAATCTACATTTCCAGTTGCGCCCGAATAAGGAACATAACTTGCATTATAAGTAGAATTAAATCCAGCAGCTAAGCCTCTATTCTCAATAGTCGAATTCAAAAACGTTTCATTAAAAGACAAAGTTGTTCCATTAAAAGAAAGATACGTCTTCGAAGCTGCATCAATAAACCAATTAAAAAGTCCATTAAACCAATTATTAGTAGTAACGTTTCCCGTAGCATTTATCGTAGACAAATCTAATGTTGTCAAATTTAAAAAACTAGAATTAATCATTCCCACACTTGGCTGAAAAATTCTTCTAGTCGCTCCATCAAAAGAGAGGTCTTCGGAATTAATCACAATTCCCATATAATAATTACGTCCATAATCCAAACTCAACGCATTATATTCACCAAGCATAACATCATATCTTCCACTAGTTATATTATTTTCATATGCATCAGTTGAATTAAAAACCAAACTTCCTCCGGTCAACGAATCCCAAATTTCAACAGTTAAGTTACCGCTAGTCAAATCCGAGCCAGTAGAATTTTTAACATTACCCTGCAACGCCATCATTTGCCCGGCAGAAACCAGAGAAACAAATAAGAATATAAAAAATATCCCCACGACTATTAAAGCCTCTTTCTTGTTCACCATTTTATTATTTTAATTAAGTCTTTTCGGTTTATAAAAGCTATGCCAAACATTAGATAAAAGAGAAGTTTTTATATAGAAAAAAATTAAGAAAAATATGAAAAAAGAAATAAAAATAATTTTAATTATAATAATTGCTATACTTCTTTTAATTGGAATAATATTCCTATCTAATTTTTCCCTGACCGGAAAAACAATAGAAGAAAATCCAAATTACCACAGCTATACAAAAGCTATTTGCAACGAAGAAAACTATTGCGAAGATTATATTGTAGAATGCGAAGAAGAAGAAAAACTTTCAATAATCTCAACTGGATACGCAATACAAAACCCAGAAAACTGGACAGACAAAAGAAAAGAAGAAATACTATGTAAAAACTAAATTATTAAATTATTAAACACACGCTGTAGCACTTCTAAATATAACTCCATTAGCATCCATACAAGCATAAGCATTTCCACTTCCACTATAATTAGCTGACTTAACATTACCACTTAAATACAAATCTTTCCACGCCAAACTAGACGTACCTAAATCATATGAATCTGTTTCGTCCGGAGCCCAATCCCAATCAGCATAAAGATAACTACCAGCAAGATTAGCCCCTATAGTTGCACTGCCACTTATTATATCCATTTTAGAAAATGTTATTGCCACCTCATCATCACCAGACTTATCTAATAAATAGAGTCCATCATATATGCCTAATCCATGTGGAAACGGATAGGCTCCCGAATTAGAACTATAAGCATTACTAGAAATTATTGGCACATCTAAATAAAGACCTTCTAAAAGTACACTTAAATCAATAGTTAAATTTCCCGTTGTAATGCTAGTGTTAGCTGATGTTGAAATATTAACTTTTGCGTCAAAATTATATTCTGCTCCATCTTTAAAATAAAGTATATCATTATCTCCTTCATGTTCTATGGTCGCATCAAAAAATGTTGTAGAATCCAAAAATATAAGCTGTGAATTATTACTTCCAGAAGGAGTTGATGCTTCAGTTCCTCCAAGAATAACTACAGCATTTTTAATACCTGTAAAATTACCAAGAGAACCCCCGCTTACACTCTTAATTACAGAATAATTTCCTAATCCAGCAAAATCCAAATTCCAATGCTCAAATCCAGTATAATAAGCATCACTTCCAAATGTACTACCGAACCCAGCAGTTATATTATTTACTCCAAAAACTACATTCGCAGTCGCACCACTATATGGAACATAACTTGCATTATATGTTGATAGATAACTTACATTGTTTAGACTTCCAGCATAACTCACATTATATGTCGATAAATAACTTGCATTATATGTCGAACTACTTATATCACTCAAACAATTTCCACCTTCAATACAGACATCTTTTCCAGAAGACACATTAACAGTATAATCAAAATTATACCCCCCAGAAGCCCCAGTAAAATTTAATTCGTCACTTATATCATCATAGATAATATTGGCATTTAAATTTATATTTGTAATATTTGAAAAAGTTATTTTTGCATCTGTATAAATATCCAAAATATGCAATGTATCTTTTATTCCTGTTCTATTATCTGTCATAGTTCCTGTTGAGTACCCAGAAAGATAAGGAATAGTCCCTTGTGAATCAAAGAATACTTGATCAAATTTAATTGTTGCAGCACCAGTATTTCCAAAAGTACTATATCTCCCACCATTAATTCTTCCAATAGTGGTTAGATTATACTCACCTATGTCAATATTTGTGTTTGTATTACTTCCATCCAATTTCAAAAATCTATTATCTCCTCCAGTAGTCATATTATATCCCCATTTCGTATCTGCATACAAAGTATTTGCATAAATTTGATTCCAAGAAGAATTATCTGTTACAAATCCCACATAATCACTTAAACAATTCCCACCTTCAATGCAGACATCATTACTTACATTCACATTATTGTCAAAATAATAATTATTTGCACCTAAGAAATATCCTTTATTCAAACTCGCATTATATCCAATCTTCATACTATCAAGAGTAGAAGCATCTGTAAATGATAAGGTTGCGTCATTTCCAGCATTTAATAAAGTTGATTCTAAATTACCTAAAATAGCTAAAGTATTTTCAACAAATGTAGCATTTCCAACAATTCCATCACTAACACTTCTAATAGTAGTATATTCTCCAAATCCCAAACCAGATAAATCGTATTTATTAAATCCAACATATCTACTTGCATTTCCAAACTGATTTCCAAGTCCCGCAGTTATATTATTCGCACCCAAATCAACATTCGCCGTCGCACCACTATATGGAACATAACTAGCATTATACGTTGACAAATAACTCGCGTTATTTAGACTTCCAGCATAAGTAGCATTATATGTCGAACTCCAGGCAGTATTATACAAGTTATAAGTAGCTGTAGTCATATTATACCCCCACTTAGTATCTGCATACAATGTAGTTGCATAGGTCTGATTCCAAGAAGAATTATCACCTAAAGTTGAAATATCTGTCACATTATTAATATAAATTGTACCAGAAAAATTACCTACCCCTCTTACATCTAATAATTGTGTTGGTGAAGTTGTTCCTATTCCTACTTTTCCAGTTGAAGATTTAATTGTAACTCTATTGGCATTATTTGTTCTCAACCAAAAATCATGTCCACTCATAGCGCCTGCAAAAGCTCCACCTGCTGTGCTAGTTCCCATTATAAACTCAATATTATTTGTAACATCCCTCCCCATAAAATAAGCTTTTCCATCTCCTTGAACAGAAATAACCGAATCAGTCACACTTACAGTAGAAGCCTCAGGAGCAGAGCCATCTGTAACAACCAGCCCAAAATTCGGGCTATCAGTTCCAACCCCCAACTTACTAAAATAAGCAATTGAATTATTTACAAGAAACCCTTGAGCATCTACATAACTAATTGCGGGAGTTGTTTGATTATATGAATAATCTGCATAAGTAGCATTATAAGTTGAGCCTGAATACGTTTGATTGTACATCCATTGTTTAACACTCTCCCCATTAATCACAACATCAGTTCCAAAATATCCATA
>Ga0208904_1002681_pt1 | contig 11017 bp, 10 predicted proteins | sample AntAceMetag02UKB_FD_184774 | JGI IMG/M metagenome (GOLD analysis project Ga0208904, IMG submission 184774) | Saline lake microbial communities from Ace Lake, Antarctica - Antarctic Ace Lake Metagenome 02UKB (SPAdes) (version 2) | ecosystem: Environmental > Aquatic > Non-marine Saline and... | reverse complement strand
TGATGAGTCATTAAGAGGAAACACTGTATAGGTATCTCGATACACGAACCTGCCATACTGAAAATCAAAACCCTTCCATCCTGGCAACAACGGGAAAAAAGTCTTTTTAGCAGGCTTCTCACTCGCGTAACCCCTACAAGCCCCCAGCCAGAATACTCTTTCGATCATTTCCAGAGTCACATCTTCCAATTTCATGGGCATGATTCTTTCTCCTTTTTTATAGTCTTTGTTCATTAAGGACTCATTCCCAAAGATTTTCATAATCTTTATCCCTCCTTTTATAATTTTTATTTATATTTAAGAACTCACTTCTAATTTCAAAATACCACAAGAAACAACCTTTAGCAATCTAATCAAAAATCTTCAATCGCTTGATTTTAAGAGCCAAAGCTGGATAACTTAACCTTTCGGACAAGGAATTAACTAACCCTCTCACATAGGTTCCACTGGAACATTTAATCTTCAACCTAGAAACCAAAAACTGTTCTTTGTTTTTTCCCACCAGAGCGTTTTCCCATTTTTCCAAAATTTCATCCTGCCGAAAATCTCCCTTTACCAACAAAATTCTTTTCAAAACATCAGTTTTCAAATCACTTCCGGTTATCCAATAACTTTTAATAAAATCAGCTTCATAAATTTCAATCTCTCTTTTTGGAATCTCTTTTCCTTCTAACTTCCCTACCTTTGCCAATTCAAACATTGGTTTCCCTTCAATAGTTTTAGAAGAAAAAGCTGGATATTTTTGCATCTGCTTCCCTTTGATACTTTCTAAAAACCTTTCCATCTTTCCTTGGTGTCTTCCCACATCATAGTCCTCTCTACCAACTTTGGGAGATTGGACCCCTTGAAGTAAACCTAAAATATCATTGGTATCAGTTTCAAAACCAAGCAATACTTCAAATTCATACTCCTTATCCAAACCAAGATAATTATCTTTATCTTTACACTCCTCTCCAACCAACACTAACAATTCACCTTCGGCCATAGGATCTAACCGACCGGCATAAGTCAATTTAACATCCTCATACTTAGGATTATCTGTCTGTAACCTCCCTAAACACTCTAAAGGAGTCTCACCCATTTTTTTATACAATTTCAACATAATTCACCCGAAAATACCGGTTATTTTAACTAGTTCACTCCTTTTATACAATTTTAATTTAACCTATAAATAGCTCTAAATTCCTCCTGACCACCTCCTGAACTTTAACAACCACCGAAGCCATAATCTTATAAGGAGTCACCTCATCAGGATGACTTGCAAAGAAATCTTCATTTAAATTTTGAACACCTAAACTATAAGCTCTCCTCAATTCTGTACTAATATGTACTACTGACATACCTGACGAGATAGCTTTCTTAACATCTTCTTCTTTTATTCCGGAACCCCCATGCAAAACTAAAATAACTTTTACCTTATCAGCAATTTCTTTAATTCTCTCAATATCTAAATTAGGATTAAAAGAATTTTTCAACATTCCATGAATATTTCCAACAGCAGGAGCAAAACAATCCACTCCAGTTTCCTGAACAAATTTTAAAGCATCCTCAACAGTAGTTAATTGCTCCTGACCAATCACTACTTTTTCAGGCACCTCATCCAATAACATGGAATGCTGTCCAATTACACCAATCTCTCCTTCCACTAAAGTATCAGGATAATTTTCCTTAACAAACTTAACTGCCTCGGCTGTAGATTTAATATTTTCTTCCAAAGGAAATGCTGAGTTATCAATTACAATAGAATCAAAACCTTCTTCTGCTGCTGATTTAACACTTTCCAAAGTATGACAATGATCTGCGTTAACAAAAATAGGATAATCATGTTCTTCTCTCAGACTCTTAATAAAACCTACCATTTGTCGAGAACCAACAAACCTTCTTTCACTTTCTGATAAACCAATAATTAATGGTACTGGTCGACCAACTTCTTTAGACAATTCCTGACCAGCTAAGAATGTTGCCTTTAACATTTCTAAATTAGCCACATTAAAATGACCCACGGCTTGTTTATTTTGAGCAGCCTGCTCAATGATTTGTTTTAAATTTAACATAATAAGTAATTATAACACATGGACCAAAACAATAGCGAATTCTCTTTCACAAAATTCATCCCATCCTCACCCTTCCATATTTGGAGAGGTCCAACCTCTCCAAATTTTCCTCTTGTTAATTCTCCTAAATTTCGCTAAAATTAGAGAACAATGAATAAAAAACAAAGTGCAGAACCATATAAAGGAACACGGGACTTCTATCCTGAAGATTTAGCTGTGCAAAACTTTATTTTTGATAAAACTAAACAAGTAGTGGAAAGTTTCGGTTATGAAGAATACAACACTTCCGTCCTTGAACCCACAGAACTCTACAAAGCTAAATCAGGAGAAGAAATCATTAATGAACAAACCTATTCTTTCAAAGATAGAGGAGATAGAGATGTTACTCTTAGACCAGAAATGACTCCCAGTATCGCTCGTCTAGTAGCTAAAAAAAGAAGAGAGTTAGCTTATCCTCTTCGTTGGTATTCTATTCAAAACTTTTTTCGTTACGAAAGACCTCAAAAAGGCCGACTTAGAGAATTCTGGCAACTTAATTCTGACATCTTCGGAGTGGAAGGAATCGAAGCAGAAGTAGAAACAATCACCATTGGCTATGAAATCATGAAATCTCTAGGAGCCAAAGATGAAGATTTTATAATTAAAATTAATTATGCAGGAATGTTAGCTAAAGCCATTTGCGAAGCCATCAACGAAACTGATAAAGACAAAATAAACAAAACTATCAAAGTACTTGATAAAGTAAAAAAAATATCAAAAGAAGAATCAAATGAACAATTAGAAAATATTTTAGGACCAGAAAAATCTCAACTACTTAGAGAAAAAACTGATAGCGAAGAAATAACAAAAATAATAAAAGGTAACCCTGACTTTCAAAAATGCATAGAATTAAGTGAAAAACTAAAAAAGAGAAATATCCAAGTTGAATTAGATACTTTTTTAATTAGGGGCTTCGATTACTATACCGGTATTGTCTTTGAATTTTTTGATACCGACCCAGACAACAATCGAGCTATCTTCGGTGGTGGTCGCTATGACAACCTTCTTGATATTTTTGGTAGTGAAAAAATTCCAGCTGTTGGTCTTGGTATGGGCGATGTTACCCTTCGTAATTTCCTAGAAACCAGAAATCTAATACCTGAATACAAATCAACCACAGAGCTTTACCTTTGCACTCTTGAACCACAATACATCGATTACGCTAATCAACTAGCCACTACTCTAAGAAAAGCAAATCTCAATGTATCTATTAATTATTCCAACAAGAAAATTGGTGACCAAATTTCAGTAGCCAATAAAAAGAAAATCCCCTATGTTATCTGCATCGGAGAAAATGAAGTTCAAACTAACCAATTCAAATTAAAAAACTTAGCTACCGGCAAAGAACAAGAACTTACAGCTGAAAAAATCACCAAAGAGATCCAATCTCCTAATTAAGATGTTTGAAATTATAAGTTAATTAAAATTTTTATGAAATGGAATACTTTTCCTAAATGGTTAAAAATTGAATCTATAGTAATTGGGATAATTTCAATAGTTGTTTTATTATTCACACTTATTTTTTTGTCAAAACTAGGGAATGATTTATATGTTGGAGTTGCTATATTTAGAGAAATCATTTTACCAATAATAATCTCTTTTGTAGCCATTTGGATATTATCTTATTCAATCTTTAAGAAATCTTACAAATCATTCTTATATTTCATCAGCCCCATGATTATCATTTGGGTTGTTCTGGTTTTATTACTACAAAATTAATTAAGAAATAACATGTTTTTCAGGGGTCGGACCCCTGAAAAAAATTAACGAAACCATGAGAAAAATAACTTTCGATATTGAAACAAAAAATACCTTTGAAGATATTGGGGAAAACACTCCAGCTCTATTAGATATTTCCATCGTCTGTATTCATGACTCGAAAACAAATACTTATGATTCTTTTTTGGAGGACGACTTTGATAGACTTTGGCCTATTTTAGAAAAAGCCGATATGTTAATTGGCTATAATTCAGATCACTTCGACATTCCTCTCCTAAACAAACACTACGCAGGCGATCTTACTATTATCAAAAGTTTAGATATTCTAAAAGAAATAAAAAATAGCACAGGTAGAAGATTTAAATTAGATAATGTTGCCCAAACTACTCTTGGCGAAGGTAAAAGTGGAAACGGTCTTGAAGCTATTACTTGGTGGAAAAATGGTGAAATAGAAAAAATTAGAAAATATTGTTTAGATGATGTCCGTATTACTAAAGGTGTTTACGATTTTGCTTTAAAAAACAATTATTTAAAATACAAAGATAAAGATGATGCTAAAATAAAAAAAATATTACTGGATACTTCTGATTGGGAGAAAAAAGAAGATAATTCTGCCACCCACACATTATTTTAAATTCACCCTATATAAATAAAAAGTTTAACAGGGTAAACCCTATATAAATAAAATTATGGAAGAATCACAAAACAAACTATTAATTCCTATGGCTATCTTGATAGCTAGTAGTTTAATTGCTTGGGGAATTTTTGCAACTAAAGAAAAAACACCAATCGCTGATAATTCAAAACAAATCACTTCCACAATAACAAACACTGTTGAAGTCAAAGACAGTGATTATATCCTGGGCAATCCAGACGCTGATTTAATTTTTATCACCTTCAGTGATTTTGAATGTGGCTTTTGTAAAATCTTTCATCAAACTATGCATCAAATAATTGATGAATATGGTAAAAACGGTCAAGTCGCTTGGATCTTCAGACAAGCTCCTATCTACGGTGTTACGGCTGAAGAAAAAGCTGCTGCCGCTCGCTGTGCTGGTCAACTAGGTAGCAATACTAAATTCTGGGAAATGTCTGACAAAATTTTTCAAACTAAGTTCAGTAAAGAAAAAGAATTTGTCGTCGAACAACTAACAGAAATCGCTCGTTCCATAAAATTAGATGAAAATAAATTTGTAAAATGCTTAAATAGCAAAGCTATTTTAAAAGAAGTTCAACAAGAATATCAAAACGGAGTAAATGTCGGATTCCTAGGAACAGACACAACCCAAGGAGGAACTCCTTATACACTTATTCTAACTAGAATAGGTAAAACTTACCCCATTAATGGAGCTCAACCCTATAGTGTTATAAAACCTATTATCGATCTAATCATTAAAGGTCAATAAAAAACAAAATATGCAAAGGTCCTGCCTTCACACATTTTAACTTTACACCGAAATAAATAAAAAACTTAAAAAGCTTTTTTAACCCAACCCTCAGAATCTAACTTCCAGACATCATCTTCTCGAACCAAAATAACCGTCCCTTTCAAATCAGAAATTATTGAACCAATATTTAGAGTCGCTTGATCATTCTCAATACTTTCTGAAATATTTGTTATTTCTTCCAAGGAAGGAATAGCTGATTTCATTAAAGAAACAATCTGTTCCCCAAAAGACTCAGGTAAAGATAAAGTTTGCAAATTACTATTATAAAATTCAGTAATTTTTTCTTGGCTACCATATTTATAATAAAAATCTTTTAGATCTTCATATTTAACAATTTTGTCGAAAGCTCCTTTCATTTCTGTATATGATTCTTTTGGACTAAGACCTAAATCCTTTGCTAGCGCTGGATTTTCTCCCCCCATATTTTCTTCAGCCAAATCTGGGGTTGTAGTCCCTATCTCCCCCAAAGTGTTACTCTCATCTGCTTTTTGTTCATCAATTATTACAGCCGGTTTTTCAACCTTAACAGTCATAGCTAAAAATAATGTTTCTAATTGACTTCTAAATATTAAACTTAATCCAATTAGTAAAACTATTGTTCCAATAGTTATTATGGACTTTTTATTTTTTAATAAATCATTTAACAGCGAAGGATTAGTTAAATCATGAAAGGCTTTATTTATTTCCACATCGTCCCAACCATTATCAATCAACATCTCCCTAATTTCATGAGGGGATCTCTTTAACTCTTTTTGTTTGATTATAAAATCAATAAGTTCCTGATTAGCCATATATCTAAAGCAGATTATACCCTACTCCATGGCTTCCCTCAACTTACAAAACTCACAATCCTTGTTGTCACACTTTTTGTCCCAAAATGATAGATCTAAAATCTCTTTAGTAATATTTTTCACTATTTCCTCTAATTCTTCAACTTCCTCTGAACTAATCTCAAATAATTCCTTTTTATACTGTCCATTATTATTTGGTTCAATAAAATTAATCTCTCCCTCCGTCATCTTATACTGTCCTTTATTATATTTATCTAACAATAGTTTATAGAAAATAAGCTGTCTTTTGTAGTCCCCTGTGGCATTCTTCGTTTTTCCTTCTAAAACATTCCTAGAGCGAATTTTACCTGTTTTATAGTCAATAACTTTAACCCTATCTCCCTCCAAAATCTCCACTTTATCCAAATTACCAGATAAAGTAATTTCCTCTCCAACCGCTTCCAATAGCACCCCCTTAATACTCAATTCATTTAAAATCTCCTTCTTCCAACCTTCGTTATATTTATCATAATAACCACTCAAAGATTTTTCTCCTTTTTCCAAAACTTCCTCTTTATCACTCTCCACTAAAAAACCTTTCTCAACATTTTCTTTAAAAATATCTAAAAACATTTTCTTACTGGTCTTCTTTCCTGCTTTAAGCTTTTCAAAAAATTCCTCCATGGTTTTATGGATAACATTTCCATAGGCCATATTTTTATTATAGGCTCTTGGTATTCTAATTAGATTATTGAAAAAATAAGCCCAAGGACATTTTAAATAATTATTCACCGCCGTTGCGTTTAATCCTCTTTGCAAGAATAATTTATTTAAATAATCTTTATTCTTTAAATTAGACCCCTGTTCTTTTTTACAGGGGTCGGACCCCTGTAAAATTTTTATAAAACCAGCTTCCAAATCACTAACATCTTTTTCTTTAATAAACTGGGCATCAATCTCTGCCAAAAACTGTGAAGGCATTTGATCCCTTCCGTCCACTTTCCTACCCGCATAGGTAATTATCACTTCTTTCCTCGCTCTAGTTATGGCTACAAAAAACAATCTTCTTTCGTCATCATTATCTTGCTTCAAACTGTTTACAGGTAATTTAAACTTACTTCTAGACACCTTATTCCCCCAATGTTTATCTACAGCATTGGTTATATAAACCACATCAAACTCTAAGCCCTTGGCTCCATGAGCTGTCATTAAACGAACACCCTTAAATAAATCATTACTTCTTGTCTTAATAGATAAATTATAATTCTCTAATAACTCTAAATACTTAACGAAGTCAGCCAACTTTAAATTAGCTTTCTCCTGAGCAAACTTTTTAGCTTCATCAAAAAATTTATTAATCTTATTTAATTCATCTGCTGAATCAGTCGATTGCAAAACATTTTCAAAATAGCCTGATTGATAAATCATTTCTTCCAAACAAGTTACCAAATCCTTATTCATAGCCGACTTCTTCCACCCTTCTATTTTTTTATAGAGATCCAACATTTTTTCCCAATCCCCCACCTGAGCTTCTTTCAACAACTTTTCCGAACTTAAACAATCAAACAAACCCTTTTTGTTTTTTTGACTAAACAAAACCAATTTGTAAATATCCAAACTATCAATCCCTAGAAAATCAACAAAGAGAGCCTGCCCCAACAAAGTGTTATTCCCCAAACTATTCACTGTCTTAATTAACAACACAATTTTCAAAATGTTTGAATCTGCCAACATATCCTGCTTTGATTCAATTACAAACGATATTCCTTCTTTTTCTAATACTCTTACAATATCAAACACTTCATTATTATTTTTGTAAAAAACAGCTATCTCATTCAAATTTACTCCTGCTTTTATTTTAGCTTTAATATCCTCCGCCAAAAATCTCAATTCAAAGTCTTTTTCAGAAAAAGGATAAAGTGAAATTTCACTCCCTTTTCCACCCACCACTGACTTTAAACCCGAATCTTCACTAAACTCTGAGGAGTCTACAATGTTTGTCTTCATTAAACTTTGAGCACTATCTAAAATAGTTTGTGTAGAACGATAATTTTCAAGTAAATCCACAGTCATCACATCCTGATACTTTTCTTTAAAAAACATAAAATTTTCCAATGAAGCCCCTTGAAAACGATAAATTGCTTGCTTCTCATCTCCCACAATAAATAAATTAGGTCTATCAAAATAATCAGACATCAATTCCAATATCTTATTCTGAGAATTATTAGTATCCTGATGTTCATCCACTAAAATATATTGATACTTTTCCTGCAGAGATAACAAAAATTCATTACTGGTCTCCATGGCTTTAATAGTTTCCAAAATCACATCATCATAATCATACAATTTATTAGCCCTTAATTCTTTTTGATATTCTTCATAAACATCTGCCAACTCTTTATTCTTATTAATATTCTTTTCTAACTTCTTATAGTCTCCTTTCATCTGACCAGCCCATCTCCCTTTTTCATGGTAAAGATCTTCAATTTGTGAAAAATCTTTTTCTTCTTTCTTCAACACTTTCCTTAACCTATCCACGGTCATGGCTTCTCTTTTCAATTCACCAATTGCCGATGGTAAATAATTAACATAATAAGAAACATCCCCCCAGGGTCGCAACAATTTAAAATCACCTTGTTCAATAATCTCTTCAAATATTTGTAATTGTTCTACAGGAGAAATGAGTTTCGCTCCTGAAATATATTGGTATTCTTCTCCATATTCACCCACCAAGGCTTCACAAAAGCTATGAAAAGTAAAAATATTTACTCGATAGGCCTCTGAACCAATAATTTCCGCCAATCTTTTCCTCATGGAATAAACCCCTGCATTGGTAAAAGTTAACGCTAAAATATTTTCCGGTTCAGTATCAGTCTTCTTTAAGATATTAGCTATCCGGAGACTTAAAATCTGAGTTTTGCCTGTTCCAGGACCAGCCACCACCATCACAGTCCCTTCCACCGTATCCACTGCCTTCTTTTGGTTAGGATTTAAACGCTTATATTCAGTTTCAAATTTCCCTATTTTCATATTAGTATTATATCATTAATCTGTTTTTGCCTAAATACACAAAAAAAAGAAGTTATACCTCTCAATAAATATGCTATAATTTTTCTATGGAAATTATCCCAATTATCATTTTTATATTCATAAGTATCTTCCTTAACGAGAAAAAGAGGGAGAAAGCTGCTTTAAATGGTAAAGTTAAAAAAGCTCCTAAAAATTTCTTTGAAAATATCATCAATTACTATAAGGAAGAAATGGAACGACAACAAAAACTAATTGATTTCAAAAAAGATAAAACACCAAAAACTTTTGAGATTCCAATCTTCGGAGGTCCAACCTCCGAAGATCTAAACATACCTCACCGACAGGCAGACTCCCGAAGTAAATCAACTTCTAGACCAATTACTCACAGAAAAAATATTACTAGACCTTCCACAGAAATATCTCTAAAAAAACCAAACATTGATATCAAAACTATCTTGCTTACCCCTTTTATTTTAATTACTCTCTCCTTATTTATTACTAAAATTAAAATCGGAGGAACTGTCATGAGTACTCTTCATGGTTGGCCCTATCCCCTTTTAAATCACCAAATCAAAGATGTAGTCGACAATATACCCATCAATGAGTGGATTATTAACTTTGGTAGTCTTTATCACTACTTTCTTTTTAACTACCTATTTTATTTAGTAGTAACAATCATCCTATATTCTTTTATAAAATTATTAAATAGAGATTAAATAACTAAAAAACCTGCAAATAATTTTTGCAGGTTTTTTAATATTCTAAAAAGGTTATTTTTAACCTCTAGTTAGAAAACTCCACCAAGGTGTAGCTGTTTCTTCCACCTCTCCAGTCTCAGTGTTTATTTGGCTTTCTGTTGTCATTTCAATCTTGAACAAACCAAACATTCTAACTTCCTTTTTACCACTCACAATATAAACAGGTTTTTCACCTTCGGTGTTACCTTCTTTTATATTTTTTAATTCTATACTGTAATTCTTTAAATTTAGTTGTCCTGCAACAACTTCTGTGACCTGAGAAGGCATCATTTTAACTTCTCTTTCTTCTCCTGTAGAAGTTTCCATATACATTCTTGCTTCTCTAACAGTAACAGTATTAGAAGTCTTCACTTCAGTTCCACCTTCTGTTATTAAGAAACTGTTTATGTTTGAACCAGTCCCTTTATCTGAATCACCTTTAAAAGGTTCATGATCACCTGTAGTAGGAGCTTCACTTTCAATAGTCATCTCCATAGTTTGAGCTTGATTTTCTTCTAATCTCTTGACCATTATCATAGTTGTTGATGTTTCTCCAGGAGTACTACCAGTCTTATTAACATTGTATTCTATTACAGTTGAAGTTGTTCTAACCTGCATAGGAGTAGTAGTAGATCTTATTCCTGTTGGAGGGTTAATCACCTCTCCATCAGGACCAGAACCTATAGTTCCTGCGTCTGTTGTAGAATCAATCACTTTTCCATCAGAATCAGGGGTTACTGGAGACCCAACTATTGTTCCTCTTCCTTCTCCTCCGATAGAACCAGGTAAAACTTCCTTTCTACAAATCCTTGCAGAAAGAACACAAGTACCTTCTCCGTTACAAACACTTTCTGCCACCAAACCCTCGCAACATCTCTCTCCTTCAAAAGCCAAATCTATTTTCTCTCCTTCTTGAGCACAATCAGCCGCTGAAACACTATTTGTTAAAGAATATGTTCCTAACAAAAGTAACATTAATAAACTAATCTTAAATATTTTATTCATTGTAATAATTAACTTAAACTAATAAAAACTTTATATCAGCCAAGTATACCTGTAAAACCTAATAAAATAAAAGTTTTTCTATTTGGAGATTATTTAGAGGTTCAACCCTGGCAAAATTCTATTCACCAAAAAACTTTACTTCTTAATAAAACTATTTAAAAATCAAAATCACGTAAACGATTAATCTTTTCATTTTGTCTAATTTTTTCGTGAGC
>Ga0208904_1002680_pt1 | contig 11021 bp, 14 predicted proteins | sample AntAceMetag02UKB_FD_184774 | JGI IMG/M metagenome (GOLD analysis project Ga0208904, IMG submission 184774) | Saline lake microbial communities from Ace Lake, Antarctica - Antarctic Ace Lake Metagenome 02UKB (SPAdes) (version 2) | ecosystem: Environmental > Aquatic > Non-marine Saline and... | reverse complement strand
ATAACAGACCATGTAGGGAGGAAGGTTGGATGTACACAAGTTGAATTGAAGGTTGCGTTGATGTCGTACACTGTAATAGAATCAATTAAAGAACAGGTCGAGATAAATAGGGAATCAGGCATAACGTCCGAATTTCTTATTAAAGTTATACACGAGGAATTACAATGAAATGTAAAGGATGTGGGAAGGAGTTTTGTCCTGCAGAACGTGGACCCGAAACAACGAGGTTTGATAGAGGTGATGGTGTTATGTATGGCGGTGGCCCTGCATATTACGCCTATAAGCCTATCTGTCCTCGTTGTGGACACAACAACTCCCGTAAGTTTATATAGACCGGAATCGATACAGATGTCCGCGTGGGTTAATGACCCACAATTTTAGTCTCCGAGGCCAGTTTTATCTGGCCTCACTTTTTCGTTGGTCAGTTTTTGATATAAATATTTTTTGATGTTGACGAGTCAGTATTTAAATGTTCCGTTAATAGTTTCAGCTAGCTCAAAGTGTGGTATATATCATTGAAGGTGTATGTTCCAATTCCCGCTAAAAATTAGAATTTTAGCTATATAATATCAGGTGATTTAGAGTATGCGATGCAGGTGTGGAACAACAAAATGTCTAGAATGCGATATGGAATGCGGAAATTGTGGAGACCAGATAGAGAATTATAAGAGGTGAAAAAAATGAAGCAACTAACTTTAGACGATTTTATCTTCATACTATAACTTTAAATATTAATAAGAACATTAGATATTATCGGATGTTCGCATCTCGATATCAAACGCAGAAGGGTGTGGAACAATTTTTGTTCATCACGCACAAGTTTAATCCAAATTCCCACCGCACCCTTCACTTATTACTTTCGGCTACCCCAACAAATCCTTTTTTATATTATAATGCCATTCGAGGTAATAACAACGGGATGTTACATGTTTTCACCTAACTCACCAGATGAATGGGCAGGTTCAGTCAGAACCAAAAATATTATTCGGTCATTCTTTGATACTTGGTGGGCTGACACGATACGCAGTAAAGCGTTATTATTATACGGAAGACCCGGACAGGGAAAAACATCTTGTGTTCAAGCATTTGTCCCCGATTCACACATTATACGAATTAATGTATCTTTTGACGGTGGACTGAAAGCCGTTAATAACATTCACGAACTCGCACAATATCCCATGGATGAAGATAACAAGAACAGAGTGTTGCTACTAGATGAGATTGAGGGATTTACACCAAAATCTTTGGAAACTATGAGAAGAGTGTTTGTATCAACCAAGGTTCCTGTTATTATGACCTGTAATTATGATTCTACGAAAATTGATGAATTGGTCAATAAGTATAATTGGAATAAACCAGAGGACGGTATAAATCTATGTGAATATCATGAAATCGAATATCCTACTGATTATGTAGCTGACCTGTTGGCGAAAGTTTGTGTGAAACATAATTTCAATGCGCCTGAATACATTCTAAATGGAATAGCCGAGAAGTGTGTTTCTGTTCGTTCAGCAATCATTACTCTGGAAAGGTATATTGCCATGGATGGAAATCTAAAGAAGATTGTACCCATGGATATTCAAGGTTCTGAACTTGAACAGGTGAAGGGTATAATGACCGGAAATGTACCAAACAAAGTTTCGATAGACCCTTTACGTTTTGTTGACTTTGGTTTTAGTAATATGGTTTCTGCAGAGGATGTTGGGAATTTATATACTTTGAGCATATTACAGAGACAAGCCAGATTAGCCGGAATACCCAAGATGTTAATGGAACAACTTAGGTCCAGAAGTGATGATATTAGAGAGCCGAAAAGACGGGTAATATATGATGGGATGTTTAAAGCTAGAACCAAAAAGATGAAAAAAGAGCCAAAACAAAAAGCTCCGAAGAAGAAAAGAAAGTTGAATATACGAAAACCGACAAAGACAGTAAACAAATCAATAGATGACATATGGAGTTGAAATAATGGACGGAATGATGTGTGGATATAGGATGAAAGTTAAAAATCATATTATAGATGTATCTATTTTGGGACCGTTTAAGGATATTCCTGTAGACTTTCTTATTTTTGGACCAACAACAGGGAGGAAATCTATTTTTCCGTTTGGTAGGAGGATGCAAACGGATGAATACATAGCTGAATTTAACAAAAGAGCTGAGTGTGAAGATATGGACCCATGTCGTACAAACATCGGTGTGCCTCTTGAGAATGGGGATGCTTGGATTATATTCAATTCAGATGTACTTCTTAGAGATGAAGGGGATGAAAAGTTAGACGAATCACTTATTTGTCCTGATTGTGAGGATGTAAAAGCACCTTGGAAAGATTTCTGCCCAAGCTGTGAAATTAAACACAGGATGGATGATTAAGTGAGTTGGCGAAAGACAGTCAGGGCCATTATTGAGAATGCGTCCCCGATGAATGTAATTAGTCGAAAATCAGAGTTATGTTTCACAATTTGGAAGGAACAGATGATAGGTGCTAGACCTAAAAATTTTCCGAAATGTACTATAATCGAAATCTTCAACTATATCGAGAAGTTGAGCGTTGATGATATAGTTGTAGTTAAAACATGGTGGAATATGCAGAACATGCAAGATTATGAATATCTTGTAATCGAAAAAACTGGTCAGGGTTCACATGGACTAACATCTATTGTTTTTCAGATGATTAGATTTCAGAATGGACAGGTTACACGAGAGAAAGTAGCCACATTGAACATAAATCTATTGGAGGAGTAGAAATGGACCTCATTATTAGTCCGAAAGATAACATCAATAAGATAGAGTTGCATGATGTAGAAACATATTGCATCGAAGGACCAACATTATTAGTGGTCTTCGCGGATGGAAGGTGCAGGAACTTTCCATTAGTTCATATATGGTATTATCAGAGTAATCCAAAAAATCCTAATCGAAGCAGACCGCCTATTGTTTATATGGATGCCGATGACAACGAAATAGACCCGGAAAGTATGGAATTGGAAGATAGGATTCTTAAAGCTCTCAAGAAAGATAGAGAATCTCCGGTAATAATAAATGATGATATGAAAATAAGAACGGTCCTCCGAATGATTGGTGATTATGGAGATACAGATGGGGCCCATCACAAAATGTGGGTACTAGACCAAGTTGTTAGAATTTTAGCTGATGATTACGATGCTTGGTTAAAAGAACATCTAGATGGTGAAGATGGTCCAAATACTTATGGTTGGGATGAAGGGATAGCACCTTGAGGTGATTTAAAATGGAAGAGGATTGTCGGGAAAAGATAAATCACCCAAAATATTACAATAATCATCCTTCAGCGGAGTGTTGAAATGTTCATCCACGGGGCCGATTCACATTTAGGATACTATCAGTATAACCTTAAAGAACGTGCTGATGATTTTATGAGGAATTTTGAATCTGCAATGAGTAAGAATCCTGATTTCTTTTTGTGGGCTGGTGATATATTTCATAATAGACAAGTTGACCCAACAACCTTGATACAGGTTCGTAAGATACTCGAAGGTGTCAAGAAACGGCAAATACCCGTGTTTGCGATACCTGGGAACCACGATAAGAATTTCTTCAAGGGTCAGACGTGGTTAGATTATCTTCACGTTAACGGGCTTTTAAAGCTATGTACGAGTGCCAAGGACAATCATTACGACTTTGGCAAATACAGAATATATGGGTTCGTGTGTTATGATGATTTGAGTGAATTCTTGAAGAAGAAGCAAATAATCAAAGGCCAGAAGAAAGTCATAATGATGCTTCACGAAGGAATTCAAAATACGACTATGGGAAAGACCATTGATTATGGAATGTTGGACAAAATCAAAGAACTGGGTGTGGATTATCTTGCACTTGGTCATGTTCACAACCCATATACAAGGGCTGGCTGGATTTTTAATCCGGGGTCATGCGAAAGAACAGCAATAGATGGCGAGAACGGCGGTTATTATGTCGTTGACGATGAATTAAAGGCCAAGTTTGAGCCATATAAAGTTAGACCAAATGGAATAATATCTGTCGATGTGACATCTTTGACTATATCTGATATAAAAAAGAGGGTTGAGCAAAAGCTATCAGTACTTTCGCTCCCCCCTACTGCAATTATTAGTATAACATTATATGGTAAGAGTGATAGGGCATTCTTACCAAAACAGTTTGAGCCAAAAGGATACTTCTATGTTCAGATGAAGAATAATACACAGACATCGTTAATAGATGTCACGCATGAAGTGTTGACTTCAAGTGAAGCGGAGGAAAGAGTCTTATTGGCTGTAACAAAAGGAAGGCCCGATGTTCGATATCTTATAGAGCAGTTAAGAATGATGGGCGATAAGAAATTAACAGTTTACGATATTTTGGGGGTAGTAAGCAATGCAGCCGGCAAATGCGAGAGAAGTGAAAGAAGCGATGAAAAGGACCACACATCTTAATGTAACTAAGGATGCAACTGATGTTATGTTAGGATGGATATCTGAAAACATTATAATAGGGCTGAAAGTGTCCGAAAAGGTGGCAAAAGAGTCAGGGTCAAAGACTATTGGGTTGGATAAAGGACTATCTTCGAGTAAGATTATCAAGTTTGCGAAGCAACATACCGATATGTCGGTGTCACCAAAGTTTGTGGAAGGTATAAAATCTTCTTTATCAGGAAATATAGCAAGGATAACTACCGTTGCTACTATTCATGCTGTTGATGATAAAAGGAAATCTATATCTGCTGATAATGTCAAGTTAGCAATAGCTGATACTATGAAAACAGAAGAGGCTTATGTAATGGAAGATGAACCTATCATGCCTGATATCATTCAGGAAGTTGTTTATAAGGAACTTGGTCCAGTTTGCTCCGATTCGGTGGAAGTTATAGCCGATAAATTGTCCACTATTTTCTATTCGATGACCAAAAACGTCCTGAAATTATCAACCGAACGTGGTAGGGGCAAAGGTGCTGTTAAGGTTGAAGATGTCATGGATGGTGTTTAAAATGGCACCGATGGCACCATTAAATTTCTGGAAGAAGAAAAAGAAGGAAGTAAAGAAAAAGAAACGATTGAGTCTTATAGTGAAACACATCAATTGTCCATGTGGCTGGAAATGGAAGAATGAAGAATATGAAAGGTGGACAAGTATTGGGAATAGATACAGATGTAGATTCTGTGATAGACGAGTAATGGCATATTTTACGAAAAAAACCAAAGTTTACGAGGATGATTAAAATGAAACGTCAGGAAATGAGGAAGTTTATGGATGATGTTGAAATGATTCCAGTTCCTATCGTACTGAAGCCAAGACGTCTGAAGGAGAGGAAAGTATATTTAGAATGTCCTTGTGGTTATAAATGGTGTAATACTAAAATTTACTGTGTACTAAAGCAACCAAAGCAGGGATAAAAATGAGCTTCATAATTACTAGTGTAGAATTGTATAATATAAAGAGGTACACCCGTAAAGTGTATGATTTTAGTACTGGTGTACAGCTTATACTCGGCCCAAATGGAAGTGGAAAGTCAACTATATTTGAAGCGATAGGTTGGTCACTTTTTGACTACCTCGAATACAATAAGATTGGATGGATACGGCATAATCAAGAACTTGCTCATGTTAAGGTCACACTAATAGATGATGAAAATGATGATAAGTATATTTTCTTCCGTGATACTGCCCAGAAGTACATGGTTTCGAGAAATGGCAAAACTATTGCACAAGGTGTAGCCGACATCAAAAGTCTGGTAACGGAAATGTTCAATATATCAGGGGAACACAGTAAGATGTTTCGTGATGTTATAGGTGTTTCACAGGATAATTTTTCAAGTCAACTTGGTTCTACACCCGCCGAAAAGAAGCGAATTTTTGACCCACTTCTCGGTATAGACAAATATGACAAGATGTATATTAATCTCGGACCAATAGAGTCCGAAATCAAGAATAAGATTATTGAAAAAAATGGTGACAAGTCATTTTTGATGGGCAGTATGTCAAATATGGACAGTCTTAAAGAAGAGGAGCTAAAAGTTCAGGGCGAGATAGACATATTGAACAAAAAGATAATTGAATTTACACCAAAGGCAGAGAAAGCGGTTGAAGATGCTAAAAATATGAAAGATATGGAAGATGCCTTTAGGGATTTACAGACAAAAAAGAAAGAGTTTGAAACCTTTACCAGAAGATTAGAGGATATTGAGAGTGCATCTGAAAATCGTACCAAGTTGGAAAACGAAAGAGATGGACTGAGAGTCGATGCAGAGAGTCAAAGAGAGCTACGAGATGAAATATCAGAGCTAAGTTGGTCAGAAGGTCAGCTAAAAACGGTTGATGATAAAAGAATCAAGCTGAACAAGAACTATGAATATCTTCGTGAACTTATCGAAATAAATGAGCAGGAGTATGATACCAACATCGAACGAGTTACCGAAGAAGCGAAAGAATTATTTGAACTTGAAACAAAATTTAACTCGTTGGTGCAACAAAAAGGTACGATTGAAGCTAATATATCACATCTAGAGGAACAGAAAAAGATAGCGGGTGATGGAATGTGCCCGATTATAAAAGAGCCATGTCCTGCCAAAATTTTACCAACAATTAATTCAAAACTTGATGCACAGTTGAACATACAAAATAAATTTTATAGTGAATATGTAGATATTAAAAATAAGTGTGCTGTTGCTAAGAATGCAAGTATCCAGAAAGAAAAACTTATGGTAGCTAAAAGAGATGCAGATGAGGCCCGGGCTGAAATTGTTGACGTTGTGAAAAATATAGATGAATGTGTTGTTGAGATAGATAAACTCAATGTACTCGTTTCACGAAAACCGGTACTTACTAAGCAATTTGAGAATCTCGGTTCTGTACTTGAACGATTTACCGAGCTAAATGGATTCTTAAAACACGAAACTGTTACAGATAAAGATTCTACCTTAAAAGATATCTCAGAAATAAAGGATGAAGTACGGAAACTGGAGCCATTAGCATCGAATTATGATTCTAAGGTCCATGCTGAAATTATAAGCATGAAAACATTCTGTGTGAATGAAATTACTGAGGCTAAAGCGTATTTGAACTCCAAAACATATGCATTACAAAATACACAGAAGGATATAGTAAAACTCAATGATATTTCTGATAAGGTGAAACTAATTGAAGATGATATAGCTTCGGTTAATCAGAAACTCGATGTAGTTATGACGGCCCGGGAGAGATTGAAACTCATACCTCCTGAATTGGCTAAAGTATTACTATCGTCAATTAATGTTACAGCCAACAAATATCTGAATGAGATGATGGGACCCGTGAGTCTGGAAATAGATGAAAAATATGAAGTTTATCTCACCGATGATAAAGGAACAAGGACATATCGTGGATTCTCTGGTGGGGAGAAAATGTTGGTTTCAACGGCTGTCAGGTTGGCTTTCTTATCGGAAATCACATCATTTCGACTTCTTATCTTGGATGAACCTACTGCACAACTTGACGAAAATGTAAAGGGTAGTTTGTCAGATACTATCGAAAACGTAAAAGGTTTGGACCAAATGTTCATTATTTCACACTCGTCAGTTTTTTTATCTTGTTCTGATAAGGTAATTCATGTTCAAAAATAGTCACGATGATGGAAAGAAGGGTAATCGGGGCAAACAATATAATAAAAATTCAAGAAGAAAATTATATAAATAAGAACACCATATGGTAATGCGGGACAGCAAACAATGGGAAGAAATGAATTTGGGGATGTCTAATGGTTGGTATAGTTCCGGTTCCTGATGACAATATATCAGACTATGTTGATGTCGAAAATGAGTGGGCAGAGTTAGAGCAATTTTTCCCATATGACAAGCCTTATCTTAATCAGAAAACTGTGATAGCGCTTATGAACTATGCTATTAAAAATGGCAAGAAATATATCATCCTCCAATCACCTGTTGGTAGTGGTAAGACGATTTCGGCTGTAGCAACAGCTGAAAGAAATATCGGTGATACAGGTTATTACTATCTGTGTCCGAAAATAGGACTTGCTAATCAAATTCAGAAGGAGTTTCAAGTTGCACATGTTAAGGGCCGAAGTAATTTCCCTTGTCTGTTGAATGAAGGAGTTCGTGCAAATAAAGCACAATGTGTGTATAATAAAGACAAAGGTTGTAGTAAAAAACCCGAGTGTCCTTATTATAAACAACGTAATGTTGCAAAGGATTCATTGAGGGTAGTTACAAATCCACAGTATTTACTTCGGGTAATAAAGAACGAGTTCATATTTCAGAAAAGAAACATAGCTGTATGGGATGAAGCACATCAACTCGAAGCAACTATGAAAGATATCTTTTCAGGAACATTAAACGACAAGGATTTTAGAATAGTAGACGGTTCGATGAGATTACCAAGAGACATAAAAGAAGAAGACCACGGAATGTGGATAAAGATTATAGTTGATTTACTTTCAAAACTGAACGCCAAATTAAATAAGATGGAATTCGATTACGATATAGATACCGAAAGCGACAAAATACCAACCCATATAGCAAAAGAATACACGAAGCTTACACTATTGAAGGGGAAGATAATCAAGATACTACGGATTCTTGGTGTCCATGAATTGAGCTATGACCTAAGAACCAAAAGCCCCATTTTTAACATCTATAAATTTGATAGTAGAAATGCTACTCTTATGACTTATAATTTCAAGAATACCAATAGCATAAAGATTATGTTGAAAAAAATCGGTGATTATGGAAGGGAGATGATTGATAAAGTGGCTGACATCAATATCTTTGTATCAGCTACGATATCTGACTTTGATATTTTCTGTAATTCCTTGGGTATCCCACATGATGAAGCGATTGGTATAGATGTGACTGAATCGCCATTTGATGTAGAACGAAGGCTCATATATCACCTTCCTGCAGGCGGGATGGGAAGAGATAAACTCGATGAAACACTTCCAAACCTTGCTAACATGATTATTGATACCATAAAGCAGAATCATATGGACCACGCAGGAGTAATTCTACCTTATACACATAAAATAAGAAGATTTCTAGTAGAGAGATTAAAGGTATCATTCCCATCAAGGGTACTAACCCACGATGAAAGTAATAATCCTGTCCCAAGGTGTCCGCATTGTCACGATTCGGTTCTTTGGGAAGAGGTCACGGATGATGAAGGTCGTATCCTTTGTTGGAAATGCGGAAAACAATTCTACAAACATGAAAGGGATGCTGTAATAGCAGAATTTATGCAACATCCTGAAAAGAAATACATATTGATTTCTACTTATATAAACGAAGGATTCGACCTTAAGGGCGATATAGCTAGGTTTGCTATGTTGCCCAAAATTCCGTATATGTATCTTGGCGCCAAGGATGTGAAGGATAGACTTCTTCTTGAACAAGATAATTGTAGAGAATTAAACGGATATTCTTGTGCATATGATGGCAATGAAGATTTCATCAAAGTCGATGGTAAAGAAGTCCGGGTAACACTAGATATCTGTAACTGTTATTCGTGTTCAAGATTGTGTAAAAATTGGTTTACCATGAACACGGTTAGGCTTATAGAACAGATGGTAGGCAGGACAGTCAGAAGTACTGACGACTGGTCAATCACATATGTGTTTGATGGTGGTTTTAGGCGATTTGTAAGTCAAAATAAAGGGATGTTCAATAATTATTTTAGAGAAGCACTGAGGTGGCAACCGTGAGCGATACAAACTTTGAGATTTGGTTAAGGTCACAAAATCTAAGGATAAAAAAGAAACCAAGGCTAGCACCAAAACCTCCATGTTCAGAATGTGGCGGAAAGAAGGTGAATAAAGTACAAAATTCATCGGGAAGTTTAGTCATATATCATAAATGTAGGTGTGTAAATGAAGTTTGAAATAAATAACAAGTTAATTGCAACGATTTTCTTCTTCCCGTTGAATTTTATGTTTATATTTTCTATCTATATGGTCATGGATGATTTAACAATAGATACAATAATATGGCCGTGGATGTGTATTGCAGTTGTTGTAGGTCTTAATTATATGTATTATCAAATATTGTGCATGGAAAATGAAGCCCAAGAAATCGAAGCATATGAACATAGGAGGAGAAGACGATGAAGTTTAGAACACCATTCATAGTATTAACAAGGATAATCATGATGCTTCTTATAGTAATCTGGGTGTTTCCTATCGCGTGGATTGGTTTTATGGCAACAGGAGTTATGGATGGTATTGAAAAATGGTGGAAGGCCACAAAGGATATTGCATCTACTTTCTTTTTAAAGGAATGGTGGACAGATTGGTAGTTCCTGAATGGTGGGGCGATAAGAAGCCATATAAAATTATGGACGTGTTGGAAGGATTAAAGAAACTACCTGATAATTGTGTTCAATGTGTTGTCACTTCTCCTCCCTATTGGGGTCTGAGGGATTATGGTACTGCAACATGGGAAGGAGGTGACCCCGAATGCAATCACATGAGGGATACCAAGATATCAGATTCATGTACAACAGGCCACCAGGGAATGAAGGGACAAGGAGTCGCAGATGCTATCTATAAGACGGAATGCAAGAAGTGTGGAGCTAAAAGGGTAGACCAACAGTTAGGATTAGAGGAGACACCAGATGAGTACATCACAAAGATGGTTGAGGTGTTCCATGAAGTTAAGAGGGTAATGAGGAAGGATGGGACGTTATGGTTGAATATGGGTGATTGTTATGTGTGTTCTCCTCCTGGTAATAAGGAACCATCCAAGGCTGATAAGGATGGAAATTACTGGAGAGCAAGAGAACGACAGTTGGGGCAGGGAGAGGATGTGGAAGCCATATACCAGAAAAGTAAAATAAAATCGTTGAAACCAAAGAACCTCGTAGGTATGCCTTGGAGGTTGGCACTGGCCCTGCAAGCGGATGGGTGGTATCTAAGGAGTGACATAATATGGCATAAACCCAACCCCATGCCAGAGAGTGTAACAGATAGGCCCACAAAGTCACATGAGTACATATTCTTACTCACTAAGTCGGCTAAGTACTACTATGATGCAGAGGCTATTA
>Ga0208904_1002677_pt1 | contig 11027 bp, 16 predicted proteins | sample AntAceMetag02UKB_FD_184774 | JGI IMG/M metagenome (GOLD analysis project Ga0208904, IMG submission 184774) | Saline lake microbial communities from Ace Lake, Antarctica - Antarctic Ace Lake Metagenome 02UKB (SPAdes) (version 2) | ecosystem: Environmental > Aquatic > Non-marine Saline and... | reverse complement strand
ATAACTTTTGGCTAAAGCCAACCCGCTATTGCAAACTTTCCAAGGTCTACGGTACTTGGGACGAAGCAGTGGCGGACGTCAGGTGCAAAGCCGTGACCGAAAAAGGGCAATACTACGAAATTCGCCGTCTGCCTATCTTGGGAACAAAAGAAGGTGGCGTGACACTTGCCCGTTTTGACTCTATACGGAACAACTGCTGGACGGAAGAAGTTTGTACTGCTGATAACGGAGATAGACATGAGTGACACGCTGTCCGGGCCAAGAGTGGTTTCCGCCGAGGACCAGCTTATCGAGGACGCAAAAGCCTTGCTAACTGCAACAAGCGATACATGCATGGGCATGTCACCAGAGGAATACATCCCCATCGTAGAAGCAGAGGGATTTGAACTAGCTATGATGCATCCCTTCCAGTATTTTTGGAAGACTATTGATGGCGATGGCGAACTGTATAATGATACGATGTATGTTTATTTCCAGCCTGGCATCTTGCTTGTATTTGATACCTTTCATAGTGGAAAAAGCGTCAACAGTGGTAGTTGCTATTACAACTGGATTCGTGCCCGTGACAATAGGAACATTCTTACGAGTTCAGGTCGTTGGCAACATCCCGATGACAATGGGAGAGTTCCGATAGAAAAATGGGATGCTGCTGCTGAGAGGAACGAATTGATTTGGGTGGGTCATCACGATTGTCGAGAGGCTTTGCGTTTTCATATCCGACAATTGCGAGAAGGTGGGACATTTTTGAATCCGTGGAAGTTTTCTCCTATGGTTAGTTTGGTTCATTGGGCCGATTATCGTGAGAGACGTGATAGGGAACAGGGTTACTTAGCCGAAGATTATAGTTGGTATGATCAGGTTACTCTTGAACGATTTGCGAAGTTGCCACAGAAGGTACAGGATGCTCTTGTTATGGGCAAAAGTTGATATGAGTAGTCGGCTACGCAGTTTTGTTCGCAGTTTCGTTCGCGGGATAGGTTCCGTCGTGAACATCATGCCGGTATCACGCCCCAAACGCATCGTCAATCCCTGCGAGGGTCAATCTGTTGAGGATGCGCTACGTGGAGACTGGGAGCGTCTTGGCGATGATATGGAAGTGGCCATCGCAAAAGTAACTGCTGCTGATGAGAAATCGTGTGCGTTGAAGGCGCTGACCGGGGCGCTGGAGAGCAAGGTGAAGCCGTGCCAAGAGAGCTAGACCCGCGCTCTACGCTATTCTCTGCGTGCGTCGTCGTCGCCTGCATGATTGGCGTGGCGGCGTGCGTGGTATTGGCATAAGCGAATGGCATTGCTGCGGGACGAGGGTTAATCCCACCCAATAGATTTAGACGCAGCGACTGCTGGAAACCAAACTGCCCATGCTAGAAGTTGATCTTACTAGGCATTTGACTTTGGTCTGATACCGTGGTATACTTTAGTATGCCCCAACTGCCGAACCTGGCTCAGCAAAGACGGCTAGGCACCGCGAGGACGTGGGCAGGTAGAATGCTGTGCGAGCCAAGCAAGAAAGAACGGTGTGAAATGAAATGCCCAAAGTGCGGATTCGAGACAGGCGTACGAAGCAGTTGTTCCAAGTGTGGTTTGACGACTGTTAAAGAGTTTGAGATGTCACTTATACTAAAGCCACTCAGCGAACTGGGATTTATTCGCGTTAGCGGGTGTACCGATCCCTACGTTCTGGTTCACAAAAAGTATGCGACACTTGAGATAAGGGTGGTAAAACGGGATGTCCGAAATGCGGAGAACCTCGACTCTCTCTTGTCGCCAGATACCCAGATACCCAGCTAGCAAGCTAGCAAGAAGGAAATATCATGACTGACCTAACACTCGCAGAAGTCAAAGATATTCATGAAATAGTCAAACAGTTCTTGCATCGCCATAAAAATGAGTTCATTGTTTATGGCGATGCAATGGATTGGTTGCGTGAAACAGATCATGAAACAATCCGTCAAGAGTCAGGAACATTAGGGCGATCACTACTTACGACGGATATACTTTGGCTAATTAGTCGATTCAGCCCGAAATCGGAAATCGACTTTGGACTTTTGGCTCCAGATGTCAAGAAACCTGTACCAGATTATGTCGAGCCTGAATTGGGCTCAAAACCCGAAGTAGAGAAACCCAAGAAGCAGCGTGGTCGCCCGCCGGGTAGTAAGTCTAAGAAAAGTGGCCCTACAAATGCACTGAGAGAAGTCGTGATAGTGGATAAACCACCAGTAGCCGAGGAAACCCCTGTAATTAATGTTAAGGCTGATCCTAAACCATCAAAACGAGTGAAGCGTCGTGCAGGGCGAGTCCCGCCTGGCGCATTTGCGGAGAACAAGTAATGCCTGCTCCAACTGTGGAATGTTCAGTTTGTGGCAAGACTGTTTTGAAGTCCCGTACTCGCCATGTTGGGGATGGTAATCGTGCCTGCAAGACTCACGATGGTGTTATGGGTATCGCAGAAAAAACTCATGCAAGCAGTTTGGCTGATCTTGCTGCGAAGCGTGACGCAGAGAAGAGGCATCGTCATAAAGAGCACACGTTTAAGAGTGAAACCTTCTCGACCGAACTTCGATGCAACATCTGTAACCATCCTGCTGTCAGGGTAGGTGACCTAATGTTTGAGTCGATGGTTGCCTCGCGAGAAATGGAGATTGAAGGGACTCCTGGTGCTATGTTTACTGATCCTCTTGGCCTTGTCAAGAAAGTTAAGAGTAAGTTCCCCGACAAAGTAGGGTTACTTGTTTATACAAGGGAAGAACTGGGTGACAAGTATTGGGCAGTAGTCCTGAACGGGGTTCGACGAGAATTAAAAGAAGACGTTCAGATGTTTGGGTTTGCTGGCATTTGTACTGGATGTGTTCGTAAATTGAATCTGCCTGACAAGATGGCGAACTTGCCTCAACCGTCGATTGAAACGATGTTGATGTTGGGTGACAGTGTTAATGAGGTACTTACCGAAATTGTGGAGAAACGACGTGAAAATAGTAATCAATAGTCAAGAGTTTGATGTTGTTGGTTCGAGCATCGTATCTAAAGGTGGCCAAATCATCGTTGATGGTAATGTTGTTGTTGGTGGGCTTTCTGGAACAGTTAAGATCGAGTGGAAAGGTGAACTGGCATCGTTACGTGCTGATGGTGCCGTGAATTGTGAGGATGTTCACGGCAATGTCGATGCAGGTGGATCAGTCACTTGTCAAAAGGTTACTGGCAGTGTGGACGCTGGTGGGTCAGTCACTTGTGAAAATATAGGTGGTAACGTGGACGCTGGCGGACCAGTTTCTTGTGGAAGTATAGGTGGTAACGTGGATGCCGCTTCTGTGCAATGTGCGAATGTTGGTAGCGTGAAAATGTAAGTGGACTGGTTTAATTCAATTAGTGAGGTAAGTACAATGAAGTTTCCTATCGACAAAGTAGCAGAGATAATCGCCAAAAGAGAGCACGAAGGGCAGACTAGATGGAATAAGTCCATCCCTTATATTGTCCATCCTGAGCGAATAGCAAAAACACAGATCGGCGAAGATCTCAAGGCCGCCGCATGGTTGCACGACGTTGTCGAAGACACGGACGTGACCCTCGATAAACTGCGTGCAGAAATTGAACAATTTTCTGGAGCCGGGGATAGTCTTGATCTGGTGATCGGACTCGTTGATGCTCTTACTCGACGCAAGAAACAAGGGGAAACATACTTTGAATTCCTTATGCGGATCAGGGAACATGGCGATGATGCTATCGACCTGAAAATTGCAGACATTAAAGACAACCTACATGACCTGGAAAAAGGAAACCTCAGAGACAAGTATGAGCTGGCGCTGTTCGTGCTATCAATCTGAAATCGGGGATTGTCAATATTTACTTGACTTTGGGGTAAAAATCGGATATACTTTGATTGAGATTGGAGATTATTAGTAATGATGGCAACAACAAACATCACTTTCACCCACTGGCATCTTTACGGAGCCATCAAGGTATTTGCAGCTATTATGTTGCTGCGGTGGGAACGCAAATACATTGATTTGCGGTGGCATCAGTATATTAGCCGATTCTTGTTTCATCTCAGTTTCGGTCCCGAATGGGGTCTGCTCAAGGGTATTGTTGCTATACCTGTCTGGTTGTTCTGGGGATCACGCCTTGGCAATGCGTTCTTTTACCGATTCATGCCGATCAAGACTGGTCGAGATTGTGCTGCAAGAACGCTGAATTGTCCCGTCTGTAAAGATACGGGTATCGTTGGAAAATCGTGGCGAAACTGCGGTCGCCAGTGTAGCTGTAAAGTCAGCCAGCAATGGCTCGATGAACTAACCCGATAACCTGGAGTTATGTTTATGCTCGCTCAACTTCTCATTAATTATGGTGATTCGACGATTGCTATCCCCTATGCATATATCATTTATGTTGCGGGGTCATTTATCCTGCCTTGGGGCCTGATCAAGACTGTTAAGTATACCCGTCGCAGTTGGAGGTCGTGGCGAGAGAGCGTAGCAACACTTCGTGCTGAACACCAGTCTCTCCAGGAGAAACAGGACAAAGAGCACGACAGAGAGCGAAATCAGCAGTTACGAAAAGATTTGCCGGGGAGATGGTTCAAAATTTATCGGTCAATAGAAGAAACGACTAAGTATAGCCTACGTATGCATACCTTACGCTTATTGGCAGAAGAATTCCCTGCCAAAGATAATCCCCTCACGCCTAAAGGGGGGGCACATTTGGTGTCGCTCATGGGATGTTTCGGGGATGAGCGTGTTATGGGCAACTACCTCAGCAAGCATGTCGCGGAGTTCATCAAGCAACAAACTGAAGAGACGGTCGATGTCATGGTTTAAGGTGTAGGGGGGATTTAATTATCGAGGAGGTCAGCTATGAGAGGTTTGATCAAACAACTCACCAAATGGTGGAATCGGGACGATGGATTGAACCTCGCCCGGCTCAGGGAAGAACAAGCCCACCTGGAAACTCGCCGGGAGAAGATGTTTGAAGATATTGCTGCTCTAGAACATAGGGAAGAAGAACTAATTGCTGAGGGTAAAGATGCTGTACGAAATAACCGTAAGTCAGCATCACGCCGAATTGCTAATCAATTGTTTCACCTGCGCCAAACCTTGAAACGTCAAAATGCTATCGCTGGTCTTATCAGCAACCGCATCACGGTTGTTGCTACCGATTTTCACAACTTAACCATTGCTAGTGAGGCTAAGGAACTTGGGTTTGACATTGATATTGAGAGGTTGACGGAGAACGCCGTCGCTGCTGAGGAATGTGTTGAACAGGTGAATGCTGCTGCCGATATGGCAATTTCACTCACACAGGATCAATCAAATATACTTGAATCTGCTGCTTCTTTCGGGGAGTTTAGCGAGATTATGACAGAGTTTGGTGAGAAACCTGTAGTAACAACTGTTTCCGACGAGTGTCCCGGTGAGTTACTCCACACGGAAAACACGGAAAAAATACACACTCCTGCTATAGAGCAGGAAGATCGTGGATCGTTGGCAAGTCTTGCCATGTAACTGGAATTATAGTGTCTTTTGAAACCTACCAAAGGAGAATGACATGAAAGAATGGTTTGGTTGGCACTTCTTACAAAAAGACCGACGACTTCGATGGGGAACACAGGAAGTCGTTGAGACAGGAAAAACATACACAGTCAAAGGCAAACTGGAAATGTGTTATAATGGACTTCACGCTTCAGCGAGAGCTATAGATGCCCTACTCTATGCTCCAGGCCCAATTGTGTGCCGAGTAGAGTTACTCGGTAAACGAATTGACGAGGAAGACAAGTCTGTTGCACAAAAGCGTCGTGTAATTGTAATGGCAGATGCCACTCAGGTTTTACATGAGTTTAGTTGTCACTGTGCAACTGCTGCACTGTGTCTTGCAGAGATTAAAGATAAAAGGTATTGGCACGCCATTGAGGCAAAGTGGTCATGGTTGCGTGGTGATATAACAGATGCTGAGTTGGCCCTTGCCAGGTCCGCTGCCAGGTCCGCTGTCAGTGACGGCCCCGGCGATCCCGGCTGGGACGCTGCCTGGTACGTTGCCTGGGCCGTTGCCAGGGACCATGCCAGGGACGCTGCCGGGGCTGCTGCCAGGGCCGCTGCCTTTTCCGCTCTGCTAGACACTGTCAGGAATGAACAAAACGACTTGCTTGAAGATATGCTGAGTGAACTGCTTAAACTGCCAAAACTGCCAAAACGACTTGTTCGAAAATATGCTAAGTGAATTGATCATGCTTTTTTACATAGGAAACTAAGGAGGTTTCAATGTTGGCATTCACTATCAACCTGACGGAACGGCAGGCTCCCGCAATTGCAAGTGGGTTTCTGGTACTGGTTGCTATTATTGTTGGTTGTGGTGGGATTGCTCGTACACTATCCTACATATGGTATGGTTTCCGTCGCATTCTGAAGGGTGCAATCCTGAATTTTAAAACCCTGTTTGTCGTACACTCGATCTGTGCTGCCGGGTTGATTTCTGGTACATATCTGCCAATGTGGATTGGTAGACCTCCATTCCCGGCGTACTATGTGGTGGGATTGTCTTTGCCATTGGCCATTACTATGATAGCAACAATGGTAATTTCGCTGGAAGATGGAATTGAATTGCGTCAGTGGCGAAGCAACTATGTCAGCAAGAGTAAGTATATCAGGGAAAAGAAATGGGATTCTTCCGGTTTTTAGGGTGGACTTTTTCTTAAAAAGTCGTATAATTAAACATCAGGGGCAAGACCCCTTTTCCTCCTATTTCGTTTAGTACTCCCTTAGATGGAGGATTGAACTTTTTAGGAGCAAATTCAAGGGCCTTTAGCCCTTGGGTAGTTGATATCGTACTGTTCTTTTTGGAGGCTAATGCTATGTTTCAGTTCTTTTGTTGGGCACTTAACTTGCTGACCACTTTCATTGACCGGATTCCCGCGTAATGGGGGAATCTTAAGTTTTGTGCCGTAGGTCTGGATCGCCTCTCAATTGGTGTGAGAGGCGATCTTTTTAGGAAGGACCATCCAAACTTTCTTTCGCAATGTAATAAGAAGGAATTTAACTTCCTTCTGTGTGTAAATTTAACAGGAGATAATTATGTCATATGGACTAGCAACAATTTCGGAGTTTGCAACCACGGATGTTGTAGCTCCGGGTGCTCCTACATTTGTTTTAATGGAGCAAATCGACAACGATACAATGAGGGCAACAGTTTCCATTCCTACTACGGATGCAACTGGTGGTCCCCTGACTGGTTTAGCTAGACTGACAGTTGCTACCGCCACTATGTCTGCTGGAGCGAACCCATTCGATGGTTTGAGTATGCCAGAGATTTTAGCCTTTGCGGGTGCCGCATCTGTGGATGTGGAGTTGACTGAGGCAGATGCTGGAACTCAGAAGGAAGTCATTCTTCCTATCGTGAACCTGGGTGGTTTTCATGCTCTAGCTGCTGCTTGTAACGACGAGTAAAGCATTAATAATGAGATGATGGGCGATGTGTTCTGATTATGCAATTCAGAACACATCGCGTTCCATATTTTACATTCCCCCCACCTTTGGAACTTATATCATGTATGGCACGATCACTGTCTCTGAATTCAAAACGACAGATGAACAATGTAATTGGTGGTGCTGGTTTATTAAATGGCTTCGATGGTTATTTAATATCACCTTTCCTGTAAATACTTGACAAATAAGACCTTATGCTCTATACTTCTATGATTTCACAATTTGGAGGTAAGAGTTTATGGCTGAAAATACTCTTTGCGTGGTGGACATGCAAACTTACTTCAGTGCATCACAGGAAGAATGGCTCATTCAAAACGTTCTTAGGGAGATTCGAGGGGCAAAGAGGCGAGGAAATGGCATAATCTTTCTTGAATACACGGGTTGCGGATCGACGGATAGTCGGTTGTTAGATGAACTCTCCGATTATAATAGGTGGACCCGACAAGTGAAAACGAATGGGGATGGTGCTCAGCAAATTGTTGATGCGACTACTCTCTATGCATTCAGCAAAAGACACTTCATTGTCCTTGGGGTAGAAACTGATGCTTGCGTATGTGATACAATCAAGGGACTTGCTCTGCTAGAGCCAGGTGCTCGTATCACTGTCCCTGCTGATTGTGTTAACATGCTAGGACGTACCAACCAACGTACAGGAGTCAAGGGATTCTACCAACTACGTCAAGTCAATCTCAAGCATTGTAAACGCAAGTTGCCTGCCAATAAATATGACATTTGACTTTGCCTCATTTGTGGAGTATACTTAGGGTATGAAGCCCATAGGAAGAAAACTTGTCTTTACCTTCGGTGGGCATACCATTGCTATCGAGATATGCCTCAAGGGCAGGACTAAGTATCAAGTGCCTGACGAAAAGACAGGACTATTGTTCGACATTTCTGAGTTTAATGGCGAAACGATAGAACGATTTCTTGGCGAGTCTGCACATTATCCCTATGGTCATAATCTCAACGATCATGGCCCTACCAACTCTCCTATGACTCAAGCAGAAGCAGAAGCAGATAATCAGGCAGATAATCAGGCAGATAATCAGGCAGATAATCAGGCAGATAATCAGGCAGATAATCAGGCAGATAATCAGGCAGATAATCAGGCAGATAATCAGGCAGATAATCAGGCAGATAATCAGGCAGATAATGCCTGCCAATAAACATGATACCTGATCTGATTTGACTTGCTCCAAAAATGTGGTATGCTATAGCGGTGATCTAACATGAATGTAGGTATCACAAGGACCATGTGATGGCAAAGCGAAAACGTCGTCTCACGATGCATCCCGATCTTCTTATGAAGGTCATCAATGACCAAAGTTGTGTTCTTGAAAAAGCACTTCTCGAAGGCAACATGAATGCCATCGAGGCTGGGTCCGAGGAAGTTCGTAATATCTTTGTAGAAGGCAAGGGCAAGTGGAAACATGGCCTTATAACCATCGAAGATGATGGTATCGGAATCCGCAATGAACAAGAGGTTGCTGAATTTTTTGATCAATTCGGGCGGCCTCACGACGATTCCGAGAACATCATCTGGAAGCGTTTCCGTATGGGACGTGGACAACTGTTTGCCTATGGTCGCAATACCTGGCGAACTTCTACCTTCAAGATGGTAGTCGATATCAAAAATAATGGTCTTGACTACGATTTTGAAGACGGATTGCCCCCCTTCGATGGTACGAAGATCGAGGTTGAACTCTACGAAAACCCCTTCAAGTGGTCTTACAGCTCCGTCGATGCTCTTATGGACAGAATCAAGCATCAGGTGGAGTACATGCCGGGACGTATCCTCTTCAATGGGACTCGACTCAATACTCCAGCAGATGATATCGATCCCGCTCGTTGGACGGAAGTAGACGATGATGCTTACTATCTGTTTGGCATGGGTAGTAAGTTGACTATCTACAATTTGGGTGCTTATGTAATGGACTTGCCGCCCACCGATATGGGCGTTACTGGTGTTATTGTTTCTCGCAAAGTTTTAGATGTGAACTTTGCTCGTGGGGGAGTTCATGATCGATGCGAAGTCTACAAGCGCATCAAACAAATCATCAAAAAGCACAAACCTGCTCGTCAGCGGAAGCAACCCAAATATCTGGAGGATTGGGAGAAGGCAAGCCTATTACAAGATTTGCGGGATGGTGACGATGGTCTTGATCTCCGTAACCTCAAGACGATTAAGACGTTTCGTTGTAGTACCACTCGCTCAATGAGTCTTGCCGAGATACGCCAGATTCGATCGCCGTGGACGTTTGCTCCGTTGGGTGATAGGATTGCTGACAGACTTATGCAAGCGGAAACCTGTATCTGTTTGGACGAACAGATGCTCAATGAACTCAACTATACCGGTGAACCTGAGAATTTCTTTAAATGGCTGATGCGTCGTCAAGATTACCGAGAACAGAAAGCATTTGAGCATCTGGCAGGATTCTACGAAGATTTCAAACAGGCATCATCTGGTATGAGTAGGTCGCACAAGATTATTCCGACTGAGAAATGGACAAAGCGCGAAAAGCGGATTGTTAATGTACTCAATCGTTGGGGCTCATATTGGAAGGGACGTAATATTTGTATCGGTGTGGCTAGTGCTAGGGCTTGGACCGATGGGCGATCCTATATATCTCTTGAAAGAACTTGGCTGAAGGAACTACGGATTAATAGTCCTAGTGGAGCCAGAGAACTTCTCACCACGATGTGTCACGAACTGACCCATGATGAGTGCACAGATTGTACACATATTCACGGTGAGGCATTCTATCGTCACTACCACGATATCACAATGAATTACAATAGTCCGTTAGACCTTTGTGCATACCTTCACAATGAACTCAGGAAGGTGAAGAATCAAGAGCATCATGACGATCAGAAGCAAAAGGAATTCAAGGCTACTGCTAGAGTCAAGGCCAAACTTGGGACTGATGCCAGTACGTCTCCGGTGAAGATCGCTGCCCGCATAAAGGTGGCCCCTAAACCTCGTCGCAAAGGGGTGGGGAGAATTCCACCTGGGGCGCTAGCAGTCGTTTGACTTTCGTAAAATACGTGGTATACTTTCCCTATAGGAGAAATACCATGACTGTACATGAAGCATTGAAAATCCTGGCTGACTGTGATCCGAATGCCACTTTACAGATGGCAGTCGGAAATCACGATGGTTGTGATAGTTGTGGGTGGGGTGAGTCTTATCGAGAGGAAGATGTAACTGCCATCAACGATTTAGAATCCCGTGTGGTGATTACGGTCTAGATAGCTTGACAATGCCTAGAATTGTGATATACTCTACTTAGAGGAGACCAACAATGTTTATCTTCTGCGTTGTCCAAGATGAGACCAGAGACGGAAAACGGCAAGTACGCTACCGAGTAGGTATTGGTATTGACAAGTACAATCTTGCTGTTTGCGATTCCACCGCAGAACAATTCGTGGGCCGTAAATTCTCCCCTCGCTTCGAGTGGATTTTTCGTAGTCTGAAAGAGGATTTCAGTGGTATTGACTTGGAGCAAGCCCGATGTATACTTAGGGATGCTCTTAAGCACATCTTCGAGTGGGAGTTGTCGG
>Ga0208904_1002676_pt1 | contig 11028 bp, 13 predicted proteins | sample AntAceMetag02UKB_FD_184774 | JGI IMG/M metagenome (GOLD analysis project Ga0208904, IMG submission 184774) | Saline lake microbial communities from Ace Lake, Antarctica - Antarctic Ace Lake Metagenome 02UKB (SPAdes) (version 2) | ecosystem: Environmental > Aquatic > Non-marine Saline and... | reverse complement strand
AAGAATACTCCTTCCAAGAATGCAGGAGTTTGAATTATGGGTAATAGAATCAGAAAAAGAATTAAGAAAAAGATATGCACTAGAAAAAAATTATTTAAAAAGTCAAGTTAACAGTCTAAAGCTTTACACCCATTGGGCAAAGCCATATTTAAAAGTTTTAAATAGATTAGAGAGCGAAGACAACTTATCAGATCCAAATTTAGCTACAGGTTTTAACAGAACAATATTAAATTTAACTTTTATGGCAACAAGAAAATTGAGCCCAAGTGACGATTTTCCAGATAAACTAAATTTAGCACTACAAAGGAAAAAATTGAAAATACGAGATTATTTCGAATGTATCTTGGTGGATTTCACATTCAGAACTGTTCCAGGGCAAGGAGTATATATGGGAAAAGTCGATGTAAATTTCAAGGCATATGTTCTAAACAGTGAAGAATTAGCAGTTCTAAAAGAGGAGTTCGAGAATACGGGGTTAAGAGAAATGCTGGATTTAATTGAAGGAGCAACTGGAGAAAGTCTAGAGGAATTACAGAAAGAAATAAATTCATTTCTAGATGAAAAGTCAGAGGACGAGAAAAAAGAAGAAGTAAGAAAGAAAAATAGAGGATTAAATGCAGATTCAAATCCATTTTTAGCGATACTAGGTTTAGGACAAGAAAAGGAAGAAAGAAAAGAAAAGAAAGAAGAATCAACAAAAGAGAAAAAACTTTCAATAGCAAAAGAGAAATGGGAGGAAACAGAATTTTTAAGAAAGCCGGGACAAAAAAAGGTAAAAGGTACGCATTTCACAATATTTGATATTTATAAAAAAGCCCACGGAATGGGAAGTTACCCACGAGATTATTATATGTAGGAATAAAAAGACATTTAAAACAAATTTCTTTATTTCTTAAATGGCAAAACTAACATGTGATAAATGCGACTCTAAATGTTGTAAGTATGTAGCAATAGAAATAGATGAACCAAAAGTTAAAGATGATTTTGAAAATATTAGGTGGTACGTCGCGCATAAAAATATAATAGTTTATGTAGATTATGACGATAAATGGCACATAGAATTTCAAACAGTTTGTAAGTATTTAGGAGAGGATAATAAGTGCCAAGTATATAAAAAAAGACCAAGCATATGCAAAACCTATTCCCATGATGAATGCCATTTCCATAACGAATATGAAGAAAAACACACGTTTCACAACATAGGAGAAGTTGATGCATATATGAGCAAGAAGTTTAAAGCAAAATGAAAATAAAATTAAAAGTTCATGCAAATTCTTCTCAGGAAAAAATACAAGAAATATCTTCCAAGTCCTATGAAATATGGATAAAAATAAAGCCAATAGATGGCAAGGCAAATATTAGTCTAGAAAAAATGCTAAAAAAACACTTCAAAAGAAGTGTAAGAATAACTTCTGGATTAACTTCAAAAAATAAGGTTCTAGAATTAGAATAATCTATATAAACAACTCCTAGTTTGAATTTCTACAATGAAATACGTTGATGCTCCAGATTTGCAGAAGATAGCGGAAGATGTTTGTGTAATTTTATTTCCACATGTGAAGCTAGACAGGATAAAATGCTTTCGAAGTTACGGCTCAAGTTCAAGAGGAACAATAGCGAGGTGTCACGCTCTGGGTAAATTAATGCAAAAGGCCTTGGGGGTGGAAGCTTTCTATCCATTGGAATTTTTATCTGAAAGGTTTGATAAAATGTCAGAAGAAAGTCAGCTAAAAGTTATAATACATGAATTAATGCACATCCCAAAAACTTTTGGCGGGGGGTTTAGGCAGCATGATTGGGTAAAAGAAGAAAATGTAGAGAAGTTCTATAGGGAATACAAGATTAAGAAGAAAGAAAGAGATGGAGAAGATGTGTTTGATTTAGACATTTACCGACGAAAAAATGAAGAAAACCTAAAAAGAGTAAATATATTTAGAAAAAAGTGGTTTTCTTGAATGTTATCGACGAGAAGAAACATTTAAAAAGAATATTATCGTCAATAAAATAGAAGGAGGTTGATAATAATGGGAAAAGTAATTGTTAAAGGTGCTATTAAAAGAAAACCAGGATTTCTTTACTACGTTGACGGGAATGGAAATGTTTGTGAGGCAAAATTAGCTCGTGGTGGACGTAAGAAGACTGCTAAAAAGAAGGTAGTTAAAAAGAAAGCTGTTAAAAAAGTTGTAAAGAAAAAACCAGCTAAGAAAAAGGTAGCTAAAAAACCAGCAGCTAAAAAGAAGGTTGTAAAGAAAAAAAGAAAGTAGGGCAACTTTTATTTTTAATTTTTTAATTTTTTTTATAATTTATTCATTCTTGGACCAATCTTTGGTTTAAAGAAATTTTATAGCATCAATCCTATAATTCAAACTCTTCGATAAAATTAACTATAGTTTTGTATTTTTCTAAAAACTTATTTCCTTTTTCGGTTAAAACTATAAGTTTCTCATCCCGGTTTCCACGAACACTTTTTATAAATTTTTTATCAATCATCTCAGAGAAGTATTCTTTAAATCTGGAAGAAGAGATATTAGATTGACGAAGTAATGGAGTTGGTTTTATACTGTTACTATTTTGAACTATGCCTAATATATCCCTTATAATTTCAAGCTTGCCACGCTTAGCCATTAGTTCGCCCCCGTTTTTTTCACAACCTTATAGAGAATCATTAAAAATATTCCCGAAGACGCGAGATAAATTAGTAGCTGGAATCCTTGCAGTACATTAGGTATTAAGATATCAAGTATATTTAAAATCCAGAACACAGAGAGTAAGAAGTATATCATGTAGAGATTCAAAGTTTTTTTCTTTTTTGACTGATTATATGAAAGATAAACAACATAAACAATAAAAATTAAAAGTAAAATATTAATTAATAAAATTAATACAAGATTACCACCCATAAATATTATTATAGCTGCAATTAGCGCAGAAGCTAAGTGAAAAAGATGTATCCGGTCGTGTTTTAGTTTTTTATAAAGAACGCTATATAATAAATAAAAAATAGCCATTATACTAAAATACATAAATAAAAAAATTGGAAGTTTCCCGAAAAGAATCGGGGCAACAAGAGCAATTTCTTGTTTTCCTAAATATACTATTACAATTTTTATAAAGGATCTAAAAAAATAGGCAACTGCAAAAAAAAGAAAGGTCATTCTAAAGTATTTTAGGCCCTTGTGTCCAGAAAGTTCATAGAGCTCTTTTGTTCCAAAATAAATCATTAAGCTGCAAACAATTATTACAAATGAATAAAGTATTTCCATACTCAAAGTACCAATTAAAACTTCTTGCATCATTCTCCCGACACCCCTTCCAATATTGTGATACGGCATTTTGTTATTATTCTAAAAATATACTTAAGTCTTTATAAAACGAATGGACCAAAAGTCCACCTTCTTTAAATAAGAATATCATCTACTAAATTTAATACAGATGAAAGGAGGTAAAAAATGAATAAAATAACACTAGGAATATTCGCATTCGCTATCATTGCCATGTTAGGAGTTGGATTAATTTCCGCGCAGGGAGGCTTAGGATTTAAAAATATGAATGAAGAGGATAAGGCTGAATTTCAAGCAGATAGGGAAGCTATTAGAAATGCAGTTGAGGCTGGAGATTACCAGATATGGAAAAGTTTAATGGAAGAAAGAATAAGTTTAATGCAAGAGCGTTTAACAGAAGAGGAATTTCAAGCAATCCAAGAGAGGCATCAGGAGAGAGAAGAAAATAGAGAAGGCTTTGGACAGCGTAAAGGAATGGGAATGCATAGAGGTACAGGCGAAGGAAGAAGAGGCGGAGAATGCCCATTTTCCGATGCAGAATAATTAGATTTACAATTTTTTTTATTAAGTAAATGGACGACAAGTCCACTTTTTTCTAAAAACTTAAATACACAACTCACATATTTCTATCATGACACTCTATGAACTTGGAATTGATGATGCAGGACGTGGACCAGTAATGGGACCAATGATACTCGGTGGATGTTTAATAAAAAAGTCAGATCAAGCGGAATTGAAAGAATTGGGGGTAAGAGATTCAAAGACACTAACTCCAAAAAGACGAGCTTTTTTAGCAGAAAAGGTAAAAGAAATATCAATAAGTCATAAATTAGTAAGAATTTTTCCAGATGAAATTGACTCACAAAAGGAAGCTGGCGTTAAATTAAACGAAGTCGAGGCAATTGCTGCAGCAGAGATAATTGACGCTCTAAATGACGGAAAAGAAAAATTAGATGTAGTCCTGGATTGTCCATCAACAAATACGGTTGCATGGAAAGACTTTCTTATATCAAAATTAAAAAAAACAGATAATCTAAACATAGAGTCAAAGCACAAGGCGGACGTAACAAATGTTTCAGTCTCGGCAGCATCTATTTTAGCCAAAGAAGAAAGGGAGCATGAAGTATCAAAAATAAAAGAAGAATACGGTAGCGACATAGGTTCAGGTTATCCTGCAGACCCAAACACAATAGAATTTTTAAAAAAGAACGCAATCAAGCTAAAGGATAAAGGAATTTTTAGAAAATCCTGGTCTACTTATCAGAAGTATGGCGGCAAAGTAAATCAGAAAACATTATTTTAATTATTTCTTAGGAAGAAGCGCCCTGATTTGATGATCACTCATATTTTCAAATAGGTTCAAAACACTAGGCTGACTTTTAAAGCTCACCTCAGACCCAACAGCCCGGTATAAATCATTAGCTTCATTGCGGTCAACCTCTCCATTATTATCTTTATCAGCAAGATCAAAAAGGCTTCTTTCAAGACAAAGCCTATTACTAAAATTACGAATTTCTATTTTTGTAGGTTTGTTAGTGCCAGTATTTCCAAAATATTCAGAGTAATAACCCATGCCAACGACTAATAGAAAAGTGCCCCAATAAGCCAAATCAGCTATCCTGCCAATATATCCTTTTTCCATTAAATCTAAGCTAGAAATTTATTAATAAATCTTGTTATATTAAACTTTAAATAACCTTCTCGGTTATTTCTTCTATGACTCATATAAAAAGATTAGTGATGCAGGGGTTCAAAAGCTTTGTAAAAAAAACAGAGATTCCAATAAGTCCGGGAATTAACGTTGTATTAGGGCCAAATGGATCGGGAAAATCAAATGTCTCAGACGCACTATGTTTTGTTCTTGGAAGGCTATCAATAAAGTCAATGCGTGCAGCAAGAGCAAAAAATTTAATTTTTATGGGGTCAAAGACAGCTCCAGCTGCGCAAGAAGCAATGGTAGAAATAGCATTCGATAATTCTGACGGAACTTTTACATCTGACGGAAAAGAAGTCTCAATAAAAAGAATTGTAAGAAGAAACGGCCAATCAATCTATAAAATAAATGGAGAAACAAGAACAAGGCAAGACGTTTTAACAATTTTAGCCCAAGGCGGGATAGATCCAAATGGTTTTAATATAATATTGCAGGGTGAAATACAAAATTTTGTAAAGATGTCGCCGGAAGATAGAAGAAAAATTATCGAAGAGGTTGCAGGAATTTCAATTTATGAGATGAGAAAGGAAAAATCACTAAGAGAGCTAGAGAAAACAGAAGACAGGTTAAAAGAAGTGGGCGCGATTTTAAGAGAGAGAACGACTTATCTTAACAATTTAGAAAAGGAAAGGCAAGAAGCATTGAGGTTTAAAAAAATAGAACAGGATGTAAAAACATTCAAGAAAAGCATAATTTATCAAGATCTAACAAAAAAGAAAAAAATTATAGAAAAAATATTAGAGGATATAGAAAAGAAAAACAAGGTAGCGGAGAAGATAAAAAAAGAAATAGTAAAGTTAGAAATTACAATAAAAAATTTTGAGGATAAGATAGTTTCCATTAACTCTGAAATACAGAAAAGAGCAGGCTTGGAGCAGGAAAAATTAAATCAAGAAATAGCTAATTTAAGAGCAGAGTTGGCAGGAATGAATGTCCGTTATGAAAATCATGAAAAAAAGATTTCTCAAGTAAAAAGACAAAGAGAGAATTTAGAGGAAAATATATCTAAGAATGAAATTTTAATAAGAGATTTAAGGGCAGAGTCTCCAACTATAGCTAAAAAGCAAAAAGAAATAGAGAGTAAAAAAAAGGAACTTGAAGAGTCAGAAAAAGAAAGAAAGAAATTCTATACCACAAAATCAGAATTAAAATCTATAAAGGATAGATTAAGAGATAAGGAAAATATTTTCCAGAACTATACAAGTGAAGCAGACTTTTTAATAAAACAAATAGATCAAATTGCCTTAGAGTTGTTTGATAAAAAAACAGATATAGAAAAAGTAGAGGAATTAAGACATGTTCTTGCGCAAAAGCGAGAGTCTCTAGAAAGAATAGGTCGAAGGGAAGTAGAATTAGAAAAGTCTGCCCACACAAAAGAGCATGAGATATCAGAACAAGACAAATTAATAGAAAAAATAGGAAAGATGGACACTTGCCCACTTTGCAAAAATAAAATAACGGAGGGGCACGTACATTCTATTAGCTCTGAAGCCACTCCAAAAATAAAAGCATTAAAAGAAGAAATAGAAAAGGGCGATAAAGAGCTAGCAGAAATAGAGAGTAAAAGAAAAATTCTAAAAAAAGATATAGAAGAAATTGAATCAGAGATTCTACGCAGAAATTCGGACTTAACAAAAATAGATTCAATTAACGACAAGAAGAATCAGATTAAAGCTTTACAGGAAAAAATATCAAAAATAAAAGAAGAGATAGAAGATTTAGTAAAAAAGAAAAGATCACTAGAGGACAATTTCGATGAGAACTCCGACATAGAGCATCGTTATGAAATAGTAAGAGTAGACGCTCAAGAACTATCCCTTAGGAGCGAAGAAAATGTAAATTCAGAAATAGCATTCAAAAGAAGAGAATTGGAGAGGTCGAAAATAGCAGTGAATCAGATGCAAAGAGAAGAGAGCGATTTAGTAGATGATATGGGAGAGGTGAAAAGAGCAATAAAAGAAAGAGAGGTTATATTAGAAAAGAAAAATAAAGAAGAGGAAATTTTAGTTAAAAAATCAAAAGACTTAATTGAGGAAAGAGAAAAAGTTCAAAAGAATATACGAGAAACCGAAGGAGGACTTTCAGTAATAAGAAACAGTCTGCATACAGTAGAAACGGAAGTAAATAATTTTAAAATAGATAGGGCAAGAGTAGGAGCAGAAGTTGAAAATTTAGAAATGGAAATATTAGAATTTCCGAATATAGAAATAATAAGATCGAATAGAGATACTCTTCAAGAAAGGTTGGCAAAAGCACAAGAAATATTAAACAGAATTGGTGGATCAGTAAATTTGCGATCCCTAGAGGTTTATGATGATGTTAAAAAAGAATACGAAGCTATAAGCGAAAAAGTTGAGACTGTAAAAAAAGAACAGGCAGGAGTTATGAAAATTATACACGAAATAGATGTAAGAAAGAAAAAAGCATTTTTAGTAACACTATCGAATGTCAATGAAATATTTACAAGAAACTTCGCACAGATTTCAACAAAAGGACATGTAACACTTGAACTTGAAAACAGGAAGGACCCATTCGATGGAGGAGTAACAATTTTAGTAAAAACCGGGCATGGGAAATTCTTCGATGTAACATCTCTTTCTGGAGGAGAACAAACAATGGTAGCACTTTCACTAATCTTTGCAATCCAAGAATTCAAACCATATTGCTTCTATATACTCGATGAAATAGACGCAGCTCTTGACAAAAGAAACTCAGAACGTCTCGCAGGTTTATTAAAAAAATACATGAGAAAGGGGCAGTATATAGTAATAACCCACAATGACGAAATAATAACAAACGCAACAAACCTATACGGAGTCTCGATGCATGAAGGCATAAGTAGAGTAATGAGTTTGGAATTGTAATCATCCAATTAAATGCTTGCCTTTATTGAACACATTTTTTATATATTCGTCAACATCCTCTAAGTCTTTTAGAACGACTACATCTTCATTTTCACTATTCACAGAACATGTCTCATATGAAAATTCCCTGCATACTTCTGGCCTATTATCATAAATATCACACCTATCGGAATTATTTAAGTGCTCGCACATTGTAATAAATCTAACATTCCAAACGCCTTCAAAATCTACATATACCTCTACATCTTTGTGGGCAACATACCATCGAACATTTTCAAAATCTTCCTTAGTTTCGGGAGTATCTATATCTAAGACCACATACTTGCAGCATTTTGCATCGCAACTTTCACATTTTTCTTCCATGTTATTTATTATTAAAACTATACGCCAACAGCAGGAATCGAACCTGCCCACCCCGGAGGGTCTAGATTAGCAATCTAGTGCAATAACCGCTCTGCCATGTTGGCTTAATTATATGCGTTTTTTTGAGGATTTAAAGTTTTGTATTACAAGTAATCTTATATCTTAACCCGCCTAAGCAGATTAGCGTTAGTAATAACCGTGATCGAAGAGAGTGCCATAGCAAGTTCTGCTATAACAGGATTTAAAACACCACCAATAGCCAAGGGAATTGCAACCGCATTATAAAAAAATGCCCAGAAAAGATTTTGCTTAATTTTACCAAACGTGGCTTTAGATAATTTAATGGCCTTAACAACTCCAACAAGTGAGCCCCTAGCCAAAACAATATCACCAGCCTCAATTGCAACATCCGAACCCGAACCAATAGTAAATCCAACATTTGCTTGTTTTAACGCCGGAGCATCATTAATTCCATCACCAACAAAAGCAACAAATCCCTTTTCTTGCAATTCTTTAATCTTATTAGATTTATCTTCAGGAAGAACCCTGGCAATAACTTCCCTTATTCCAACTTGTTTTGCGATTGCTTTAGCTGTTCTTTCATTATCGCCAGTAATCATAACAGTTCTATAGCCGGCATGATTAAGCATTCCTATAGCAAGTTTTGAATCATCTTTTAGCGTGTCAGCAACTCCAATAACTCCAATAACTTTCCCATCCTCAGCGACAATCATAGTGGTTTCTCCATTTTCCTCGTACGATTTCATATGCTTCTCATAGCTCTTTAATAAAACGCCATTCTCTTTCAACAAAACCTCAGTTCCGACAAGAACATTCTTTTTATTAATAACTCCAGTAAGCCCCTTTCCCCGAATATTTTTAAAATTAGTAACTTTCAAGTATTTAGTTAATCCAGCTTTCTTAGTTATAGCTTTAGAGATAGGATGATTAGACAAAATTTCCATGCTCGCGGCAATTTCAAATAAGTGTTTTTTATCTTTAGAATAAACTCCATGAACCTCAGGCGTACCCTTAGTTATAGTCCCAGTCTTATCAAAAACAACAGTTTTTATTTCCTTCATAGTTTGTATAGCTTCACCTTTTCGTATTAAAATTCCCCTCTTTGCTCCCATTCCAGCCCCGACAGTAAGTGAAATTGGAACAGCTAGCCCAAGTGCACACGGACACGCAATAACAAGTACAGATACAGCAACCCCGATAGAGCGACTTAAATCAAACGACGTAAAATAAAACCAAGAAAGAAAGGTCACAAGAGCGATGACTAAAATAACAGGAACAAATACCCCAGTAACTTTATCGGCAACTTCTTGAATCGGAACCTTAGCTCCCTCCGCTTCTTCAACCAGTTTTATTATATGGGATAAGAAAGTATCTTTGCCAATTTTCGTAGCTTTAATATAAAGTACCCCATCTTGATTTATTGTAGCACCAATAACATTGCTTTTAACAGTTTTCTCAACGGGTAAACTTTCCCCAGTAACCATAGATTCATCAACGGCAGAAGCCCCCTTCGTTACAATTCCATCTGTAGGAATTTTCTCACCAGGCTTTACAATTAAAATATCCCCAATTTGAACTTCATTAATAGAAATCTCTATTTCTTTTTTCCCACGAAGAACGGTAGCTTTTTTTGCCCCGATTTCTAAAAGTTTTTTTATTTCCTGAGTTGCTCTTCCTTTTGCTCGAGACTCAATATATTTACCCGTAATAAAAATAGTCATAATCATTCCAGAAACACCACTATAGTCTTGTATTACCATAAAAAAACTAGCTATGCCGGTAGCATACGCAACAATTGTTCCAAGGGCTATTAACGAGTCCATAGTAAATCGAAGTTTTATAAAACCCCGAATACCAGATTTTATAGTTCCAAATCCGAAGATAAAAATAATAGGAAAAGATAAGATAAGCATTGCAGGGGTCATAAGATTCATAGGAATTATACTAACCCCAATGAGTTTCTCAGAATACATAATTATAATTATAGGAATTGTTAAAATCCAAACTCCAAAAAGCTTTCTTTTCCATGCGAGGGATTCATCAACCTTTTTTGCTTTTGCAAGTCTATTTTTAGAATTAGATGAGGCTATATCCCGGGCCTCATCTAATTCTACTGAAACTGGCTTGTACCCAGCTTCTTTTACGGCATTCGCCAAATCCTGCTTAGACACACTTTCATCTACTTCTAAAAAAGCGTTTCCAGTAATTGCATTTACAGCAACATTTTCTGCGCTCTTAATTTTTTTCAACTCTTTGTCAACATGCGCAGAGCATGATGCACAAGTCATTCCTTCAATTTTTATTTTTGCTTTCATTATTTTTCCTCCTATAATTTAATTTAATGCGATTTCCTAAGCCTATGCAATCAATACCAACAAAAACGCAGTATTCTCTTCTGCTTTCAGTGAGTGAATTGCATTTTCTTCCATATAGATAAACGTTCCCGGCATCATAACAATATCTTCTCCTTTTAATCTAAATGTACCTTTGCCCTCTAAGACATGAACATATCCTAACTTAGTGGACGTATGTTCTGAGATTTCTTTTCCAGCAGCCATACAAAAAAGCGTCACATCTAGCCGATCGTTTTTAGTTATATCTTTACTTAAGATTCCTTCGGTTGGATATTCTATTAATTCTGTTATATTTTTATTCATTTTATTTTTTTACCTCCATAATTATATTTAGTATTTAGTATTTTAATTAGTTATCGTGAAGCAATTATCCCCCACACCCGCCACCACATCCCCCACCGCAAGTACTTTCCGCAGGAACTATAGCAATT
>Ga0208904_1002674_pt1 | contig 11034 bp, 9 predicted proteins | sample AntAceMetag02UKB_FD_184774 | JGI IMG/M metagenome (GOLD analysis project Ga0208904, IMG submission 184774) | Saline lake microbial communities from Ace Lake, Antarctica - Antarctic Ace Lake Metagenome 02UKB (SPAdes) (version 2) | ecosystem: Environmental > Aquatic > Non-marine Saline and Alkaline... | reverse complement strand
ATTTATGATCCAACCTGCGGGAGTGGTGGTATGCTGCTGGAGTGTTTTCACTATTTAGAGAGGCAAAACAAGAACCCCAAGAGTTTGTCGTTGTTCGGACAGGAGATGAACCTCAATACATGGGCGATCTGCAAAATGAACCTGTTTCTGCATGATATAGACGATGCCTTCATTGAAAGGGGAGATACATTACGAGATCCAAAACACCTGATATCGGAAGAGTCGAAAGCTATAAAGACCTTTGATCGAGTGATTGCTAATCCCCCTTTCAGTCTCAAGAGTTGGGGACATGAGATCTGGAAAGATGGTGATCCGTTTGCAAGGGATAAATACGGTTGTCCTCCCAAGTCTTATGGAGATTTGGCTTTCGTTCAACATATGGCTGCTAGTCTCAATAGCAAAGGGAGGTTGGGAGTAGTGTTACCACATGGGATTTTGTTCCGGGGAGGTACAGAAGGGAAGATACGAACCGGGTTACTGAAGGAAGACAGAATTGAAGCAGTAATTGGGCTTGCATCCAACCTGTTCTATGGTACTGGTATACCTGCCTGTGTGTTGGTTATCAACAACAACAAAGCGGCGGATCGCAAGGGTAAGGTGTTGATCGTCAATGGGGCAGAAGAGTTTCAGGAGGGTAAGAACCAGAATACCCTAGCTGAAGAGAACATCAAGAAACTGTCAGATGCTTATCTTGAATACCAAGACCAAGAACGGTTTTGCAGGGTTGTTGAACTGTCAGAGATTGAAGAGAACGACTTCAACCTCAATATCGCCCGATATGTGCAGATCACAGAGCCGGAACCACCAATTGATGTGAAGGAGGAACTGAAGTTACTTAAGGATTTGCAGGTGGAAAGAGATCAGGCAGAGATGAAGATGATGGAATATCTTTTGGAGCTGGGTTATGACAGTTGATGTGAAAGAAGGATATAAGAAGACAAAAATTGGTTTTATACCAACAGACTGGAGTGTTGAAAAAATTGATACCATTGTCTCTAGATATCAGCTAGGCGGTAATTATGAAAACGCTGAATCTGGAGAAGGGTTACCATTAATTAAGATGGGAAACATAGGTCGAGGAAAAATCTCACTCAAAAAAGTTGCGTATGTTCCAAATGAGTTAGACTATGATAGTGACCACATTCTGAAAGATGGGGATTTACTCTTCAATACAAGGAATACTCTCGATTTAGTTGGTAAAGTATCACTTTGGAACAATGAGTTGCCTGTAGCATTATATAACTCCAATCTAATGCGGCTAGAGTTTAAAGCAGAGAAGGTTGAATCCTCAGCTTTCATGAATTTCATTTTCAATTCCATAACCGGTATTAATCAACTTAGAAGATTTGCAACCGGAACTACTAGCGTTGCCGCAATTTACACTAAAGATTTAATGAAGTATTTAGTGCCTCTTCCCCCACTCCCCGAACAAGAGAAGATCGCTGAAATACTAACCAGTGTTGATGAAACCATCGAATCCACCCGCAACGTCATTGAACAGACCAAGAAAGTCAAACAGGGATTGTTGCAAGAACTGCTCACCAAAGGAATCGGTCATACCAAATTTAAGAAGACTGAGATTGGGGAGATCCCTGAAGAGTGGGAGATTGCTCAACTACAAGCATTAGGAACTGATGATCAACCTATAATCAAAGCTGGCCCGTTTGGCTCTGCGTTAAAGAAAGAATTCTACGTGAGTGAAGGTTATAAGATTTATGGTCAGGAACAAGTAATCTCTGGTGATTGGAGCATCGGTGACTATTATATTGACGATCAAAAATTTCAATCCCTAAAGAACTATGAGGTGAAGTCTGGTGATCTATTAATTAGTTTAGTGGGTACAGCAGGTAAGCTGTTATTACTACCAGAGGGAATTCCCAAAGGAATTATAAATCCACGTTTGTTACGGATATCGGTTGATAAGAATAGGCTGATTGCGCAGTACCTGAAATATTACCTTGAAAGCCCACTTGTTAGAAATGAACTATCAAATAGCGAAAATGTAGGAACAATGGGAATATTAAATGCGGGTAAGGGACAGGACGAAGCGGCTAAAACTCTTAAGGATCTGGAAGACCTAGCTGACGATCTTGTAAAGGAAGAACAAGCCCATATGAAATCCGGGCTTACCAAAACCGCACATGGGATCTACAAGATACTTGAGGCATACAAAGCAAAGAAGGAAAAGGAGTCTACTGAGGGATCTGAAAAGAAGGACTCGAAACAACAATCTGTATTGAGTAAACTGCAACAGGTAGCAGCCGAGATCGACGATCTTTATCAATCCGATGAGACTGCACCGCAGGGTTGGCATCTCAAGGAACAGATGAAAAAAGAGCTGCGAAGTATGGTCAGACGGATTGTACATCCCCTGAGTAAAGACGGTATTGAGAATTGGAAAGATATCCCTGACAAAGTTGAGCAATATGCCTTGAAACATTATGTGGTGGAACTATAATGAAGATCCAAATAGGAAACATCACGATTGCCTACACCGTTCGGAAAAGCCTTAAATCTAAGCGGCGAACTATTAATGTGACGCCGGGCAGTGTAGAGGTAGTGGTTCCATCCGACACCCCTGAAGTAATAGTAGAGGAATTTGTTTACCGGAGAAGACATTGGATCTTTGAAAAGGTGGATGAAGTTGAGGAAGCTGCAAAGAAACTGAAAGTTGATCAACCATCCCATTACAGAACCGGTGCAATGATCCCATACTGGTCAAGACGAAAAACGCTTTATGTAGTGGCCAAAGATGTAGACGAAGTTACGATTAAACTCAAGACCAGATTCTATATAACAATCCCGGAGAACCTTGTAGACCCTGATAAAGTCATCAAAAAACACCTTGAACAGTGGTTGAAACAGCGATTGCTCAAAGAGAGTAAGTTGTTTGCAGATCGTTACGAGAGGAAGACCGATCTTCATTCCAAAGCTGTGAGAGTAAAGGAGCAGAAACACATTTGGGGAAGTTTATCCAAGGATGGGGTCATCAATATCAATTGGCATCTGATCTTCGCCCCCAAACAGATCCTTGAATATGTGGTTGCTCATGAGGTCTGTCATCTTAAGTACCGCAATCATTCAAAGAAGTTTTGGGATCTGCTTGGATCGGTTTTTCCGAATTGGACTGATTGTAAGATCTGGCTAGAGAAGAACGAAAAGGTTTGGGATGTGAGAGCAGAACCTGATTACAGGTATGGAATGCCATGAGTAAAGTATCGTAGTTAATTGTGATATTACATGATATAAATCAAATATTATTATATTTTACAATTTCTAGCTCCAGTATTTCTTAAAAATAAGACATGATCTCATCTTATTTAAAGACATTAGCCCAAAGCAGTGTTGGGTTTTACACCTTATATGCATGTTATATGCCCTTAGAATGCAAAAACTATCCTTCACCTATACTAAGGGGTCAGTTTGAAAAAAAACGCTAACAGATGCGTTTTCTGCAAATCCCATTATGAAACCCAGTAATCGTAATGATTAAGGGTGATAAAGCGAAGATACAATGGATAAACAGCTCCTGTTTAGGGAATCGGATACTATTTCATCATAGCGATAGCTTTGAATAGAATTGAACCGGCACATTAGGGAAAATATGGAAATACTGAATGAGTTGGGTAACAAAGTACATCAGGCGGCTGAGAAAATAAAAGAATTGCGATCTAAAATCAAGGAATTGGAAGAGATAAACCGGAAAAGCGAACAGAAAGTCACAGAATACGAGCAAAAAATGACTGACCTGATCGAGACATTGGAATCTGTAAATATTCCTGAATAAATAAAAGAATCCAAGGCCAAAGGCGATTCCATTTTTCGATCGTATCCTTAAAAGTAAGATAAGAGATATATCCGATGGAAAATAAAAAGAGATTCTCTTTGATTGTACTGATTCTATTTGTCCTGCCCTTTCTAGTCTATGCAGAACAGTGTCCCAAATACAATCGCAGTGAGTACGGTGGTTGGATCGATGCCGATAGAGACTGTCAGATTACCCGGTCGGAAGTGCTGATTGAAGAAAGCACATCACCGGTTTCTTTTCGATCAAACCGGAAATGTAAGGTTGTATCCGGTACATGGAACGATCCGTTTTCCGGTAGAACTTTCACTGACCCCAAAATGTTGGATATCGATCATGTGGTTCCATTGCGGGAAGCTCATCAATCAGGCGCATGGAAATGGTCTAAAGACAAGAAACGGGAATACGCAAACTACTTGTTATCCAAGAACCATTTGATGGCAGTTCATCTTTCTGCGAATCGAAGTAAGGGATTAAAAGACCCTGCGGAATGGTTGCCTCCGAATAGGTCATACCGGAAGACATATGCTCGGATCTGGATCACAATCAAGAATGAATGGGAGTTATCTGCGGATAGAGCTGAATTAAATGCACTTAAACGGATCTTGAGTGGTGAGTCCGGGGTTGTGTATCCAAAACTGGCAGAGGAATGCACAGAGGTCGCAGGGAATCCTTTTGCTGCTCCTGCTTCGATTTCAGGTAAGGCGGTTGTTAAGAAGTCCAAGTCGGGGATTTGTCATGATCAGAGCAGTAAGTGGTACAAGAGGACAAAGAAGTTTACTGCTTATAATTCTGCTGAAGAGTGTTTGGAAAGTGGGGGGAGATTGGCTAAGTGATGGGATATTGATGAAAGCAGAATTTAAAACAACACAGATATTTAGATATTTTATAATTATAGGACTTTCCGATGAAAAAATTAACTGAAAAGAACAAAGTAGAAAACTACCTCAAGAGCTTTATGGAAATAGAAGGTTTTACAGTTGAAGACCTTATGGATATAACAGTATTCGATATGCTTGGAAATTCGGATTTAGAGGGAATTAGCAAAACAACTTTAAGTGAAGCATTAAATTCATTTAAGAAAAAATTCAAACCTAAAAAGTCTGTAGAAGAAGATCTAATTCCAGCAACGCATACAAAAGAAGAAGATTTAATTCCAGCAAAGCATACAAAAAAGGAAATAGTAACGAGATTTCTTACCAAGCTCATGAAAGAACCTGAATTTAGAGTTGATGATCTGACGAATCTTAACGCAACTGACCTGCTTGGCAATTTAGAACTGGAAGGAATTGGAAAAACGACTCTAAATGTAAGCATCAGCGCATTCAAGAAAAAATACCTGAAAATTAAAGGCAGCAGTGAAAGCAAAAGTGAACAACCTAATTTTAAAGCTTCGAATTCTGACGACAGTGAGGATTTCGACTCTCACGAAGGTAACGAATTAACAACAGATCTTGAGGTTGATAAATTAGAGAACCATGAACTTCTAACTCCTATTGAGAAAGAAGAAACTATAGGAGAATCATTTGAAAATGTTGGCAAGAATGTGAATGAAATTGTCATCAAGAGAAAACCAACAGTGGCGCACAAAATAGAAGATACTTCATTAAATGCTTTTACCTCTGATGAGACAGCAACCATAAAGAAAATGATTGACCAATTTAAAGCTGGAAAAATGAATACCGTTTCTCCGATAGACCTCGAATTAATGACATTAAAACATGCATTGCAACATTTTGGCTTTGACTATAAAACAATGCTGGAACAATATCGGAAAAATGTTGAATAGAACGATAAAGCATAGCAGAAAATCCTTTGATATGATGTTAGTGATGAAGATTTGACACAGTACCGATGCCCACCATGCAACAAGAAATCATTGATGGAACTTCAAATGTTGATGTGGGATTAAACACGAATAATTTTAACCGTACTGAACTTCAGCAACTAATATGGCAAAAATGAGATTCACCAAAGATACACCTCTCCACCCTGAAGACAGTCTCCAACAAACATATGGTTGTCGATATTTCAAACCTGAAATATGTAAAAACATCGATCTCGAAGGAGTTTGTGCATTTGTTCGTCCTGATCATCTCTGTGTCAAACCACCGAATAGTTGGAAAAAGAACTATTTGATCCTCACAAATGCTGATTGAATAGGTAATACACCCCAAAGGTCATCAATGAAAAAATACGAGAGGATCAACCAATACCTCGAACAACTCCGAACAGAGGATGAGAAGATCGTATTCAATATGCACTGGAAGGATTTGGTGTCGGTTCCTCAACTGAAGGGCATCGGAAAACGTTCCTTGAACGATATATTAAAGGAATTTAAAACCAAATACGGATTGATGCCGGAGCAGGAATCAACTGAACCCAAGATAGATATCGTCTGGAACTATCTGTTGGGATTGTATGAAGATCTTGGAGACGAAATTCATCTGGTTAGAGGTTGTGAAATAATTGGTATTCCAGAACTTGCAGGAATAGGAAAAACAACGATTTGTACATGCCTTCAAAAGTTCAAAAAGGAACATCCGCAAAAGACAATATCCCCATCTAAGTTTAAACACCAAACCACTCAAAAGGTTTGCCAGAATGTTGCCGATAACCTCAGTAAAATCGGATCAGCATTAAACCTTAAACAGTATCAATTAGCAGATAAGATTGGGGCTTCACGATCCACAATGAACTTGGTATGTAATGTGAGAAAGATTCCAAGTCTCTATTTTCTTCAACGATTGCATTCGGAGTTGGGCATCAACATCAATACACTGCTTTTCAATGTCGGAGAGTTATTCCTTGATGATGAAATGTCACAGGAGAAGGGGTTAAAACGAAGAATTGTTGAACTATCCGGTGAGAAGGAGAGAAAATGAGTGAAGTCTGCAAAAATTGATCTGCATGAAACACCACCCAATACGTTTTTCATTAATTACCCAAAGGGCATCAATGAAAAAATACGAGAGGATCAACCAATACCTCGAACAACTCCGAACAGAGGATGAGAAGATTGTATTCAACATGCACTGGCCGGACTTGGTCAACGTCCCACAATTAAGAGATATCGGGGAACGAACCCTTAAAAACATTCTGAAGGAATATAAGATCATAAATGGGTTAATGCCCGAACCCACGAGGATTATTAAGTCTGAAAAGGTCTGGAAGTATGTATCAGATTTGTACGATAAACTACCGGAAGAAGCATTCTACCAAATCAGAGCAGTTGATCTGTTAAGAGCAAAGGAACTATCCGGTGTGGGAAGAACGTCCATCTTAACGGGTTTTGCAAAATTCATATTGAAACACCCACCGAAAACGATAAGTCATCTACCTGACAAGGCAGATGAGAAAATTGTTCAAGAAATCTGTAGTAACGTTTCTGTAAATTTAAAGAAAATCAAGAGATCCCCGAACCTTAAGCACCACGAAATAGCAGAGAAAATCGGAATATCAAAAAGCATAATGTCCTTGATAGCAACCGGTAAACGAGTTCCAAACTTGGTTTTTCTGTACCACATGCATCAGAAATTCAACGTCAATGTCAGTTCCTTTTTGTTTAATGATGGGCCTCTTTTCCGTGATGCAGAGTCATCTCAAAAGCATGAGCACCAGATACTGATGGATTCAATTGATTCTCTGAATCAGCAGGTACGTCATCTTAAGCGTAATATTGGTGCTTTGACCGGTGGGAAAGAGAAGAATTGAGTGAGAGGAAGGAATTTTTTGGTGATCAGGGTGGGGTAATGCTTCACGATGAGTTGCTGATATCCAGAATGAGACAATGCATATTCCAATTGATGATGTGAATTGTAGGTGTGAAAAAAGCGCGTCAGTTGCATGATGGCTGTGTGTATGCTGCACAAATATATGATATAATGGTATAAAAAAAATACCAAACAACAAAAACGCAACAAAGATTTAAAATTTTACAAATCATCGTATGAGAGCACCCTTTCATTCACCGTGATGTTGCTTTTCCACTCACATGACCCACGTCTGAATTACTTCCAAGAATCCTTCCCTTAGTTACTGATTTCCTGTAATAAACTCACTATACAAATTTATCTCTTCTTGTCAGAAATTTTTCCCGGAAAGAAATATGTGACCTTAGACTTTTACCATCCCTAGAAAAATGGTTATCCATAAGAAGGGATCAGGATCGAAGAACTGATGAATTATTCAGTGAGAAGGAGAGATTATGAGTGAAGTGAAGGAGTGTTTTGGTGATAAGGGTGGATGATCCAGAGGATACTACTAACTAATGATTCGAACATTTGAATCAGTATTTTTGCACTTAATTACGGTTAATAATGATTAAGAAGATTAAGACAAAACTAAATATTACCTACAAAAATCATTCATATATTGATCAGCAAAAAGCAGTTTTTCTATACACGGTATTAATATGTATTTTGCCACTAGTATCGTTCGTATTAATTGCGAACATCTATGAGATAATCGCATTTAATATCCCATTGTTCATACCGATGTTCAATGTATTATATTTTTGTGGGGTTAGTATTTCAGCATATTTGATTTGGAAAGGTAGGTTCAATACTGCAGTTAGTTTTTTTACGTCATTGTATTTTACTGGCATGTTAGCACTTCTATTCCCATTTGTTTTTCCCCATTTAGACTTGCTAGACATGGGACATACAATGTCGATAGACCAAATTATTGCTACTTTTGTTCATCTTCGAGATTTCTTTTATCCACTTCTAATTGTGATTGCTTTATTCACCACAAGAAAGAGACTTACATTTGCTACGGTTGCTATAGTTCTGCTTGGTTTATTGCTTTTCTATAATATTAGAACAGAGTATTCTGGTTTACATAAATCACAACTGGCAATATTAAATGGAATAGTCTTTGGTGGTAGTGTTGGATTTCTTTTGTCCTTCGTTTTTTTGTTTTCGTTTTCACGAATTACAGAAAAATCTCTTGAAGTTGCGGAAGACGAACTTGCCAAAAACAAGGAACTTAATGCTAACTTAGAACAAAAAGTAAAGGAACGGACTCAAAAACTCAAAGACGTTGAAAAGAAGATCTCAAAATATCTTCCCAAACAACTCGTAGAATCCATCACATCTGGTCAACAAGAAGTAGTTCCAGCAACAGAAAGACGTAAATTATCCATCTTTTTCTCCGATATTAAAGGGTTCACAACCCTCACCGAATCGTTGGAAGCAGAAGAACTATCAGCAATACTAAACGAATACCTGACAGAGATGACAAATATTGCCCATAAATGGGGTGGCACAATCGATAAAGTGATCGGTGATGCAATCATGATATTCTTCGGTGCTCCTGAAACGACACCAGACAAAGACAATGCATTAAACTGTGTCAAAATGGCAATTGAGATGCAGCAAAAGATGAAAGAACTTCAGGAGAAATGGTTTAATGAGGGTATAGAGACACCTCTTGAGATCAGGATAGGTGTCAGTACTGGCACAGCAACTGTGGGAAATTTTGGTGCTGCAGACCGTCTGTCCTATACTGTCATTGGGGGGCAGGTGAATATTGCTTCAAGATTGGAGTCGATCTGCGACCCCAACAGTATTTTGATATCGCATCCAACATGGGCATTTGTGAAGGATGAAATTCCGTGTACCCCAAGGGATAAGGTCACTGTGAAAGGTATTCACCGGGAAATCATGACGTATGATGTTGTGATGGGTTGAGTTTGCTGTGTGGTATTGGTTACTAAAACCGACTACTTCAACTTCCGTGACTTGATAAACCGGTTCACGATTTGCCGATCACATTTATTAATTACTCTACATGATCCGAAAGTAAGGTTATGTATTTAGCTTACATTCAATAAAGCTCCCAATTGCTTATTAATACTGTGTTTAAATGATAGATTTGACAAAGCCATGTTTTTTAATGTAAGGTATTATAGTATAACACGATATTCTTACATTAAAGCTACTTCCGACAAAATGCCATGAAAACATCTGTTGGCCAGAAAAAACCGCTCACAAGAAACCAAATCAAGAAGATTAAAACTCTGTTGATTGCGGAAGGCAACGATCGTGATATAGCATTGTTTAATTTATCTATAGACTCAATGTTGAGGTCTTGTGATCTTCTGAAGTTGCAAGTGGGTGACTTGATGGATATGAATGGTGAAATTCCTAGTAAAATAGACTTGCAACAGAAGAAAACGGTGAAGACTGTGACCATTCATGTGCAAGATAATACAATCGACTCACTAATAAAATGGATTGAGGTGTCTGGTAAGGCATCCAACGACTTCATATTCACTGGCCGTAAAAATACGGGTCGTCCGATTTCCCATGTTCAGCACACCCGATTGGTTAAGAAATGGGTTGAACTGCTCGAACTACCATCAAAGGGATACTCGACACACAGCCTCAGAAGGAGCAAGTCCAGTATTGTATATGCTGAAACAAAGGATATCGAGGTCTGTCGTCAATTGTTAGGGCAAAGTAATACGAGTGCAACGTCACGATATTTAGGTATCGAGAAGGAGGATGCATTGAAGATTGCTGCTGGGATAAAATTGTGAGTTATACAGCATCTGAGAGTATCGTAATACAAATTTGACGATCACTATAACAACAGGGGAACTGGCACTAAAATTCGAACATTTTATCCTATTCAAATTTGTAAATCACAGGTGTTGGGGATAAAAATATACCCCGGCGTAGATCGTCTTCCTCTGTAAAGGCCACAGGTTCGAATGATCCTGAATACACTTCACGTAGATCAGCGGATTCTTCAATGGAAAGAACACTGTTGTTCCCGAACTCCATCCTCATTGAATGCTTTTTAATTATATTTTTTTTAATCGGACTTTCACAGATCTTGGATGAAATCGTTTGATCTTTATATTTACTGAACATCTTTCCATCCAAGTGAAAAAAAGAATCAGCACCGTGTATTGCAATTATTAGCCACTGACTATCTATCTTAAATCCTAAATATCCTAGGCCACCCATTCCATAAGATCCGCAACAAGCAGACCAAGAACAAATAGTATTTCCAACAAGGGTTTCCGGGACAACCGAATCAGGGTTAAAATCCATCAGGTCATCAGATCCGGCAAAAGCCCAACGAGTTTTTAAGGGTTCAGAGTTTTTGGCTATCATAAATTCCAAACAATCGATGTTACCGTTGGACTTTGAGGATTTTGGTGCTTCTATTCGGAATTTTCTTCGTTTGCGGTCAACATAGTCTCCCCATTTTTTTCT
>Ga0208904_1002669_pt1 | contig 11045 bp, 12 predicted proteins | sample AntAceMetag02UKB_FD_184774 | JGI IMG/M metagenome (GOLD analysis project Ga0208904, IMG submission 184774) | Saline lake microbial communities from Ace Lake, Antarctica - Antarctic Ace Lake Metagenome 02UKB (SPAdes) (version 2) | ecosystem: Environmental > Aquatic > Non-marine Saline and... | reverse complement strand
CCAAATCATCCCTATCAAATTTCCGTCTAGAAACATTCTGTTTCTCCAAATAAGCAAACACATTCCCATGCTTCGCCCCTTGAATCAACGACTCGATCGCCTGAGCAACAGCCTCTGAATGATTTGCATCAACTATAATCCCCACATCATTTCCTTGGATAACAATCACAGACCCAGTCAATTTCTCAATTGTCTTTCGAGCTTTCCCCCCAGTCCCAATAATCCTTGCACGAACTTCCTTCAGATTCTTACGCCTCGTATGCTCCTTAACCTCGATAAACTCCAAAACAAAATCATCATTCATTAACAAAAGCGCGTCATCAACCATAAATCCAAAATCAATCGCCTGAACAACCTTCTCGACCAAATACTCATTCAACTCGGAACCCTTAATGCTAACCTGTCCCCTCCCAAAACCAATCTTCACCTTGACATTGTTCTCAATCGCAGGCACAGCCTTCTTGACCTTATTCATATTTTGAACTAATACATTTCTCATTTTAGAATTCACTCGCATCAGTAGTAAGCCTACCCATTTCCTTCAACTTCCTAACCTGATTATCAGTATACTTAAACAAAACATCACCCTTATCATCATCAAATTCCCACGGCTCAATAATTATCGCGTCGCCTTCCCGCAGCCAAAGTCCTCGTCTCTTTCGCCCAGGAACACGGCAATTCCGCGTCTTTCCATCCATACAAGAAACTATCATTCGAGAACCTCCAACTCGCTGAGTTATAATCCCGATTACTTCTTTATCATTCGGCAACTTCACTCGCACCGGACCTTCATGCCCCGGAACAAAAACCTTCGCCTTATTCTTCTTAGTCTTATCTTTAAACTTAGTAAATGCCATAATTAACTTACCAGAAATCCGTATATAAAGCTAACTTATGAAAGAACCAACGCAAACGGCACACCCTCAATCTCTATAACCCCTTCATCCTTAATTATCTCAAGCTCCTTCGCAATCTTAATAGATTTCTCACCAACAATATTAAACGTAGCATCCTCTTTCGCCGCATCAACAATTCTTTCCTTCAATTCTTTCCCATCAACTTCATCTCCCTGAAAAAAAGGCCCGGTCAAATCCAATTGCCTTATACCTTCAACAAGCTTCCGCCCATAAATATCCTTATCGCAAATCGCCACGACTAATCGATACGATTTATGAATCTTAAAAAAAATATCACCCATAATAGAAATTGAATCTTTCACTTTATAAAGATTCACCAAAAAAATAGTAAATTCCTCCACACTCCCTTGTAATGGAGGAATTTTGAAAATAAACTTAAGCAGCTTTCTTAGCCTCGCCATCAGCTACTGCCTTATCAGCATCTGCCTTTGACATAATCCTACACATACCACATCCACACTCAGTACACTTCCCCTTAGCCATATATCCGCCTCGAGAAGTGATAGTCATCTGAGCATCCTTCATTGGTTGCTGTTTCTTACATTTCATACATCTTCCTTCAATTGTCATTTTTTACCTCCATCCAATTTAGTTCCATTAAATCTTTTGCACCTCATGCTTCTCTCCACACGCCAAACACCTTAAAAAAGCCTTCCCCTTGTCATTTTCAAGCTCAGTATCTGGCTTTTTACACTTAGGACACAAAACAAACAGATTAACGTACTTCTCAATCTTCTCATTCACATCCTTCGAAGCAAGCTTCCTTGATAATATAAGCCGGTCACCCTTCAATTCCCCAGAGCTCGCAAGCTCCTTAGTCAAAAATTTAATTACATGATCTGCATCCCGTCTAAGACAAGTCACAACCTGCCCAAAATTAGTAATTATAGTACGAGTACCTTCATGATGCCCCTTAACCTTCAAAACCTCAAAACGCTTACATTCCTCAACGTGCTCAACATTCTCATACGCCTCATTCAATAATTCTTCATAACTCATAAAAAATTCATGGAATCTCGCTTTATAAGATTTTACCCACATAGAAAACTTTTTAAACACAACATCACAACAATTTATATAAATTCTAGAGATTATCTCTTGATTCTAAAATGGACGCAGATTTAAAGAAAAACATCATGTCAAGCGGCACTAGCTTGGTAGGACTAATATGTAAAGATGGAGTAGTTATGGCTGGCGACAAGCGAGCTACTGCAGGCGGACAAATCGTAATGGACAAGAACGCCGACAAGATTATCCCAATCAACGAATACTTAATCACTTCAGGAACCGGCGTTTCTTCTGACATCGACATGATCCAAAAACTCGCAAAAGCACAATTAAAAATAAAAGAACTACGAGACAAAAAGAGACCTTCAGTTAAAGAAGCAGCAAATTTAATCGCAGCAATCAATTACAAAAACATTCGACAACCAGCAATGATTCAATTCATCGCAGGATTAATGGTTGGTGGAGTAAACGAAGACGGAAACGCAGAACTCTATTCTGTAGAACCTGCAGGAAGCGTAATGAAAGTAACAGAATTCGACGCGAACTTCTCCTCAGGAATGCCCTACATCCTAGGACTATTAGAAAAATCTTACAAGAAAGACATGACAATGGAAGAAGGAGTCGAATTAGCAATAGAGGCAATCAAGGCAGCTTCAGAACGAGACACAGCATCAGGACAAGGAATGGATGTATTCACAATAACAAAAGAAGGAATCGTGCACATCTCAAGACAAAAAATAGAGAAAGTGTACAAAGAACTCAAATAATCATAATATGGCAGATATCTTAAAAACAATAGAAGACCAGTTACCGCGAGGTACGGTCGGCTCAACAATTTTTGAAGGAGCGAACATCATAGTTTACACAACAGATACAGCATTCTTCAAAAATGGAGATTCACAAATCAAGGAAGTTGTAAATAACATAAAGAAAAGAATCGAGTTAAGAGCTGACAAATCATTACTTCTCCCACAAGATGAAACTGAGAAAAAAATCAGACAAATTCTTCCGGTAGAATCAGAAATAACTCAAATCATCTTCGATCCCCAAAGAAGCAGCGTAGTTATCGAAGCAAAAAAACCTGGATTAGCAATCGGAAAAGGAGGATCATTACTAAGAAACGTAAAAGTAGAAACATTTTGGACGCCACAAGTCCAAAGATCTCCCGCAATCAAATCAAAAATTACAGATAAAATCAGAGAAGTTCTATACATGGACAATAATTACCGAAAGAAATTCCTAAACAATATCGGAGAAAAAATCTACAAAGAATGGAACCCTGATAAAATTGAAGAATGGGTAAGAGTTACCGCACTCGGTGGTGGACGACAAGTAGGACGAAGTTGCTTCCTTTTACAAACACCAATCTCAAGAATCATAATTGACTGCGGAGTAGATGTATCTTCATCTGGAAAAGACAAATATCCTTACCTCGAAGCTCCAGAATTAGACTTAACAACTGTCGACGCTGTAATCCTATCTCACGCACACCTTGATCACTCTGGATTAATTCCCTACCTCTATAAGATGGGATACAAAGGCCCGGTATATATGACCGCACCAACACGAGACATCTCAGCACTAATGGCATTAGACTTCATAGGAGTAGCTTATAAACAAGCCGCAGCACCTTTATTCAAATCAACAGACATCCGAAACATGGTAAAACACTCAGTCGTATTAAACTATGGAGAAGTTTCAGACATAACACCCGACGTCCGAATAACATTATACAATGCAGGACATACATTAGGTTCTTCGATGATCCACTTCAATATCGGAAACGGACTCCACAATTACGTATACTCTGGAGATATAAAATTCGGAAAATCGCGTTCACTTGAGGCAGCAACATCTTACTTCCCAAGAATCGAAACGCTACAACTCGAAGCAACCTATGGTGGAAAAGATTGTAACATCCCCCCACGAAAAGAATCCGAAGAAGAACTCCTTGCTTTTGTAAATGAGATTATCTCAAATGGTGGAAAAGTTTTGTTACCTGAATTAGGAACAGGTCACGCACAGGAAAAAATGCTTATTTTAGAAGACGCAATGAAAAATGGAAGGATTCCAAAAGTTCCAGTTTATATCGACGGTATGATTTGGGACATCAACGCAATCCACACAGCATATCCAGACTTCTTATCAAACGCTGTGCGTTCTGCAATCTTTGCAGATAAAAATCCTTTCGTCTCAGAAATATTCAAAAGAGTAGGTTCGCCTCACGAGCGAAGAAATGTTATCGAGGGAGGCCCTTGTATAATCTTAGCAACATCAGGTATGCTTGTCGGAGGTGCATCCGTCGAATATCTAAGAGAATTCGCAGACAGTTCAGTTAACGGACTCTGCCTATCCTGTTACCAACCACCTGGAGGACTCGGCCGACAACTCCAAGAAGGAGCACGAGAAGCAGTTTTCAACGTAGATGGTAAGGATGTAAAAGTCCCATTAAAATTAAAGTTCCTTTCAATTGATGGATTTTCAGGACACTCTTCAAGAAACGAACTTATGGCATTCATGAGTCACGTAAATCCAAAACCTCGAAAAGTAATTATCAATCACGGAGAACAATCAAAATGTTTAGACTTAGCTTCCAGCATCTACAAATCAAAGCGAATTGAAACAATCGTTCCAAAAAATCTAGAAACAATTAGATTAAGATAACTTCTTTCCAGCCATAGAAACAATATAACTTTTATTATCCAATTTATGTTCAGGAGGCCACTGCCAATTAAGTTCAACACCAACGAGTTTCATAAGCTCAGTAACATTAACGCCATGACCTTCAGGAGTTCTGTTAACTTCCAATCCAGAATATTCATCCATAAATTTCTCGATCTCCAAACGATGTTCTTTCCTCGCAGTTCCTTGCCAAAGCCGAGGATTATACCATTGCCGAGGATGCTCAGACCATTCTGGATGTCCCACCCTCATTCTTTCAGCAAATTCACCAACGGAAAAAGCAGTATGAATAACATAAATATCAGAATTAAAATCAAACACCTTATCAATCAAAGGAATTCCCGGCGGGCAACCTTCCTTCACCCCATAATTAGGACAACCCTGTGCATGACCATGAAAAGGCATTTTACAAAGTCCCTGAAACTTCTTATCATAGACAATCTTAGAAGAATTAATCTTTCGAATCATAATAAAAAGTTCTCCTCAAAGTTTAAAAATAAGATTATACTTAAGAACATAAGAGGCAAAATGAAACATAAACTATCTATCACACTACTTTTACTGAGCATGTTCTTAGTTACACAATTCATAGGTCTATTCGTAGTAAATACCTATACTCCTGAAACAACCAAAGACCCAATAACTGGAGAAATAATGCTCAACCAAGAAAACCAACTTCCATTCGGAATCGAAACTCCTGAAACAAATTTTCTAGCAATAGTCTTTTATTTCATATTAGCATTTGCAATCGTCGCAATAATGATGAAATATAAATGGAAACTCGTAATAAAACTCTGGTTTCTCCTAGTAATAATTCTCGCACTCGGAATCTCAACCTATGCAATATTAAAATACACCCCACTAAACAACATCACCGCAATCGCATTAATAATCGCAATCCCACTAGCACTCTTCAAAATATTCAGATCAAATGTCTTCGTCCACAACATCACAGAACTTTTTATCTACCCTGGTATCGCCGCAGTTTTCGTATCCATCTTACACCCGCTATCGGTAATGGTCCTATTAGTCCTAATTTCCTTCTATGACATGTGGGCCGTCTGGAGAGCAAAGTTCATGCAAAAGATGGCCAAATTTGAAATGGAAGAACTGCATATTTTTGGAGGATTCCTAATCCCGACAATTTCAAAAAAAGTCAAGGCACAAATTCAAAGAATAAAACAAAAATACCAGGGAAAGAAAATACCTGCAAAAATTAAAAAGAAAAAATTTAAGGTTAGATTAGCAATGCTGGGGGGCGGTGATGTCATTTTCCCGATAATAACCGCAGGAGTTTTCATGCGAGCGTATTCCAAACAAGCACTCTTCGGAATCGCAGGATTAATCCCTGCACTATTCATTATATTCGGAGCATTAGCAGGATTAACTTACCTAATGTTCATAACAAAAAAAGACAAAGCATATCCCGCAATGCCTTACATTTCAGCAGGAATATTCGCAGCACTAATTCTTTGGAAATTTTTAATCTAATTACCAAATAATTCCAACAGTAACATATTCTATATCTTCAAAACGAATCTTATCATCAGCAAAAACATTGTTGTCTCCTTGCGTAATAAAATAAATTCCTTCACTATCAAGCCCTTTTTCAACAACTCGATGAACGATTAACATGTCTCCAAATCTAAAACTTACAATATCTCCAATTTCAATTTGATTAGAATTTTCCGGAACAATACGTATACCGTTCGCACCCATATCCAAAAGTGGCTTCATACTTCCACTATCTGTATAACTCGAAAGCGTTGCATTAGCAATTCTCAAAACAATATAATCCTTAAACACGATTATATCTTCATCAGCAACCCAGTCAGAAGGAGCACTTGCATCAAAACTCACTAAACCTGTAGCAAAGGGCACTTCAAGATTAGAATAACTAAAACAATAAAACAAAAAAGCACAACTAAGAAAACCCGCCAAAAAAACCAAGGTATACTTGTAATTCATAAAAAATAATCATAAAGACATTATTTAAAACTTCCGGATTGTAACTCCTGCATAAAGACAACAGAATACAAACATTTATAAAAGAAATTTTCATCCAATGTAAGTAGTAAAATGATAGCAAAACCAGAATTAATTAAGAAATTGAAGGGTTATTTTGACCTAAATATTTACGAAACTAAAGTATGGTTAGCCTTGCTTTCAAAAGGAATTTCTTCAGCCGGTGAAATCGCAGAACTTTCTGGCGTACCACGTTCAAGAACTTACGACGTACTTGAATCCCTCGAGAAAAGAGGATTCGTTATCCAGAAATTAGGAAAACCAGTTAAATATATAGCAGTAAAACCTGCAACTGTTATCGAGAAATTAAAAAATAACACATCAACACACGCCGAAGAAAAAATCAAAACACTTTCTAATCTAAAAGAAACAACTGAATACAAGGAACTTCAGGAACTCCACAAAACAGGAATCGAGCCAATCAAGAACCACGAACTTTCTACATCCATCAAAGGACGAAGCAACCTTTATTTACAAATGAGATCGGTTATGGAAAGCGCAGAAAAAACGGTATACCTAACTTCTTCAGCTTACGAACTTTTGTCTAAACAAAAAATGTTCAAAGACACTTTTTTAAAATTAAAGAAAAGAAAAGTTGACGTCAAAGTTATGATTAGTGATGACGCAGAAGAAGCAAAGAAGCTTTCTAAGAAACTTGGAGTGTTAATCAAATCAAGACCAATCAATGCACGATTCGTAATTGCAGACAAAACAGAATTAATTTTCACAATCAAACCAACAAACGTTCACGAAGATTTCGATTACGGAGTTTGGATCAATTCCCCATTCTTCACAACTTCTCTAGCATATATGTTTGACCTAGCTTGGAAAGATTAAATTCCTGGATGGGGAATCTGTTCATTTCCAATCAAATAAGGATAACTACAATCACTACCTATCTCCCAAATATCGCCAGCATCATTCCACTCAGAATAACTACCCATAATTCTCATTTGATTTTCAGTTAAAGAAGGGCCATTATCATCACAAGTAACCACTATGCAACTCGTATTAAGATAATAAGAATTACTAACTGTAGAGGTTCCAAGAGAACCAATTATCCCGCCGACACGTGAAGACCCAATAATAGAACCGATATTATAGGAATTGACCATTGTAGAATAAGCAAGCTTACCAACAATACCCCCCACATAATTTAAAGAACCAGGAAGAGGACTAGTGATTGCTCCAGTATTATAGGAATCGGTGATTGAAGAACGAAAAGACATTCCAGTGATGCCTCCGACATAATATGTAGAACCTGTGATAAAGCCAGAGATTGTTCCAGTATTATAAGAATCAGTAATTGAAGAATAATAATCTATATAGCCAGTTATTCCTCCGACACGTGAGGAACCAGTGACATTGCCAGTATTATAGGAATCGGTGATTGAAGAAAGATGACCATAACCTGCGATGCCACCCATATCCACAGAACCAGAGATAGAACCTAGATTATAAGACATAGTTATTGAAGAATAATAATCTATATAGCCAGCTATTCCTCCGACACGTGAAGACCCAATAATAGAACCAATATTATAGGAATCGGTGATTGAAGAATGATAGTAAGATTTTCCAGTGATGCCTCCAACCTGTGAAACACCTTTGACTATTCCAGCGTTATAAGAATCATTAATTGAAGAATTGGAAGTAAGACCTGCGATGCCTCCAACCTGTGAAACACCTTTGACTATTCCAGCGTTATAAGAATCATTAATTGAAGAATAGTAATAATATCCTATGATTCCTCCGACATAATTGGAACCTGTAACCGAACCTGTGTTGTATGAGTTAGTAATTGGAGAATAATAAGAGTCTCCTATGATTCCTCCGACATAATTGGAACCTGTAATATTCGAATCAATCATCCCCACATCCCCTACATTTCCAAAAGAAATATCTCCAAACAACCCTACATAATTTTCATCTCCCCGACTAATAAACAATCCGATAATCTCCTTACCTTTTCCATCAAAATCACCAATAAAACTCTCCAGATACTTATTCCCAACAGGATCAAAACCTTTCCCATTATTCCAATCACGAGTCATCGAACAATCAATATCTTTCTTAAGTTCATAATCTGCACTCAAATCATAACTCATATTCTGCAACTGATAACAATTCTCAATAACATAAGAATCTCCTTCGACACCACTTCCTTCGAAAAAATAACCCAGAACATCACAGCCATCCTCAGCACCATTTGCACAATCCTCATCGACATCATTCCCACAAACTTCCTCACTAGTAAAAGTACAAGTAGGTTCAACAGGTTCAACCTCCTCACCAGGTTCCTCACCAGTACCAGAATGAATGACGACAATATGAGTCGCCTCGTCATTTGCCTCCTTCCAAGCTTCCTCAGACAAATGGATATTCCCGACAGGCATATCTTCAGTATCTAAAATCTTCCCAAGCCGAACTTGATTCTTAATAATAAAAACAGGGGCAACAGTCACCTTACTTGGAGTCACATTCTGAGGGATTCCCTTATCTGAATCATTCGTAAAATTAAATTTGTAAGTGTATTTTCCGCCAGGCTCGGGAACAGCCGTCGTTTGATAAGTTTTAGTCGTCCCATCAAAACTAAATCCAATCTCAAGCTTCGTAATATTCACATCATCTTTTCCTCGCTCGACCTGAACGAAAGCAAAATGTTTATCCGCATCATAAACCGTATAACCTTGGAAAACAATACTCAGCCTAACATCAGAATAACTCAAATATTCCAACTCGGAAAAAAGCGGCAAGATAACTTTCCAAACAATTCCGACACCAACGACAACAATTAAAATTATCAAAATCGTTGCGACAACCGCAGAGATCCCTCTTTTCTTCATAATTAGTTATAGAAAATATACTATTTAAGTTTTAATCTTCGCAGAAGCGCCCATTTCCTTTTCAACTTTCTTTACTAAATTAAAAACTTCAGCAACCCCACTTTTTTCCTTATACCAATAATAACCTTTCTTCTTAGCTACATTCTTACCCTTGGCCTTCTTAAACACCTTAATAGCATCATCCAAGCCAATTGGAGGCCCCCTAAGCTCGATTTCAGGCTTCTCAGCAACGACCAAATACCCTTTAGCAGTTTGTCCCCCAAGATAATCAAACTCCTTCCTAAGAACCTTCTGTTGCTTCCTAGAAAGCTCTCTAGCAAAGAAATCAAGTAACTTCTTCATCTTCGTCCCAGCAATATCCCCCTCCTGCCTATCAGTCTTCAAATCGACCTCAACAAAAGTTCCCGCAACCTTCTTCAAACCTTCAATATCAATCGGCTTCCGTTTAAAATAATCAAGTGAAGGACTCTTCAAAAATTCCTTGGCAACAAGGTTAAACTTCTCAAAAGTCTCATAACCTAACCCTGCTGAAGTATTACGATACTTGTAAGTTGGATCAACCAAAACAATAGGGCTCATCAATTTAGAAGCATTAATCTCATTTAAAACTTCACGCTCACTCTTAAAATATTTCAACGGATCAATAACTTTCTTTTTCCCAATCCCCTTAAGAAACTTAGCGAAACTTCCAAAATAAATTACCAAAACTTCCAAAGAATAACCGCTGAAACCGTGGACGTAACTCTCAGCACCATAACATCTATTCGCCTGACAAAACGCCTTAGCCAATTTGATCTCATCAGCAATCGCAGGATTCTTTTTCACAGCACCACCAATATACTTCACATGACTCAAACTAACATCAGTCACATTCTCAGCAGTCTCGGGATCATTATTCTTCACAACCGGAATAACTTCTAAAATAACCCCATCACAAATAATCTGAAAATAATCTCGTGAGCCATGAACCTTCTTCAATTCACCAGGAAGTTTAATCTTTCCCAAAACTTCCTCAAGCCCAAAAATATCCTCACTATAATCGAACACAACAAAAATATCAATATCCTGCTTTCCTTCTCGATCAACCATAGTTCCCTTCGCCAAGCTACCACCGACGTGCGCCTTAATTCCCTTAGCTTTCAAAGAAGCAATAAAGTTCTTCGCAATTTTCTCCAAACTCAAAACCTCTTCACGAGAAAGCGAAATAACTGCAAGCTCCTCTTTCAAAACACTCTGCAAACTCATAATTACATTAAAGAAAAATACTATATAAAACTTTCATACCTAAGGCATAAAAATCTAACCCAAGACTTCCCTAACACTAACATCATCTAATGCAAACCCTTCATACCCCTCACCATTATTAGCTTGAAAAGTTATATTTCCATTTGTTGAACCTGCTGTTGCTACAATACTATTAATTCCAGAAGCAAAAACACCAACATAATTTCCACCCAAAATAATGGGATAATAACCGCCGTCTGGATAATAAGTTTTCATATTATAAGTAATATTATACGTTTTTCCACTAACTAGACCTACATCTTGAGTTGCAATATAAGTTCCC
>Ga0208904_1002667_pt1 | contig 11058 bp, 4 predicted proteins | sample AntAceMetag02UKB_FD_184774 | JGI IMG/M metagenome (GOLD analysis project Ga0208904, IMG submission 184774) | Saline lake microbial communities from Ace Lake, Antarctica - Antarctic Ace Lake Metagenome 02UKB (SPAdes) (version 2) | ecosystem: Environmental > Aquatic > Non-marine Saline and Alkaline... | reverse complement strand
CCTACTTTTGCCTCTAGATACTGTCCAACATCATCACTTCTTATTAGTTTCAATTGTCCATTAGTTTGAGTGTCAGAAAACATCCCTTTTTTGCTAGTGATATTTCCTGCAAAACTTGTTGTTCCTGCATTTGTAAACGTATTAGCTTGATCTAAATAAGCAATATTAGCCGTATCTGATAAATCTGTACTTGCCATATTATCTATCGTATCCAATGCTAACTGAACTGTCGTGTCAACGGCACTTAATACACCAGCAAAATTAGTTACATCTGTAGATACATCCCCAGCTAAACTTGCTGTTCCACCTACTCCATTTGCTCCACCTTTTACAGTTCGTAAATCGAGATACAGTCCACCGTTTGTGTCCATTGTTTCTAAGTTACCATTTCTTTTCACTATATAAGCATACAAGAAGATAAATTCGGGAGATGGTAATCCTTCCGTTACTAAATTACTGATTTCAGATTGTATCGCATCTCTAGCATTATTTCTACTACTATACCCATTTTGTCCAATTATCTTCTTTACACTTGTTCCAATTGCATCGGGTGTCGCTATTAAAAAGTATATAATATAATCTGTTGTTGCTCCACTCTCTGTAAGTTTCCAGTCACCACTATCATTTTCGTTAAAGACAACATTTGCTGTTCCGTTATCAAAACCATATGTATTGCTTAATGCTGTTCCTGTCCACTCTCCACCAGTTCCAAGTTTGTATATGAATGGGTGAGTTGCTTCTAAATCAACTGTGTGTCGTATGTCTTCATCCCAAAAGTACCCACTTGTTGTTCCTGTAAATGTTGTTGTATTGTCTACAAAACCAGTCGCATCTATTCCACTTTCATATCTTGCTCCATACGTCAAATGGTTATACCTGTGCGTACTTGCTGACATTCTAATACCGTGTAACTCTTCACCTAACAGTGCCGTTCCTGCTGTCTCATTCCAGTATACCAATGCCGTTACTGCGTGTTCATAAAATAATAGACCTGTGCTCGCTGATTCAATTACGTATTGTAAAACTCCACTATTGTCAAAATATATATAGTAAGTTCCTGTTACGCTTGGTAATGTAACTGTTTGATCTGTAGTCTTAACTATTTTCTTACCTTTAGCCCAAAAGTAAAAATTAGAACTTCCACCTTTTACTGATACGGTTAAAACATTTGTTGTTGTATTGAATGCTATATCTGGTTGACTTGCTAAAATACGTCTATCATAACCATTCGTGAATTTAGTTTCTCCTAATTCCACCAAAGAGTCTTCTACATTATTGGTTATATAGAAATCGTCTGTATCTGTTGTTCCTATATCACCTGCATCTAAAACTACTGCTCCTGTTTGTGTATTTACACTTGTAACACTGTCTGTATTATCTATCTTAGCCCAACCTGTAGCTGTTTTAATAGCCCAGTCATTTATTTCCCAATCAGTTATTCCACCTATATCCGTAGTTCCTGCTACACTTACTATCCAAAAATAACCTGTCACAGTTGCTCCAGATATGTCGGGTACATTTGTAGTAGCATTCCATGCTCCTTGAGGGACTAAACTGCCCTCTAATAAATCAATTAAATCTTTTAATGCTGTACCTTGTGCCGCACTTAATGCTTTGTCTGTATCTGTAGAGGTTACATTATTTACAATATCGGCTATAGTTACTTTTAAATTCAAAGCTGTTTGTTGTGCTGTTGAAACTGGTTTATTTGCATCAGAAGTATTATCTACATTGCCTAATCCAACATCTCCTTTAACTATACCAGTTGGTGTATTTACAACAGGACTTGTAAGTGTTTTGTTTGTAAGTGTTTCAGTTCCTGCTATAGTTGCAAAATCATCATCAGTTAAAGCAGTGTTAAATTCTGCAGTAGTTCCAGTAATACCAACTATGCTTGACTGGTCTCCTGTATTTGCACCACTCAAATTACCAAGATTAGTAACATCTGTTGCTGTTACAAATTTGTTTGTTGTAGCTGTATCACTTAAATCATCAGCATCTAGTACCACAACTCCGGTAGCACCATTGACACTTGCTACCTTATCGGTATTGTCTATTTTAGCCCAACCTGTAGCGGTCTTTATTGCCCAGTCATTTACTTCCCAATCTGTGATACCACCTAGGGATGTTGCTCCAGCTACACTCACTATCCAAAAGTGACCTGTAGTCGTTGTTCCAGTTATATCAGGTGTATTTGTATCTGCATTCCATGTGCCTTGTGGCACTAATGTACCTTGCATTAAATCTATCAAACCCTTCAACTCTTTTCCTTGATTAGCACTTAGTGGCTTGTTTGTATCTGTAGACGTTAAATTATCTACGATATCCAATATGGCAACTTTCAAATCTAAAGCCGTTTGAGTAGCACTTGAAACTGGTTTATTTGCATCACTTGTGTTGTCTACATTTTCAAGACTTAAATCTGTTTTTACCTCCACAAAGCTCTTGCTTTCTATACCGCTAGTTGTTGTTTTGGTGTATTCACCACTTATCACTGTAGTCGAATCTATTTTAACAGCGTTGCTGTCGACTATCCCATAAATAGCATCTCCTGTGTTAGTATTTGAGGTATTACCAATAACGACCATATCAGCATCGGTTGGATGATTATATTCTCCTGCCGTACCTGTTATTGTACTCAGTGCATCATGCTCAAAATCGCCAGCCACTTGGTCACCGGTATTTGTGCCACTTAAATTCCCTAGGTTGGTTATATCTCCTGCATCTATACTAAAAGCTTGACTTGCTGTAAAAATTGGGTCGGTTTCGGCTTGAACTGCCGAATCTGCCTTATCCAAACTAGCATTAACACTAACATCTAGCTTAGTCTCATCGATTGATGCCAATTGCAAGTCTGCTGTTATATCTTGCCCGGTTAATGTAAAGTCTATTTCTGCACTATCTGTAACTGTTACTTGTTGTGTAAATGCTGAAACTTTAGCTTTCTTCTTATTACCACCATCAGCACTATCCTCGATCAAAACTAAATCATCTACTGCAATAGTTACCTTTTCTGTTATGCCTGTAATTTCTCCTGCGATATTAAGATGGACAGCTGTAGTATCACTGCCAGCACCACCTCCCCCGCTAGATGACGTACCTATTATAGCATTATTGATGATTGCTTCTTTGATATTAATTCCCATTCTTCACTCTCCTTTTTTTAGTCGATAAAACCACTACCACACTAAAAAGGTTAGTGTGGTTGGATTGTTCTATCGCTACGTAGTTGTTATAGATGTTACTTTTGTAGGGTACCCTGCGTCTTGATATTTTAGATTTGTTGTAGATAAAAGGATTGTTTTACCTGCATCCTGATATTCTAGTATTGTTTTCACTTCTCCTGCACTTCCCGTTACATAATCTACTCCGATGTCTCCTGCCTGTACCAATACTAAATCTGTCTGAACATTTTGTATTTTTGTTATCTGACCACTCGTCATATTAGCAAGGGTCGATACACTTTGGATTGACATTTTTAATCACTCTCCTTTTTTTATTTTAAAGCTATAACCCCACCTAATAATGAGGTTTGCTTGCTTTATTCTATATTAAGTACCAACTAGTACCATTATAGATATACCTAGACATAACTCCTGTTGCTTTAGTTGTGGTATTAATTGTTATATTTCCTGCTGACGTATTACAGATAGTGTATACCCTACCTTCATTCTGTAGTACTGTTGGTAATGTTATTGCTACGCCTATTACACTAACATTGACATTATCTTCTTGTGTTGTCAGTGTTGAGTTTGCTATTTTAGTTATGAACTTATAGTTCCATGAATTATTAGTATCTTTAGCAATGCCACTGTTTTGAGTAGGATCTTCCGTAGAGTTACAATTTGTTATATAACCACTATCTAAAAAGAATTTATCATAATTAGTAGCTCCTGCTGTTGTAATGTTTGTTGTATTGTTACACGATTGGAATAAATATTTTGTGTTTGTTGATATAGCGGAGGTTATATAGTAATACATATTATCTATATTATAAGAAGCTAAAGCTATTTGTCTTAATGCTCCTGTCGCTATGTATGTGTTCACTATATTCCCACTACCTTTAAATAGAACAACATCATAAAGAGTGTCTGATGTGTCGAATAATACTATAGTTCCATACATATTATTACAACTTTCATAAAAAGAACTGTCGTCAGGAGCGTTGAAACTAGAACCTATAACAACAGAGGATGATATCATATTAGTACAGCCTCTAAACCCAAAAGGTAAATCTGGATCATAACTCTCCAGTATGACACTTGAAAACCTTTGTTGAACTTTAAAATTACCATTTATTCCATACACAAGGTTTTCTAATCTAACGTCTTCCATACTCACACCCTGAGCTGTTATGTAAGCCCCAAAATTCTCTCCATCAATCATATTAACACTACCTAGGTTTTTAAATCTAACATCTGATATTTTTATTTGTGAGTCAAGTATAAGACCTCTATCCTCTATATCTATATTGGCTTGAGTTGAGCCTTGTAGAGATGAGATAGAGTATATATCAGAACTAGGTATTACATAATCCGTCAACGAGTACTCTATACCTGTTTCGGTAGATGAGAAAGTTCCTACTATTGTTGCACTTGTGTCATTAGTAACAGTCGCTATAGTGTATAATTCTCCTGCTATATTAACTCTTGTTCCAGTATCTAACTCTGTATCAAATAATGTGTTAGTTCCTGTTATAGTGCTACCCCCAGATGTTACCGATATTCTTTTTAGTATTGTAAAATTTAATCCCGATGCTGTAGCAGGAAGAGTCGTAGTCATTGTAGCACTGGTATTATTTACAATAGTTGCTATAGTATATTCAACTAAGGATATATTCGATACTACAAACTTGCTCCCTACACTTAGCTCTGTAGTAAATAATGTGTTCAACCCTGTTATAGTAACACTACCCGAAGTCATGGACATTGTCCCTGTTCCAGCTATATTGCTTGAAACATACCCAAAATGCCTATCGTCTAATAATGTAAAATCATATAAATTCACACTCGTTAAAACTATATAATTCACCTTCTTACCGAAAAAGGGATTATTATATGAGATAGAGCTAAGAAGTATAGTGTGCAAAGAAGCATCCAAAGCCCCTACGAAGTCCAGCGTACTTTTACAATACGCAACTTTGTTAAAGTATTTACCCTCAAATTCTAACGATTGTAAGTCAGACCCTTGATTATATTTTAAGTAATTCTCATTGGTCAAAGTAGGATCTCCAAAGAAAAATCCAGAATAATTGGCATCTACTGTGTCCGATAAATTACTTCCTATTTGCTGTCTATAGTGAGTTGTTGCAGTAAGGTCTCTATTTAATTTAATGTGACCATTTATGGTTTCTACTATAACTCCATCTATATCATTAACTTTCACTATATTGTCAACCTTGTTACCTGCTTCTAGCTCCGTTGTTTCAAACCCATTGTCAGTGTTCTTAGCAGACACCCTTAGAAATGAAATTACATTGCTTTCTCTTCCACTACTATTACTTGAACCAAAACAACCTCTCTTTGTTACTTGAAATGAGAATGTTGTAGCTGGGTTGACCCAAGTTTCCCAATCACTATTACTTTTTACCTGAACATACTCGCCACTCATTTGAATAAAAAAGGTGTTTCCTACTGTAAATATAGCCTTCATATGTTTCCTATCCATACCTGTAACATCTATTATATTGTCACAGGATATCGTAAGTGCTTTCGTGACAGGACTCCAACTACTATTAACTGCCGTTGCCGTTAATTCAGCTTTAGTATACTCTTTTAAGAATACAGTCCCTAATGTTTCATCTTCTAGAGATATAATAGGAGTATTTATTTTTTCAGCTTGTTTAGTTGTTCCCTCTCCTCCTATATGCGAATATACAGGTATTATTTGAGGACTCCATGAATGTTGAGTAGCTAATCTAATCCCATTAGACGATGCTGTATAATCTCCTACTGTTAATGCTTCGACCTTAACGGTTTTCTTACCTTGAGTATTTGTAACCTCTAGCCCTGTTATTATTGCTTTCTGCCCATTAAAACCTGTGTAAATACTATCAGACACAGTACAAACATCTAACATCTTTACATTTTCCATTCCTTTTTTCTGAAACTTAATACGACTTCTTGAGTTCGCTGTAGTAGTTGAAGCATAGGAGTTGTTCAAATGGTCTACTATTATTTTATAATCATCTGGACTAGCAAAATTAGTATCTAACTTATGTAGCATCTCTCCATAAATAGCTATACTCTCTGCGTTTGAGAATTGTTGAGGTTTATCTACTTCCATTATTGGCATACCTCTTATATACAACTCATTAAGATGTATTATGTATTGATAAGGATGAAGTTTAAACTCCATATACTCAAGGTTTATTGAATCCACTGTATTAGGATAAAAACTATCCACTAAAACTGCATATCTTGTTAGGTTTAAATCTGCTGTTATACCGGTTGTTACATTTGTAGTTAATGTCATACCAATATTGCTCTCTATACTCAATATAGTATAAGTAACTGAATTTATCTCTACTGTATCCCCTATAAACATAGTATCAAATGTAAAACCACTTACCCAAGTTACAATAGGACTACTTGAAGTGACTGTAACATTTGAGTATGAGTCACTTATTTCCGTTTCTTTTATATAGACACTCCATTTGAACTCTCTATTGTTCTCATATATAGCCTTAGTATTATCATCTGTTGCTCTATTTAGTTTTAATACATCCCCTGCGTTTATATTCCCATAATCAGTGATATTAAGGTATATATATCTGCCTATTACACCTATCGGTGTCATTCTCTCTATTGTAGAGTCTGCTATACTCATTACATTATACATACTCAACTTAAAGTCATTATCTGTATTCTCACTTCTAACCATATTTAGTTCAAAGTCTTCATTATCAAAAGTGCTATATGTAGTTTCTTCTGGTGTACCTTGTACTCCTAATTTATTTGTGTAAGCATAGATGGGTACTTGATTTCCACCATTCTCTATAAACCCCTGTTGATACTCTTTGCCACATAATAACTCAGTCTTAGTTAATTGAGTATCCCATATTCCTTCTATTTCTGATATTAATCCACTATATTTCTTCTCTCCATCATCTGCAAAAGCAAAACTACCTTGTATAACATCTCTACCATCATCTAAGTATAAAGCACCATTAGAGACTGTTGTAATTATACTCTCATATACAGTTAGTTGTGTGTCAGAATCTATTACAGATATCGTATACTCTTCATAACCCAAGTACACAACATCTCCTTTAACAAATGTAGTCGTAAAAGTAGTTCCTGAGGTTGTTATAACTTTAGTTCCTACTGTTGCATTCGTTCCCGTTGTCACCAAAGTTATACGAGGTATTAATGGGTATCTTATATTACTATCTTTATCTTCGTCACCTACGCTTCTAGCATACTTCCACACCAAAGGCACTTCCACTATAGGATAGACAACTTTATAGTCGGTCAGTAGCTTATCTTGATCAGCCACCACATCAGTGCCTGTGATGTCTGTTAATCTACCTTTATTTATCCAATTAAAAAACTTATCAATACCAAAAATTACCGTTATACTCGTACCATTAATATCTGTTACCTTACCGAAGTATTCAAGTCCTGTTAAATTATCCACTACACAAATAGTATCATTATAATTTACATATTGAGACTCAAGAGTTAGTACAACCTCTTTATATGAGCCATCAAGTATTACTTGTAAGTTTTCCGTAGTGACTGTTGCTGGGTCTTTAAATACACTACTACCGAAATAAATAGTCTTATCTGCCGAGGTCTTATAGTCATTAATATCCTTCCAAGTAAATCTTTCTTTATATTGACTCTCTATTTTATTTATCTTTATATAGTTGTCTTCCGAACCATCTATATCCATTATATCCCGTTGTATATTATATTGAGGTGTTAATAATGCTGGGTCTAAGCCTGTTATTATATATATCTCATTATTAGTCGCAAAGTACATTCTAGTAGCTGTTCTCTTAGCTATTGCATTCAGTAAGTCTTTGCTCTTATCAAACTCTCTAGTGTTGAGATTCTTCAATGTAATGAAGTCGCTTATTGCTAAACCACCTGTAGGTATTACTGTGTATTCAGGATAGAGAGTCTCTAATACCTCCTTAATGGTGTTATTATAGAAAAATCTAACCTGTCCCACACTAGAGTCATACTTCTTAATGAAAGGGTCTTTAAAATTAATAGTGACTGTTTTAGAGAAACTATCTCTTCTCAATCCATAAGTAGCCCCCTCGTACTGTTTTAAACAATAAGTTTCATCTGACTCATATTCGTATATAAATACTCTCTTATATGCTTTATAGTTATAAATTCTATTGGAATCAGTAGGACTCCATAGTATAGGGTTGTCATTTAATTTTAGATACCCTTCTGATAAGTTTACTCCGAATAAATCAGAACTTCCATATTCTAATATCTTTTTATAATTGTACGATTCCGTATTTAATAAGTGTGTTGAGTATATATTATCAGCCGAAGCTACCGTGTAAGCCGAAGCCTCTGTGTTGAAATAACCTCTCGTTACTACAAATTCTGTATGATCTGTGACATAACTAGCACTATTGACGTACATTACCTCGTCTCTTATATTAATATATCCTGTATAAGTATTGTGGTCTCCCGTTACTTTTATAGTAGTTTGTATTGCTGTTGCATTTTCAAATATAGTTATTATAAAGTTCTTAGAGGTGTCAATTGAAACACTCTCCATAAAACAAAAACTATTAACTTTCAATTAGACACCTCCTTTAACTTTGTTCCAACTTTAATGTTCCTTCGTATAATCTTTCTCCGTTATACCCATAAAACTTTGCTAATCCTAATCTATCTCCTACTATAGCCATATTGGAATGAACTCTATTATCGTTATCTTCTACTTTAAACTTCTCTTGCTTAAAGAATCTAGACTTTAATATATCATAAGACTCTTTGGATATTCCTTTTATACTTATAGTTATATCTGTTTTCTTTGCTACATAATTTACTGAAGGTGTTCCATATATACTTACCTTCCTATCATATGCGAACATATAAGGGTCTTCTTTCTGTATCTCTCCGAATAAGACCAAGGAAGTACTATCAGAGAGGTATGTTAGAAATAGTAATGATTGCTCCTCATATCCCGAAGTATTAAACCCCGAATATAATACTGCTGCTCCTGTTACGGTTATATCTGCCATTATACTATCACCACCTTGTCTCTATAATTAAGAGTTATTACATCTTCATTTTTCATACTTCTATTGCTATTAATTCCGTCTATTAGTCTAGTTTTAGTGAAATAAGTAAGCTCACCTGTGTTTTCCTTGTATTCTACTACTCTCATTAACTTATTGTTAGTTTGGAAGTCCTCAAAGTTGTCTGATAAAACTGGTATTTTATTAATAACATTCACTACATTTTGTTGATTCCAAGCCGTAAAAGTAATATTATTCTTGTTATTTATGAGTTCGTGTCGTCCTATTTGATTATTTTTACCGAAATAAGACTTATATTCGTTGTTCTTTGAAATGCTATAGTCACTAATTGTCCCTAATATATTGAAGGTAGTTATCCACATTGACTTAGCATTTTCCGTGAAATCAAAAGGAGTAGATATCGTTATTTTGTTCGGAATACCTGTAAAACTTTCTATGACTCTAAACCCATCGTCAGACACTAGGAATGTCTTTGAATTAGGCACCCCCCCAGTGTTATCTATCGCCTCTGATAAGCTTTCTCCATTATAATTCAATGTCAATTCTCCCGCTACAATATTATAAGTATTACTTGTTTCGGTATAAAACACACTTGCTGTATCAATTTTATTAGGTAGATTGCAGTACATGGTTACGGCTAAAGAAACTCCAATCGTTTGATCTGTTCTATAATAAATTATATCTATAGTATTATCGAAAGTATTATATTCATAAGTATCTGTGAATGTTATTGTTGTATTAGTATCTATTGTATAACTCGTAGTCTCTTCTCCATTTATATATATCTTAAATACAGTATAGGTAGCATCTGTGAATGTGGTTAATGTCTTACTAGCTCCATCAAAAGTATGTGACTCCTGTCTTGCATTTATCTTATAATTCGTAACTTCTTCTGACAGTGATAATGTCTTTCCATAAGAACCCTCATTGAAGTCAAATATTGTAGTATTGTCATAATGGAAAAATCCAGTATCATTATACAATAAAATACCTTCATCAGCCACCGTACCCACACTAGTATTCGTCTTTATTATTTGAGTATTCTTAACTAATATGCCATTAAGAATATTACCTCTATCGTCTGAATCTAGTGTACCTCCATCGTTAATACCTTGTTGTATTCTTATCTTGCTTAGTCCATAGTTCTCTACAAGTAGCTTGGTGCTAAATCTATTATCTAACAAAATATCACCTCCTTTTTATTAATTCTAATATTCTACGTCTCAATTATTATATCGATACTAGAATTTACATTAATACCATATATTAATATTGGCTTACCATTCTCTATGGTTTGAATAGGTAGTTCCCTATACACACTGTCTGTTGACTGTTTCCATTTAACTACTTTATCAACCGTATACCCTATAGCGTTCAGTGTAGGCATTATACTTATCATGTCTTTATTTCTAGTCAATACAACACTATCTACTAGTATGGCTAACGTTGTTTCTGTTGTCGTACCCTGCCCTATTATGGTTGGGTTTATATCTATTGCGTCCACTTCGATGTCATATAATGTTCCCACTTCTAACCCTATTATATTATATGAATTTGTTGTTATCCCAGTCACTTCCGTGAAGGCTTCCACACCCTTTCTATATCTTACTGTGTATGTATCTGCCAACGCTACTGCGTCCCAAGAACATTGTATTGATGTTACAGTGGATGTTGTATTTATTGTCATATCAACTACACCACTGTAATTTACTCCCATTGTCTGTATCTCTGCTATTTCCGATGCCGTGAATATTCTATCATTTAATCTTATTTCATCTATTGAGCATGGTGTAGCATCGAATACCCCTGCTCCTATTCTGAAA
>Ga0208904_1002664_pt1 | contig 11067 bp, 10 predicted proteins | sample AntAceMetag02UKB_FD_184774 | JGI IMG/M metagenome (GOLD analysis project Ga0208904, IMG submission 184774) | Saline lake microbial communities from Ace Lake, Antarctica - Antarctic Ace Lake Metagenome 02UKB (SPAdes) (version 2) | ecosystem: Environmental > Aquatic > Non-marine Saline and... | reverse complement strand
AGAGAGGAAAAATCTCTAAGATGATTTTTGATAAAGATGCAAATACTGACTTCGATGAAACCTATGCAAAGGAGTTTGATGATGAAGAGGGTGATGATGTTTAAAATAATAAAACAAAAAGGTGGAATCACAAGAAAAATTAGTGATACATATTCCATATTAAATTTATTAACTGCCCAAGATAGTGATAAAATAAGTATTGCAATCAGCACTGCAGACAACCATAAAGAAACAACATCAACAACAAGTGATAGAGTGTATTATATTTTAGAAGGAAACATTAATATTAATGGTGAAAAAGCAGAACAAGGTGATGTTGTTTTTATTCCTGCAAACACAGAATACACTTTCAAAGGAACATTCAAAGCAATATTAATAAATTCTCCCCCTTTCAAAAAAGAGAATGAGAATATAAGAAAATAAAAAACATCTGATTAATTAGGAAAATAACGAGCAAGTAACTTCTCTCTGACTTTATTATATTGACTTACACTTTTGTAATTCCCACTTTCAACATTCCAAATATTATGATTAGTTTCGTGTCTTAGACAATCGGCTGTTAATTGTAAATCTTTTCTCATAGGATTATCTTTGTCTAACTTTCTAGCTGACTCTTCAATTGATTTTAAAAGGATAAGTTCTGTATTCATTGCATTTAACTCAGTCATTCTGGTAAATTCTTGTAGATAATTAATCACTTCTAAAAGTTCCTTTTTTGATTTTGGTTTTGATTCATTACTGTTCCAATCTGTTAACAACTTATCATAATATGTTTCTTTTTTGCTTGAGGAACAATCAACAAAATGAATAAACTCATGCACAACTGTTGATAATACTTGAATAATTGCAGAATAATCATCAATATTTTTAGGCAATTGCAATGTATTTATATAAATTGTGCCAGATTCAAAAATCCCCCCTATACCATCACAAAAAGCAAATTCTTTATATTTTTTAGGCACACCAAAAACAAAATTTATTTTATGTGAAAAATCGCGCTGTTTGTAATGATTTTTTAAGATAAATTTAATTGAATTAGTTACAAATGCCTTTAAATCATCATGTGTATAAGAATGAGAATTTAGCTTATCAATATCTTTAAAGTTTATATCAATATTTACATCTTTTACATATTCTTCTATTTGATTAAAAGGAGTTATTGATAATGATTCAAGAAGTACATCAGCACAAAGATTAGAAAAAGACATTACTAAAAAAAATATTGCTGCAATTAAGTTTTTCTTAAACCTAGAATGCAACTTTATTCTTTCTTTATGTTTACCTAACTTATAATGTTTAAACTCAGAATTAACACCATCCAAAACTTGTAATTGCTGTTCATAAGATAAATTAAACATACTTAAGTCTTTGTTTAAGCAAGCTTGCTTTTGCTCTTCTAAAGACTTAGAAAATAATAAAAGAGTATCATTTAATTTACTCATAAGTGCAAGATAGGATTTTAATTTAGGAGAAAATAATTTGCTTTTAAACTTATTCTTAAAAGATTCTAAAAAAGAAGTGGAATTATTCAGAAACAAAATTTCTCTGGATATTATAAACTCAAGCTCCTCGAAAACTTTATTTAAATCCTGTGATTGCTTTAACTCCTTTATTAACTTTTTTTTCTTATTACTATAAGAATGAAAACGTGAATAACCTTCTTCTAGTATTCGATTAAGCTTAACAAAGTAATCTTTATCAAGTTTTGCCATAATAACAAAATAGGTTATAAATTTAAAAATCTTGCTATTCATAAAATACCAAAACAAAGGGTGTATCCTAAAACACAAAAAAATATATAAAAGAAGTAAATTAATTAACTAAAATGACACGAAACCTAACCAAAGAAATTAAGCAAATTGCAGAATATATTTATCAGACTATTTTGAAAAAACAGAAACCAACTCTAAAATCTCCAATTCGTAGTCTGAGCAATGTAACTTATAATAAAAAAGATGGATACTTTCAATTAAATGGTGCAGAAAAAACAAGAACTCTTACTGCCAATACTGTAAAAAGCTTTGCACAGACTTTGAAAATGATGGGTTTATCAAAAACTCTTATTGAAAGTGAAGACATTGCATCAAAAAGAGAGGCTTACTATATATCAAAGAACTGGGGAGATGCAAGATTCAAGGAACAACCAGAATCAGATTCTATTATGGACGATGTTGAAGCAATGATGAAAGTTAATAGAGAGCAACTAGGTTTTATTCCTGAAGAAAAAGGAGGAGATATTGCAGGTGAATTGATTGTAATTGACCAAGATGATAAAGGCAAAGAACTTAAGATTAATTGCACTAAATTTGGAAGTGGAGCTTATTCTATTCCTTCTTCTGTTGAAGAATTAAAATTTGAAACAAAAGCAAAGTTTATTCTAGCAATAGAAACTGCCGGTATGTTTCAAAGACTTGTAAAACACAATTATTGGAAAACTGCAAACTGCATTCTAATAAGCATGGGCGGAGTTCCAACAAGAGCATGCAGAAGATTTATCCGAAGGTTAGCAGACGATAAAAACCTTCCTGTTTATGTATTTACAGATGGAGACCCATATGGATTTCTAAATATCTATAGAACTCTTAAAGTAGGGAGTGGAAACGCTGCACACATCAACAAATATTTTTGTGTGCCTCAAGCAAAATTTCTAGGAGTAACACCTAATGATATTGAAGAATACAAACTACCAACTCATCCACTAAAAGATGTTGACATAAAGAGATTAAAAGATGGGCTAAAAAATGATCCTTTTGTTGCTGCACATAAAGAATGGCAGACCGCACTTAAGAAAATGATCAAACTAAAAGTAAGAGCAGAACAGCAAGCACTTGCAGCATGGGGGTTAAACTATGTTATTGAGAAGTATCTTCCTGATAAGATAAAGAATACTAAGAAGTTTTTGCCTTAGTTATTTTCATTCATCTGAAAGTAACCATTTCTTAATAAATATAGGCTCTTTGTTGTAATCATACTCATAAGGGGTTAAGCCATATATTTTAGCCATATATTCCCCATCAAAAACTTCTATACCTTTAGGAACATAAGTAATATAATAAACTCTTTCATCCATTCCTTTAATACGCCTGGCAACATTCTCAGCAGTAACAGCAACTGTTTCACCATAAGTTTTATCATTTTCTTTGTTTTGGGTTAACAAATAAGCTCTTGCATGACCTAACTCGTGAATTAGTGCAATACCTTTAGTAAGCTGAATGTTTTCTGTAACTTCACCAAAATTAAACTCATCTTGTTGTGCATTATAACCTACAACAACATATAATAAGTCTGTATATTCTCTAAAAACAATATGAAATGCAGTTTCAAACTTAATATTATAAGAAACTTTTATTGTATCTTTATGACCTATAACATCCATTATTATTCTGTATAATAATTTTTGATCTTCAGTTCCACCAGAATAAGAACGGATAGGTTCTACATAACCACCATTATTATACTCAAACACTTCCCCATCAAAAAAGGAATTTAAACAATTTATTATTTCATCAGCATCTTCAGGATGCATGAGTTCTTCATCCAGAGTTTGGCCATTTTCTAATATTAAACTATCTCCATCAGGAAAAAGCAACATTTTTCTTCCATCAGGATCAACATAATTCATAGGCTTATTACTAACATAAGAATAAGCATGATTACTTCCAACAGGATCCACACTAGTAAACCTTCCAATATCAGAATCATAATACCTAGCACCAAAATAATGCATTCCTGATGAAGCATCTTTCTCCTTACCAGTAAAACCATACTTAGAACCATTATCAATTATTGTTTGTCCATAAGGTAGAGATAGATATTCTGCAGTAACATCCCCAGATTCATTAACAATAACCCTCTGAGAACCTAATCTATCATTAACCTTAAAAGTAACATCACCACCATTAACCTCAGCAATAGTACCAACATAACGAGTAACAGAAGAAGCAGAAACAAAAGAAACAATTAATAAAAACATTATCATGCTAATAATTGTAAATTTATGGAACTTCTTCATTAGTCCATATTATTAAAATAATTCTTTATTAATCTTTTTATAAATAAACTAAGCTTAAATAAGAAATTTTCACCTTGACTACTTAATAGTGATTAAAGAACGAAACATTTATAAACCAAAATAGTCTTTAAAAAAATTATGAGATTAACTAAAATAATAATACCTATACTAATTGCAAACATGTATCTATGTGGATGCAACAATATCAATAAAACAAATGTAATGATCATGTCTGGACATGTACAAAATCCATTTGGACACAATTCCCAAGGAATACTATCAAGTACAAACATACCTGAAAATAAATATAACGACGATATAAGCAACTTATTTGAACTTCAAAAAAACAATTCTATTAATTATATAGTTCACCAAAGCTCAGAAAATATAGGATTAAAACAAAAAGTTGAAGTGGCAAATTTTAATAATTTAGATTTATACATTGAAATACATCACGATTCAGCACAAGAAAAAGATATACTTGAAGCTAAAAAGAAAGGAAGTGATAGCTTAGAATGGGAAAAAATTGAAGGTTTTTCGATTCATTTAAATTCAAAACATCCAGAATTTTCAAAATCACTTGAATTTGCTGAGTATTTAAGCAACAACCTACTAAAAGCAGGATTTAAACCAAATTTATATCATACAGACGTTGAAGGAATGATCTGTATTGATAGAAATAGAGGATTATATGATAGACAATCACCACATAGCCTTTATGTTTTAAAAAATATCAAATCCCCAGCAATTCTTTATGAAGTTGGCTCAATAGTTAGTCCAAATGAAAACTCCTTTTTATCTAAAACAGAAACAAAAAAAATTATAAAAAAGAGTATTGAGAAAGCAATTAAAAAATATGCCAAAAATCATAAATAACCATAGAACCTAATTTACTACTTACCAGTAAGTAACAAACAAAAGCTTTATAAATGATTAATTATTTTAATAACAGTATGAATGAGAATAGAAAAAAGATATTAAAATATTTTACATTATTTACAATGTTAATAGCACTAACAGGATCTTTTAATACAAAAACAAGCAAGTATTATAAAAGAGTATTAAACTATCTAGAAAAAAGAGATCAAAGTATAAAAAGTGAATTAATTGCCAAAAAAAACTATAATAGTTTACAATTACAAACAAAAGTAATTGAAGAAATAATTAAAAAAGAAGAAAATATTATAATAGAACTACCAAATAAAGGAATTATTTCTGCTTTATTATCAACAACAGGACAATTCCAAATTATTAGTTCATATAAACTTAATGAAAACGCCTTAATAAAAGAAATCTACACAGACAATAACCAAAATATAGTTAATCTTGAAGAAATAACAGAAGGGGATTCATATATCAAACTAATTAATGGTAAAAAAGTATCAGATTTACCTAACCAAGGAACTTTTATTTTCAACAAATACAACAATGTATTAACACAATTAACAAACTATATTAATAACCCAAAAGGTGAACTACCTGAAATAACCACTAAAGATGAAGCTCTAAAAAAACCTTATTTAATTCCTCAAGCAGGAATAATAAACTGGGAAAAAATAGATAATGGTTATTATTTTACATTAATAGATATTATGTTTTCTGGAAAAATTGTAGATAGAATTGCAATAGCAAAATTAAATCCAGAATTTTATAATATTGAAACCCATAACGATTATAAAAACAGAAAAACAATAGAAGAATGGACAAAAACATTAAATGCCGATGTTGTAATAAATGGAAGTTTCTATAAAACTGAACCATACGGCGCGCCTCTTGCCCAAATGCTTGAAAACGGAAAACAAAAAGGAGATAAATTATATCCTACAGGAGGAACAATTTTGTTTCAACCGAAGGATTCTGACAATCCAAAAATAAAAGTTATTGATCATAAAGATTTTATGCAAAACTTAGAAAATTACAATTATGAATTTGGTATGAATAGCTACCCTGCATTGTACGATTTAGAAGGGAAAACTAGGTGTAAATCAGCTTATTATAAATGGCGAGCCAATAGAACAATTTTAGGTGTTGATAACCAAAAAAACGTACTTTTTGGAAATACTCAAGAAGGATTTTTTGCGTTATGGAGACTAGGAAGGTTCTTTAAGTCTATAGAGCAGAATCTCAATCTTGTTGGAGGAGGATATATTTTAAATATGGACGGAGGACCTCCTGCACAAATAATGGCAAGAAATCAAAACTTCTCATTTAAATACATACAATATGGATACCAAGAAGGTAATAATGATATAAAAATACACTGGAATAAATCAAACAAATCAAAATGGCAAATTCCAACAGTTATTTCTGCTACACGAAAAGAGGCAACTAAAAAATGAATATAAAAACATTAAGTTTAATTGTAATAACTCTTTTAAACACATATCTTTCTACAGTGAATGCTTTAGATTTTTCATTATTAAATAAAAATAAAGAAGCAAACCAAGAAACTCAATTATTTACTGAAGAAATAAAAAAAGATTCATTATTAATTAATTACCCTAGATCAAAAACAGTCATTAATAATAAATCAATTGACAAAATAATAAATGATATTTCTCAAAAAGAACCAGAAATTATCTTATTTGGAGAATTTCATGGAAATGATTCATTTCACAATAATGAAACAACTTACTCAGATAATAAAGTTTTTATTGAAATTGCTAAAAAATTGTATGATAAAGGAATTGATAAAATATTTTTAGAAGTTAGTTCCACCAGCCAAAATACTATAAACAAATATTTAAATAATGAAATAGATTTTCAGACACTTGAAGAACATCTTTCTAAAATACATTTATCTTATACAGATAACGCAAAAACAATAGATAATCTTAAAAAAATAGGGTTTAAAAAAATTTATGCATTAGGCTCAATAGCTGAAATAGATTATCTTATGGCAAAAAAAGTACAAACAATCACTAAAGAAGAAGATGGCCCTATAATTGGGTTTATAGGAAGTTATCATGCAAGCAATAAAGATTCATATGACTGTTATCATTCAAAAAAGTGTGATTCTTTAGGAAAAATCTTAAAGAGCAATAAAAAAGTTTATACTGTTTCTTTTCTTAAAAAAAATGAGATTGATTATTGGTCAAAAAATTTTAATCTAAAACTAGAATATGATTATATCTATAAAAACAAATAATTTAATAGATTCCCCTTATAACCATTAACTAAATTGTATTGAAACATGTTGGAAGATAATTCATTGCAATGTAACAAATTCAATTGATTTCAAACAATTGAAGACTTAAAAAAAAGAAGTTAGTATTTAACATGATTCTTAATAGTTTCCTATTGACGTTGTTACCAATTGAATTTACGTGCATTTTCCTTTTCCGCCCTTTCATGTCTTAAAGATTGAATTTTTTCATAAATCTTAGACTCTTTTCCTTTTAATAATCCAGAGGAATCTAAAATACCCATTAAATTTAAATAATCATAACCCATAACAGGATACTTACCCCTAATAACATTCTGCCCTTTCTTGTCTTAAAGATTGAATTTTGTCATAAATCTTAGAATCTTTTCCTTCTAATAATCCAGAGGAATCTAAAATATCCATTAAATTTAAATAATCATAACCCATAACAGGATACTTACCCCTCTTAACATTATAACCATCACCTACATCCCCATATCCATTAGCTATTTGTAATGCATGAGCAATATCAAAGGTTAAATCATTACTTTGAAGAGGTTTAATTTTGTTTAATTCATCCATAGCAAGATCTATTTGATATTTAATTAATCCAGCAGATAAAGCATTTATATTAGAAGTAGGACTAGTAAAAGCAGTAAAATCATAAATATTATCAACATCAAAATTTATAATCATCCCTGAAGGATGCGGGACTGAGCGTGAATACTTTTTATTATCGTCTATCAGACAAGCAAACACCCCTGAGATGGTAAAGTAAGTTCCCTGAGACTTATCTAAAATACTTCCCCATGAATCAATTTCGCGAATAGACGTACTTAAACCATCTTTTGAATAAACAGGACCAAGTTCTAACATATTAAAAGAATAAATAAATAAATTATAATCATCTAATCCATTTGATTTTATTGCACTATCTAAAAAATCATAATATTCTTTACTTAAAGAATTTAAAGTAAATTTACTATCAACTGGTTTTTTAAACGCTACAGCAGAAGAATAAAGACGACCATCAGCTAAAGTTTCAACATGATAAGCAAATTTTTTATTTAAATTAATGTTATGTTTAGAATTTGTCCAATCTACATTAGCAGGCCTCTTAAACTTAGTTATCTCATCCATCCCTGTCGGATCAACATAATTCATAGGCTTATTACTAACATAAACATAAGCATGATTACTTGCAACAGGATCAACACCAGTAAACCTACCAACATCAGAATCATAGTATCTTGCACCAAAATAATGCAAGTTAGTTGAAACATCTTTCTCCTTGCCAGTAAAACCATACTTAGAACCATTATCAATTATTGTTTGTCCATAAGGTAGAGATAAATATTCTGCATTCACATCTCCAGATTCATTTAAGATAATTCTTTCAGAACCAAGACGATCAGCAACAATAAATTCAACATTATTATCAGTAACCTTAGCAACACCTGCAACATAACGAGTAACAGCAGATGCAGAAACAAGACTAACTAATAAAATTAAAATAATACAAAAAATTATGATATCATATACTTTTTTCATTATATTTTATTATTAATGTATTAATGTATTAATGTATTAATGTATTAATGTATTAATGTATTAATGTATTAATGTATTAATGTATTAATGTTTCCTAAAAAATTTATATTAATTTTAAATAATTATTAATTAAAATATCACTCTGTTTCTAATATCTGTTTGGCAATTCCAGAATCAACAAACACTTTTGCAACTTCGCCATAAGTAAATCTATTCCAAAGTTTAGTTCCACCTAATTCTGGACTATCATGAGGATTATATTTTATATTTGTACCTACCATATAATCCTCATTTTCATAATCATATATACCTATTGCATTTAAAGTCTCAAGAACACCAATCCTATCGCCAAGAGAATCAGCAGTTTTAAAATCATAAGTAAATAAATCATATCCTGAATTTTTCCAATATTCCATATGTAATTTCAATGTTAAAACAGCATGAGCAGGGTTTGACTCAGCATGAAAATAAAATTCACGAAATTCATCTTTATCAGTTGGAAAAGACTCAAACAAACTTTTTGTACCTTCACTTAAATCAACTAAAGAGTCCAAATAAGTTATAGCCCCATAAACACTCGCACAATGAATCATCCCATATGTAGAATCACCTTCTTTAGGTTGTGAATTATAACCCCGAGAATTCATAAACTGATCACCTAATATTTTATTTGCAAATTTCCTCTTCAATGCCTTGATAGAAGATGAGGAAAAAATAGCTTTAAAATCAGGATTATGCCATCTTATATCTTCAACTAAAATTGCTGAAAGAATTGCTTCAGCTGGAACTCCTGTAGACTCAGATAAAGAGATTATATTAGGAAGATCATCTTCAATCATAGGCATCCACGTATTATCAACAAAATGCTTAATTATATCTCTAAGTGCTTCTTCACCTTCAACTTCCAATCCTTCCATCCCAGTAGGATCAACATAATTCATAGGCTTATTACTAACATAAACATAAGCATGATTACTTGCAACAGGATCAACACCAGTAAACCTACCAACATCAGAATCATAGTATCTTGCACCAAAATAATGCAAGTTAGTTGAAACATCTTTCTCCTTGCCAGTAAAACCATACTTAGAACCATTATCAATTATTGTTTGTCCATAAGGTAGAGATAAATATTCTGCATTCACATCTCCAGATTCATTTAAGATAATTCTTTCAGAACCAAGACGATCAGCAACAATAAATTCAACATTATTATCAGTAACCTTAGCAACACCTGCAACATAACGAGTAACAGCAGATGCAGAAACAAGACTAACTAATAAAATAATTAGAAAAATAAATAAAGTAGTTCTAAAAAAAAGTTTCTGCATTTATTTACCCTCCAAAAAGGTTTATTATCCAATTCCAAATTGGAGTAAAATCGACAGTTGAAGCTTCACCTATGCCTGGATAAAATGCTTTTCCAGCAAGATTGTCTTCTTCAAGAGGAATCTCTTTCTCTTGCTCCAACCCCTCCTTCAACTCCAATTGTTCCAAATCCAACAACCTCTGCTCCTCTTCCAAATCCAACAACCTCTGCTCCTCTTCCAAATCCAACAACCTCTGCTCCTCTTCCAACCTCTGCTCCTCTTCCAAATCCAACAACCTCTGAATCTCAAGCAAACGCTCCTGCTCATCATCAATAATAATTTCTTCAATAACACAATCAGAATTAACTTCTCTTGTAAAGGAATTATATAAATCATTAACTTCAGATTCTAGTTTTTCAACACAAACCAAATAATCTTTTGCAATTAAAGATTCACCACAAACAGCACTAGAAAAAGTTCTATCTATTTCATAAGAAACACTTCTATAATACTTATTATAACAAATAGTATCCCCATCAAAAGATTTTTCAAATAAAACAAACTTATTATTAGTATTCTTTTCAAACTCAACTAAGAACTCTCTAAACTCAATCTCAAAATCTAATTCAGGTGTTACAATTATTTCAGGTAATTTATTAAGAATAACCTGAACATCTTTTTTACAGTTGTTTAGAACAGTTTTATCTTGGTTTTCTAATTTTAAGCAATTAAAACCACAAGTTTTTTTCAGATTATTTAACTCTAAAATAATTTCTTCTACATTTATTCTAGCATTAGCTTGAGTTGCTGATCTTTTAAGCAATTCAATTTCATTAAATGCTGAATTAAATAAATTATTTATCTCTTCAACACAAACCTGAGTATAATTAGTTAAATTTACTGTTAAATTAGTTGTAATATTTGTAGTTAAGTTAATAGTCAAATTAGTTGTAATATTTGTAGTTAAGTTAATAGTCAAATTAGTTCTATTAATTAAGTCTTTACCAACATCGCCACAAAACACTTGAAGTGGCTCATTAATATTTCCA
>Ga0208904_1002662_pt1 | contig 11079 bp, 13 predicted proteins | sample AntAceMetag02UKB_FD_184774 | JGI IMG/M metagenome (GOLD analysis project Ga0208904, IMG submission 184774) | Saline lake microbial communities from Ace Lake, Antarctica - Antarctic Ace Lake Metagenome 02UKB (SPAdes) (version 2) | ecosystem: Environmental > Aquatic > Non-marine Saline and... | reverse complement strand
ACTCTAATATTCTTTTCCACAGATCCATTAATGTTTTTTCATCATCAACAAAAAGTATATGTTCGGTGCCTGTTGGAACTTTGGATGATGAGTCTTCTTCGTTGTCGGGTTCTGCTATAACCTGTGGCAACATAATTCTAAAAGTTGTTCCTTTACCCAATTGACTATCTATGCTTATATCTCCACCATGATCCTTAACGATTCCATAAACTACCGCTAGCCCCATACCCGTTCCCTTTTCCTTATCTTTTGTGGTGAAAAAGGGATCAAAGATTTGATGAATTATTTTGGAATCAATTCCAGTGCCTGTATCTGATATTCTTAACTCTAGAAATGGTCCGGGAGATATATTGTTATATTTCCCCATAGATTCTTGCGATATAACAACCGAGGATAACTCAATTTCAAGCACACCCCCAGTTTCCTGCATTGCATGAAAAGCATTTGTACATAGATTCATAACAATCTGATGCATTTGTGTGGAATCGGCATTTACCATGCCCGTTGTATCATTAATGTTTTGCTTGATTTCTATGGTTGTCGGTATGGTCGAGCGAATCAGTTTTGCCGCTTCTTGAATAACAGGGTGTAATAATATAGGTTTTCGCTCTTCATGACTTTTCCTGCTGAATGTGAGAATTTGCTTGACCAGAGCCCTTGCTCTTGTTGTTGATTTTAAGATTTCAACCAGATACTCCTGTACGGGGCTATCTTGAACTGCATCATCCTGTGCCAGTTCTGTATATCCAAGAATACCTCCGAGTATATTGTTAAAGTCATGGGCAATGCCGCCGGCAAGCGTACCCATGGCCTCCATTTTTTGGGATTGCCTGAGTTGTTCTTCCATTTGTTGTTCTTTGGTAATATCACGGCCAATCGATGTAAAACAGATTATTTTCCCTGTGTCGTCGAAAACAGGTGAGATGTTTACATTTGCCGTAAACTGGGAGCCATCCTTTCTTGTTCTGATGATATTCCCTGACCATAACTCCCCCTTGTTAATTGTCTCCCATACCTTTTTAAAATTTTCAGCCTTTAAAGTGTCCTTATTAACATTGGCAATATCCATCCCAATCAACTCATCACGGTTATACTGCAATTGCTTCTCCAATGCAGGGTTTACATACTGTACAATTCCATCTATTCCGAATATTATTATGGTATCCCCAACCTGTTCTATTGCAGTTGACAATCGAATAAGCTCTTCCTCTGCCTGTAGGCGTTCCTGTTGGAGACGATCAATCTGATCACCAATAATTGTAGAACAATAAGAAACTGCAATGGCAGTTACCCCTATTACAATAATTATTAGAATGCTTGATAAAAGTACATTGTTTATATCATTATTAATAGAGTTATACATAAAGGAATGTAATATTCCCTGTGTAAGGCCGGCCAAAAAACTCAGTGGAAGAAACATCCGCATTAATTTTGCCCGAGTTAAATCTCCATGAAATAGATTAATTGGAAAAGACTCAACAGATACGCAGCTAATTAACCCTGTGGAAACAAATATAAAACATAATGCTGTGGTAAGTGCCATTGGAATGGTTTGGTTGTCATAAAGAAGCGGAGTTCTGTATAAATATCCCAAAAGAAATGTAGCGGAAACTAACAGGACAAAAACACTTAGGTATCCAGAAAAATGTTTTCTTATGCCTTCTCTTTTAGTGTGCAAATTTGGAAATAATAAAAAGGCTACGCCAAAACAGAAAAATAATCCACCAGTGCTTGGAGACATTCTCCCGATTGGGACATTACCAGCTTTGCCGAAATCAGGGACCATTAGATTTTCGAGATTAAGGTCCAAATTAGTTAAATATCCAAGAACTTGAAGGAATCCAAACAATGTTACTAAAATTACAGTTAGATTGATAACGGATAAATATTTTATATTTAAGAGCGTAGGTTTTACAAAATACTTGGACATGGCTATACAAAGTAGAATGAATGAAACTGCTGTACTTGGTGCCATTGGAATATAATTTGAACCAATACTCCCTAAAAGTGCGTTACCAGGAATATATGAAATCAGACCTAAGGCAGCTAACGTAATAGTACCTATTAAACAAAACAAATTTAATCGTTTCTGAAAATGCATCTATACTCACTCCAAACGAGTTTAAGGGTTAGCCAATTACCGCCCACCTAGAAAGTTGTTTGCGTTCTCACAGTATCAATATATAGTGACTAGCTTTTTCTCGGAAAAGTAAACATTAGGGATAAACCCCTCAACCCTCTCCCTTATCATCACTACCTGCCATTAAACTTTAATCTTTTTAACCCTACCATGTGATTTTGTCAAATTATTACTAAAATATAGCCAATTTACCCCCTTTTTCACCTTAAAAGACTTTCAACCCCTATATATATAACCTTATGAACGTGTTCCATTTTTACCCCACCTATTTTACAAATACCATTTCAAACAAATCAAAACATAAAGGAGGTGATTAAATCATGCTGAATCAAATCGTTTTAACCGGCAACCTGGGTGAAGATCCTAAAGTTAACTATTCAGGCAAGACCGGAGAACCCGTTGCTAATTTTGACCTGGCGTTTTATGCCGGTACAAATAAAGACGGCAGTAAAAAGACAAGCTGGATCAGATGTGTATGTTTCAAGAAAACAGCGGAGATCACAGAAACACATCTTCATAAAGGTGCTCGCATTGCAATAGTCGGTAACCTGGATGAGAACACCTGGACAACAAATGATAAAAAGAAGAAAAAGAATCATCAGATCATCGTTCACTCAATTGAATTCATTAAGACAGATGGCCGTGGATTTTCAGAAGCAGCAGGACAATGATACTTAATCGTAGATCAGCGTGAAAACATAACCCTATTAAAAAGAAAAGGAGAATACCTATATGAATGCAGCAGAACAGAAACGAACCCAACGGGCAGAACAGCTCAGGGTATTTCAGACCAGCCAGGAAGATTTCTGGGTAGAGTCAAGCGACGGGAAGATTGCCTATCGCATTTTCTTTAATATTGAAAGAAAAGTAGGTAAGTGTACCTGTCCTGATTATCAGATAATGGTTAAGTCTGATGGTGATTATAAATGCAAACATCTTCTTGCGACAGCTGAAGCTGTTAGAAACAATGACACCGGAAATGCTGAACATATCAAAAAGATGAAACCGAAGCTGGATGAAAAATTCATCATAAATATCAAAGGGAAAGATTTCTGTACTTATCCCGGCTTGCTAGATGTTGCCCATAAACTCAATCTAATGTCATTAAAAGTCGAGCTGCTTCAATATCCCTGTAAAGATAACGGACATGAAGCGATAACCAAAGCGGTTGCTGAAACATCGAAGGGTGAGATTTATACAGACATTGGAGACGCTTCACCTCAGAACTGTGATTCAAGAATTGCGAAACATCTTATACGTATGAGTTCTACACGTAGCAAGTCGAGGGTTTTGAGGGATTTATCCAATATTTCAATGCTTGCTATTGAGGAAGTTGGAGACGTGGATGAAGTGATCGGATCACCTGGTAATGTGGTTGATATTAAATCCCGGAAAACTGCTCAGAGCAAAAAGAAAACTGGTTCAACTAAATCTGTACCGGCTAAAAATCAATCATCTGAAAAGAACTCAGATAATGGGAACGGTTCAGACCAGTCAAAGATCTCCCAGGCACAGGAAAAAGCAATTATGAATCTTTCAAAGCGAAGGGACATATCACCTGATGATCTGGAAAAAATGTCACGGGATATGTTTAAGTTATCAGTTGTGAATCTTTCAACTTCTAATGCCGCAACATTGATTCGAACTCTTCAGCAGTCCGCATAAAACAATAACCATAAACAGTAATTAATTTTAAAGGACGGGATGACCTTTTGGTGCGTCCTGTCCTTTTCATTTAATAGGAAGGAACATTATATGAATCTATCTGAATTAAGAAAACTTCCGCATCTTAGCTCCAGTTCAATAGGAGATTATATTGATTGTGGATTGCTCTATAAGTTTGGGCGTATTGACCGTATCCCAAGAACATTCTCATCTGACAGTCTTGAATTTGGGTCCTGCATACACCGGGTTCTGGATAATTTTTATCAGGGAAAGATGATTAACAGTCCTTTAAGTCAGGAGAAGGTATTGTCTCTGTTTGAGAAATACTGGACTCAGGCCGTGGGTGGAAAATTAGAAGTTAAATTTGCAAAAGGAAAAGATTTCGAAACGTATCTTATTGATGGCCGTGAACTTCTGACTACTTATTTTGAAGAATTACCTGAAGATGATTTTAAGGTGCTGGCAATAGAGGAACCGTTCGCTTTCACTATTGACGGTATGGATATGCCGATTATAGGCCAAATGGATCTGGTACTCGAAGATTCTTCAGGCACGATAATAATTGTTGACTGGAAAACTGCAAGTAAGAGTTACAGCCGGGATGAGATCGATAAGAGTTTTCAACTTACGTTGTATCAACTTGCCGCTCTTTCAAATGGATATGCTGATCGGGAGATACTACTCAGATTTGATTGTCTGATAAAAACAAAAACGAAAAAATTTGAACAATATTACACAACCAGATCAGAAGAGGACATGCTGCGTGCAAAAAAGAAAATTCTTAAGGTAGCAGACGGTATCAGTAAAAAAGTATTCGTCCCGAACGATGGCCACTGGAAATGTAAAAATTGCAACTATTCTGAACATTGCAACAACTGGTTCCTGGAGAAGGAGGTGGCATGAACAGAGAAATATTATTTGATGCACAGAGATGTTTGATCATTAAAGACGGGATTAGTGAAAGAAAGATTGTTGACCTGATATCCCTTTCAAAAAATCATGACACAGATGAACTGATCCAGATTCTTTGTGATCTGTATTATGAGAAACACCTGTTTATAAGTAGTCTTCTTGAACAGGATGATAATTCAATCATACTTGATATGGCTATTGGCTCGATGTTTCGTATGACCATGGCAATTAAGATAATCAAAGATAGTAGAGAGGAAGAAAATGATGAGCAGTTTGAACAAAGAACAGCAGCAAGCAGTTGATTGTTTAAATTATGCTCAACAGATAAGGAGGTTTAACTTGAATAAAAATACATCAGTACCCGCTTACGATCAAATCTACAAAGGATCTCAATTAAGAGTTTGTCTTGTCAGAGAGGGAACCCCTAAAAGAGAGCAGTTTATAAAATCCCCAAAAGATGTATACAACCTGGTTAAAAAACAACTGTGTAATTCTGACCGGGAAATATTTCTTTCAATACTCATCTCAGTAGACGGGTCTTTAATTGGTGTTGAAACAGTAAGTATAGGATCGCTTGATCAATGTCTGGTAAGTCCCAGGGAAGTTTTTAAAAGTGCAATCCTCGCAAATGCAGCCAAAATTATAATCTGCCATAATCATCCGAGCGGCTGTTTGGAACTAAGTGAGCAAGATAAGAAACTGACAAAAACATTATTAGAGGCAGGCCGCCTTCTCTCCATTTATGTGTGTGATCATATCGTAGTGTCACATGAAGGATTTACCAGCCATAAAGGCGTTGATTCAAATCTATTTTTGAAAGGAGGAAAACTTGATGAAAGAAAATGAGGTTGTATGGGTGATTTCTCCTAAGCCGGTCTGGAGAGGGAGAACCTGTAATGTTTCAGATATCGATAAGCACATTATGATGTTGATTGTTCCTGAGCAGTACAAGGAATTATTTCGAGGTCTGATTAATGAGTGTGGAAGCCTGGATGTGATCATGGCGAAAGATTTACAGGGCTTTGATGAACAGTGTTTAAAAGAATACATCCGGTTGATTTTCTACGACATTTTTATGTTAACTCAACCAGATCTAAAGGGATACAGCACACATAAAAAAGGTTTTCAGAGTGAGAAAGATGAATTTTCTGCTGAATTTTTAAACAGAGACGAAACTTACTGGGGAATTGAAACAAACTCCGAAGGCGAAAGTACATTTATCAGCAGTGGATACAGCGGTACGCAATGTACCGGTTTTGCCCATGCCATATCAAAAAGAATGCCGGGAAGGACAAAGATATATGGATTTCAGGAGGAAGACAATCCGTTATCTGAAATTGGACGCTTAACAGGTGGACATGACTTTGTCGTAATTGATAATCGCTACATTATTGATCCCTGGTTAATAGAAGTTGAATCGGGAAGAATTACAACTAAGAGCGGAACGATAATCAATCTGAATAGCCAGGGCGTATTTGATCTTGAAGATGTTGCTGATAAATACCTAATTTTAATGCTTTATGGTTCAAAAGAGAATTGGAAGAGAATGGATGGGATTGAAGCACGTGAAATATCGGGGCAAGGATTAAAAAACTATTAACTGAAAAACGAACTGGGAGTTCGTTTATTGAAAGGAGAAATATTTATGAACAATGAATTGTCTTTAAGAACGTTGGGAGATGTAGAGCAGCATGTAAAATCCCTTACTAAAGATTATTACGATGATTATGTACCGGTAAAATCTCTTTCATTTGAAAACTTCAACACGGTCAGAATTGATGGAGAGCCCCATACGCTAAGGCCAATGGCCCAGCAAGGGATTGCATTTCGTCTCGGAGTACCATTAAGTTACTTAAGAAAATGTCCGGAAAATCTTCAGGCTTATAACATGAATTACTGGATCAAACATGAGAAGAATGAAGAACTCTTCTTTCGTTTCGACAACGCAGATAATGTGCGAAGTGTGTTTTCGCCTCGTTACGTTAAGTTGGATAATATTCAGGTGATCAGAAATCTGTATTCAATGGGCTTTGATAAAAGTACAGATACCCGAGTACGTGTCGATGATAATTTTATGTCGCTAAGTATCTTTGATGAAGCTAAAGGCTTTAAGATTAACGGTAATGAAATGAGAAGCGGAACTGTTTTTAATAATTCTGAGACAGGTCTTTCAAGTTTTAGTCTGGCAGCATTTCTATACCGTTTAGTCTGTGCCAATGGTTTGATTAGTAGAAAGAATTTTTCCCTGGCATCGTTCAGGCATGTATCAGAAAAAACATTGTCTAAGGTTCCGGCACTTCTCGAAGAAACGTCACGGGAACTTACAATGCAGAAGAAGTCTTTTGAACTGAGTACGAAGTCACATGTTGATGATCCTGAAGCTACAATTGAATCATTTAATCGGCAATTCAAATTAAATGAGACAGAACGTAATGCTGTTAAATGGGCATGGCCACAAGAAGAAGGTGAGTCTCTATTCTTCGTCATTAACGCCTATACTCGTGCAGCCCAGTATAAGGAACTCACGGCAGCACAATCTCATCATCTTCAATCTGTAGGCGGAAATATTTTGTCTATGGTTAATTGATAAGGAGGAAAGGCTTATGAAAATCCCTCCAGTAGTATTCAATCTCGCCAAATGTATTATCTGCCTGCTACTTTTCTTTTTATCGATCAACGGAATTCTTGAAAAGCAAATTGGCCCTCTTGTCAGGATTGATCATGTAGTAGAAGCTGATCAAATTTTTCTTAAAAATTGCATGGTCTCATCAATAAAACATTTTGCCACATTCTCCGCAATTAAAGGTTCTCTTGCAGCAATTCGAGACAGTACTATCTTTGGAATTGCCCTGGGTAAAATTGTAGTGCCGATTTCCGAGTCTGTAAATATTATCTGGAAGTTTTTTGGATTGGCGATGCTATCAATAACATTGCAGCTCTCGCTTTTGAAGTTCTTCCAGTTAATCTCTTTCAAAATCTTATTTACTATAGGATCTATATGTTATGTGATTAGTTGTGGGTATATTGAAATTTTGAAACGATTTGCAATAACATTTATGGTCAGCAGCTTGGTCTTGTACGTGATGGTCCCGTATTCAATTTACACAATCAAGATCATATTTGAAAAGAATTCTGAAACAGTAACCGAAGAACTTGCCAGTGACCTTCAAAGTTTTAAAGAAAAAGTCGATGATGTAAATTTACTGTCTTTTAAGAACCTCTGGCCTGGTTACGCTAAGAAAGAAATTAAGAGGATAAAAATTAGCTTATCAAAAGGCATGGATGTCGTGATTTCAAGTTTATTGAAATATCTTAATAACCTTTTGCTAATGTTTTTTCTGCTGCCATTATTTTTCTACGGTGTGATTTATTTTGTTATTCGGAAGCTGCTGGAGTCGGTCGGGGTGCAACCGGTGGTTGTTGTGAAGAAGTATTGAAAAGGAGGTGATTTTGTGATTAATCAGTTTGAGATCATGATGAATCCGGAGAAATATGGTTATGAGCAGTGTCCGCATTGTAATGGATATGGTTCTTCGTTGAAAGATCCGGTTGGCGTGAATCAGTGTACGAGATGTAATGGGTTGGGGTTGGTGAAAAAAGGGTAGTAATCTGGAGATTAAAAGGGGCGCTTAGATGGGCCCCTTTTTTTGGGATTTTATTGAATTTTAAATATTATTTGCATTTTTGTCCGGATATGACAAAATCGAAAATTATAATCTGTTATGACATAGAATTTATAATAATAACTCAATGTACACGAAATAATAGTGAGTAATAACTAGCTGCCTTATGAAAATAGTCACATGGAATTGCAACGGAGCATTAAGAAAAAAACTGACTGAAGCTGATGCTTTAGATGCTGATATTTTAGTGATTCAAGAATGTGAAGATCCTGCTCAATCTACAAATGCATACCGTGATTGGGCAGCTGATTACCTCTGGATAGGCTCTTCTAAAAATAAAGGTATCGGAATTTTTCCTAAGAAAGGAAATAATGTAGTTAAGTTGGATTGGTCTGGTAGCTTTGCCGTTAAGGGACTTAAAAGTAAAAGTGAGTCTACCTGTTGGAAGACTGAAGATTTAAAATTATTTTTGCCCTTTTGTATTAACGACAAGATGAATGTTTTAGCTGTTTGGACTAAGGGAAGCGATTCACAAATATTTGGCTATATGGGGCAGTTTTGGAAATACCTGCAAATACATTATAAACAGTTAGCTACCGAGAACACACTGGTTCTTGGCGATTTCAATAGTAACGCTATCTGGGATAAAGAAGATAGGTGGTGGAGCCACACTGATGTAGTAAACGAGCTTTCTGAAATAGGTATCGAAAGTCTTTATCATTATCAAAACAATGAAGAATATGGGGAAGAAAAAACACCTACATTCTTTCTTCATCGAAAGGAAGATAGGTCCTATCATATAGACTATGTGTTTTTGTCAAAAAACCTTTTAGATAAAAGCAAACTTTCTATTGGCAACAGGGAGGACTGGATTACAGTTAGTGACCATATGCCGGTGTTAGTCACAGTCAATAATTAACAAGGAAATCAATCGCAATAGTTTACAGCCGTTGTTTGTTTTTGCGGTATTTTCAGAATATTAATAATTAGTCATGAGCAAAGATAAAAATAAGAAGGAAGCATCAAGAAAAAAATCGCTGGGTGAACTGGGCGAACTTTTTGCCATCAAAGCGCTTGTCGATAATCACTATGAGAAAATAATTAACCTAAATGATAAAAAGATGAATTTCCCTTTCGCTGATTTATATGCAGAAAAAGGAGGGAAGAGATTTATTGTTAGTGTTAAAGCCAGAAATAAATACCAGAAAAATAACAAACTAAACGCTTATTATAACCTTGGGAATGTAGCATACAAAAAAGCGGTGATTGCAGAAAAGGAATATTGCGCTGAACCTCACTGGATGGCAATTCAATTCGACCAATTTACATATTCAATATACTGGGGCTCATTGGAAGAATTGAATGGGAAAAATGCAATATCATTACGCCAATGTGCAGAAGGAAATATTGGTACATGTTTAGCAAAAGATAAAAGACATTATTTCGATTTTGGTTTTTTTGGTAATGCAAAAGATGAAAAGATTATATAACTAGTCAAGTAAGCGGAAATGTTAGGCCTGCGGCTTATTATCCTTTATTGCTAAGGTTAAGTAAGCTCTACTTGTTTCATAATATACCAGGATTAAGGAGATAAGGAATTATGTCTATTCCAAAACATGACGATATAAGGGTTCCCGCATTAAAACTTTTATGCGAAAACGAAACACTTAAATTGAAGGAATTTGAAAAACCATTGGCTGAAACTTTTGGACTTACTGAAGACGAAGTTCTCCAAGAGTATGATTCTGGCAATGGTAAGATTTTTTACGATCGTATTTCTTGGGCACTTAGTTACATGAATATGGCTGAACTGGTTCAAAAACCAAAGCGTGCAATATATCAGATTAGTGAGATCGGAAAAGAACAACTGAAAAGTCCCGAGAAGATTAATACGTTTATCGCAGCACAAATTGAGAAAAGGGAACCTAGAAAGAAATCAGAGCTTAACAATAATGGAACTGTTAATGAAAACCTCACTCCACAAGAAGAATTGTATGAATCGTCATCAAAAATAAAACAATCTACATGTAGAGAAATAATTGATGTTATTCTTAGTAAATCGCCCCGTGAATTTGAGAAGTTAGTTGTCTTGTTGCTTCAACGTATGGGATACGGTGGTAAAGTTAAAGCTTCTGCTGAAGTTACTAAGTATTCAAATGATAAAGGTATTGATGGAATAATAAAAGAAGATGTGCTCGGACTGGGTCGTATTCACATTCAAGCTAAGCGATATGCTCGTGAAAATTCAGTTGGCCGTGAGGAAATACAAAAATTTGTGGGTGCTCTTGCAGTTACACAGTCGAACAAAGGTGTTTTTATTACTACTTCTTCATATTCCAAAGGGGCTAATGAATATTCTGAAAGTCTAAGTGGGATTACAACACTAGTTTTAATTGATGGGGAGCAATTAGCTAAATTCATATATGAATATGGTTTAGGTATGCAAATTGAGCAGACCATTGAAATCAAAAAACTGGACAATGATTTCTGGGATTTAATGGAAGACGATACTATCACCTAACCTGTCGCTTGAGAAACCTTTTGTATACTTCCTTATCCATGTTTGTCTTCGTCTCGCCAGTTTCCGTATTGGCATGGTTTAAGGCGAGTCTGTTTTTTTTTACCCTCATTTATCCTCCAATAAATTACCATTGCTTTTCTATATATATGCGAATATATTTAATAACTAACGAAATTAAATCAAAATATATTTGATTAGCGTGTTTGCGGGGGAAGAAC
>Ga0208904_1002661_pt1 | contig 11080 bp, 19 predicted proteins | sample AntAceMetag02UKB_FD_184774 | JGI IMG/M metagenome (GOLD analysis project Ga0208904, IMG submission 184774) | Saline lake microbial communities from Ace Lake, Antarctica - Antarctic Ace Lake Metagenome 02UKB (SPAdes) (version 2) | ecosystem: Environmental > Aquatic > Non-marine Saline and... | reverse complement strand
ACCGTCAATATCGTTTCGTTAATAACGCTTGTGTTAGTCTCCCAATTTTCCATGTTCTCGTTCGCCATGATCTTGATCATCGTTCGGTCGTCGAGATCGGTTGCGTTAACGCAATAGACTTTTTGTTTCCCCATACATCAGGAAAGTGTCCACCCACTTCTTGATGGTCACATCCCTGCGGCCCAGCATCTTCGACAGAGAATTAAACGACAACCTCTCAACCCCCCTGCCCCCAACTGAGAGGTTCCCATCCGCCAGCTCCGGGTACTCCTCAAGTATCCTCCTGCCGCAACGCCACATAGTGCAATTGCCTATATATGCTACATTCTTAACAGCCCCACTCCCCTTGCCAATACCGTCAGTATGTATGGAATCAATATCCTGCCTTAGTGTTGATACTTCGTTGTTCATTTATCCCCCATAGAAAACGGCCACCCTGCTGTGATACCAACGAGATACGTCGGGGGACATATCAGAAGGAACAGGGTGGCCGTTAGATTGTTGATTATTCGTTAGTACCACATAAACAATATACACAATTTCACCCCGAATGTAAACGTGTTAGCCGATACCTTATATAACGATTTCAAACACGATAGCCTGGCCCCGCGTCACGTAATATTCTACCTCATACAGACTGCGATCATAGATCCGGATTCCCGCCGTTACCTCGTACCACTCGCCATTTACCCCGAGCCACCCGTGCGGCTTCCCGTCGTAATATCCGGCAATCATGACCGAATGTATACCCATATCGTGAAGCATATCCATTGCGAGAAGAACCATATTCACGCAGTCACCCGTTCCGGTTTCGAGGGTGTACGCTGGTGTCTGCCATTCCGGCATCGCCTCATATTCTATCGTGTCGTATACCCATTGCGTGATGAGCAGGGCAACGTCATCTACTGGTGCCTCGGCGTTCCATCCACACCCCGCCAGCACGATCACAAGAATCAAGCACCATTTCATAATTCCTCTACCTCCAAATTCCGTTCGGGTATCAGTGCGATGTTGCCCTTCTTGTCTACGAACTCGTAATACAGATCCCCGTTTTGCGCCAACGTTCCCGCGTTCAATGCGATCTGACGGTTCGTGAAGTGGTACTGTGCCGCGTAGGGCTTTCGTCGGAGTAGCTTGTACCCTCGTTTCTTCATGGTTGCTATGTTCATAATAAATCCTCCTGCACCGGTTCCGGCCCGTAGTCCCGCTGTAGTCCGGTGTTGATTTTGTAGGTCAGGTGCGGCCATTCCTCGAGGAACTTATCGCGCCCTTTCCCGTTGTCAAATTTCGCATGGTCAATATCGCATAGGTGCATGATCTCCGACCCGTGATACTTGTTCACCCGATGCCCACCCATGCCGACTGATTTGATATGCGCCACCGATGAACCGACGGTATCATGCCACACCGCCCGGCCGCATGCCTCGCAGTTTTTTACTAGGTCTTTGTATTCGTCCACGGTGTAGAGATCATCGTGCAATGTGATCTTCTGTTCGTTCATTGCCGCTCGCCACTTGAACCAGTAGTCCGACATATCGGCGGTTGCCTTGATGCTGACCCCGGCTATTGATAGCCGGTCGAATATCATTTCGAGGTGATCGTGCATTTCTTTGGTGTTCCATAGGGAACTGGTAATGTAGACAGTTGCACAGTAAAGTTGTTCTGTTGTCGGTGCGGTAATCACCACCGGTTCTATCGTGACCATGCTATAGGTCCGTTGCAGTAGGTTTATTTCTGGCATTGTCATAGTGACTGCCAGCCTCGGCGCGAATGCCTTCATATCCCCATCATAGATATGTTGTGCCGTTTCCATGTCCGGCCCCTTCGTCCTGCCACCGTTCAACTCGTTTGCCTCGATCTCGTACAGCGACCACATCAATGCGTTCTGATCAAGGCTTCGTTTCTTGTAGTGAATATCCAGCGTCATATCTATCGGGCGAAGTACGTCCTCGAAATCCTGCAGGGTGTAGTCGTGCGGTAATTTGTTCTGCTGGAACTCGTCAAGTTTCTGTAATGCTGTGGCAACGTTCTTCCGATAGCGTCCCTCGTACCGAAGGAGAATAAACCCCTTCGGCACTTTGTACTCGTGCTGCCAGCGGGACGTCCACTGTACGACTGCTTTAAGGATCGACATAGATAACCCCATCGCCGCCGCACTCTTTGCAGACTTCTCCCCATTTATCGTGTTCGGTTCCTGCGCATTCGGGGCATTGGTACTCGATGATAGGTTCGTCTTGCTCTTCTATAATTTTTTTTGATAGACGAGCCTTTCTCTGTTTAATCATAATCCGCAAGGACGGGTCTGTCTCGCGCTCTTCTAACAGATTCAACGTGCATAAATCCAGCAAGTCTTTATTGTCGCTCATTTGATCCCCCGTTTACGTTTCCACGAATAGCTATATACCGCATTGCTGAATACGATGTAGTCCTTTTTGTCTTTCTGACACACCGGTTCGTATGTCCCGTCTGCATGTAGGTACAAATTCCATCGCTCAAGATCCCGTTCTTCAATGGAGTACCCGGCAAGTTGCAACCCGTCTGCCGGTGTCGGTTGCCCGGTCTTGATGTCCCACACCTGGCCCTCTGTCCTGCGGTCCCTGGTTCCGGCAAAGCCCCACCCCTCAGCGTAGAACTGCTCCTCGGTGGCTATCCATTGCGGCATCATATCGGCGATGAAATTCAGATAGGCTTGAATGTATCCCCTATACTGTACGGGGTGTGGCCCGACGTCCTGCCAGTTATCGATCTGCACGGTGGCTTTATGCACCCACGTTCCCCGCTCCGCTGCGTGTCCGTTCCGGTATGGGTGGGTGAATCCCTCGGCCTTTAGGATCTGCGTAACCGATGGCACGAGCGCACCATTGACGGTGTACTCATGCCTCTCGGCGTTGAAACTAAGCACGTCGGATAGTCCGGTCGTTGTAGAACTCGACCCCTATCGGCGCACCTGATCCGCTCATTGCTTTCGCCAGCTTGTTAAGCTTCGATTCGTCTGGTATGCAAAACTCCCTCGGGACTATGCTGGCGTTGATAATCTTAGCCTTCCAATTGTTGATGTACGATACGCCGCCCGGTGTGTTCTTCTCGATCACCGGCGCCGGTCTGCTTTCCAGTTCCTCTTGCAGATCCGCCGCATCGTCTACCAGTGCCTCGGCCCCTTCGGTGTCGCCAGCCTTTTCCATTTCCAACGCCCATGCTAATTTTTCGTCCTGTTCTTTCAGCATCCGTGCTTCTTCGTCGTTGCGTAGTTTCTGTTGGCGTTTCCGCTCGACTTCGGCGATCCGTTCCTGCTCGATGTCGTATTCGTTCAGCTTGCCCTTGATGGTTTTCTCGGCTTCCATGAAAGGGCCGATCTGTTCTTTCCGTGCTGACGTTGCCGCCTTGTGCGCTGTGTTCGCCGCATCGCAAACAGGATCCCATACTTTCTTGACCGCTTTCTGAAAGTCCTTTGCCACGTCGAGAAGTTTGATTCCGTCCTCGTACTGTGCAGAGGTCAGCACCACCGCCGTATTCGCTTCGATGACAATTGCATTCCCGTTGGCCGCGATCTTCTCTTTCTTGTCTGATGATACGCTGATAAGTTCGCTCATTCGGTAGCTCCTCTTTTGTCGGTATAGGCCGATTGAGTGTCGGCTAACACTTTTTGCAATGCTGGCAATGATCTGTGTGAGTTGGCGATTGCCGCCTTGACGTTGTTCCTATCGTGATCGCTGAATACATCCTCGTCGGCTATGCTTTTGATTGCGTCCATAAGTTGCTGCACCTGATCGACAGTTGGCCCGTTGAGTTCCACGGGTGGCGCGTTGCCCGGTGTGGGTGTTTCGGTAAAGGTGCTTTCGTCGTCGTCCTCGGTTCCTATCAGTCCGAGAATAGTCAACGCCTGAAACCGGCGAAGATACGTGATCGATGCCCCGAGCCATTGCGTCGAGTTCGCGCCTTTCATCTGTGTGGGTTTCAGCGACCCGCCGCATGTAAGGTACTCGCCCTTCTCATTCATAAGCATCGTGGTGACTGCCGCGTTCTCGTCGGTAATATCAACGTACTGTTGTAGAAGAATCTCATACGCCGTCAGTATCGGCTTGACCGTTCGCAGTAGTTCCGACAGGTCAAGGTACTTCGCTTGCGTGAATGTATTCTGCCGGTTGGTAAGAATCGGCATCAACTCCCCCTGTACCGCGATCAACGATTTGATCAACGTTCCGTCCTTCTCAATGTTCCGTTCCATTTGATCCTCTTTACTAGTTAGATTGTCGGGGGTATATTGATTACGGACCTCCTTTTTTCCGGCTCCCTGTGTACCCCAACGTCCAGCACAAGGGGCCGGTTTCTTATTACAATATACTATCTAAAACGTTTTGTTGCAATCTGTCGAAATAAAATTTCTGCTATTTGAGGGACAATTGCATTCCCGAGTCCTCTAAGTCTGTCTACTCTTTTGGGCTGTCCTTTTGAAAGCCGGCCTTCATAGAGTAAGTGATGTTTTCTTTTATGTTTGTATAATTCAGGGGGTAGCCCATCAGCCACTCCACAAACTGCGGGTTCAGTTGCCCACCGATCACCTCGGGCAATTGGGGGGTGTGTCCGTTGTCCTTTCGTCCCTTCCCGCTCTTGTGGTCTCTCGCCGGCGGCGTCGGATACTTCGCCGCTTCCGTTTGCAGATTGTCGCCGCCCGTACCATGGCTCCCCGCTCCCGTTGAGCAGTTCGCGTGAGGCGTCGGCCATTTCTGTACTGTATGATGTAAGCTCAGCGCATGACTCCCGCCTTGGTCTATCTGCGCCTGCCTCATCTGCGTTCCGTCCCTGTGATTCTGGCAGTCCGGGGTAGGCCACGTTTTGGGGTTCTTCACTTGAGCGCTCAAGCTGCCCGCACACTTGTCCGTACGGTCGCCCATCCTCTTTACGAACGTGTCCACAGTCTCCCCAGATTCCTGCGCCCGTGGGGTAAGCCACAATCCAGATTCTTTCCCTTCTGTGCGGAGCACCCACGTCCTCTGCGCGTATATCCTGCCATTCCGCATCATACCCGATCTCGGCAAGCGATCCCAAAACATCGGTAAGTCCTCGAAAAGTGAGCGCTCCAACGTTTTCCATAATTGCAAATCTGGGTCGTAAGTCCCTAATAATTCGGTGCATCTCAAACCAAAGACCGGACCGACTTCCCCGGATTCCCGTTCCCTTACCCGCAGCGCTGATGTCCTGGCATGGGAAGCCGCCGGTAATGATGTATTCTCCTTGTTCAAGTTCCCACTCCTTGTGTTTGGTTATGTCTCCCAATGGTATCGCGTCGGGAAAGCGTTGCTGGTAGAGATCCACGGCATACGGTTCGACCTCTGAGAAGTAGTGATTCTCGAAGTGCATCCCTGCCCAGTAGGCACCGAGAGCAAACCCCCCGATGCCGCTGAACAAGTCTATATAGTTTAGCTTATTACAAACAGGGTCGTTACTGTCCCGATCTTGCATCCATACCATCCTTGTTCTTTGAGCATCGCCGTTGCGATTATTGTCGCCATGCCGTTCGTGTACTTCGATACATCGCTGGATTCTTTCACCATGATAATACTGTCCGCTTTGCTTCTGATCGCTTGTGTCAGTTTCATTACGCCATCACCGACAAGTGCGTCTGCACCTGGGCCTCTTCGATCAGTCCATCCTCAAGCGTCGGCACATCAAAGTACCCGTGAAAGATCAACGACGATAGTTTGCGGTAACACGCAGGACATACGATGATCACTTGCGAGATCGTCCGTGCGTCTTCTTCGTCTACTGTTTCGCGGCAATTGTAACAGTTCATATATTCCCCCGATGATTTGATACCTTTATCATAGGACATAAAACGTTTTAAGTCAATAGGGGAACGTTTTTATTTGGGAATATTTAAGGTAGTCGGAGGGCTACATTTTGCCCCAATAATTATCTAATCTGCGATAGTAACGCTCTTTCGCGGTCCATCCCGATAGCACGGAGTTTATCTGTTCGCGTACTACGTTTATGATATCGTACATTTTTGGGTCAATATGGAACCATTCCCCACGGTGACGGCAGTAAGCAAACGCGCTATGCAATTCCCTTTCTGTTTTCGTGCTTCCTGGGAATACGGCTATGAGTTCAATGTCTCGGGGGTTGGCTGTTATCAATGATTTCATGCGCTGCTGTACGTCCGTGCTGTAGCCAATCTTCATGTATTCGCCATCACGAATGAAATACACATAGCCATCGTCCTCTACCGGATCGGCGAAGATTCTTTCAACCATAGGGATAATGTCTTTTGGTGTTTGGCGCAACCAGTATTTGTCACGTACGCGTTTACGGATCTCTGCCTTCATTGCTGAACATGCGAACCGACCCAAACCAAGGCCGCGCCCCTTGGCGTATGCCGTGAATATCTCGTATTCATCTACTGTCATGGTAATTTTCGTCCTGCGTTTAAGGGAAGTTTCTTTGTCCATACACTTAATATACCGTTTTCTGTTCTGAAAGGCTATATGCGTATGGGACGAAATGCTACAGGCTGATCGTGTATCCTTTGTTTACCGCCGTTTAAGCGGTTTTTACCGGAATATCAATGCCGCCCCGTACCCGATCACCCCGGCAGCTATCGAACTAACCACCGTCACTATTATTGCTACGAGCCTTTGCCCTTTCAAGGATTTCTCGGCCTCGTCTAATGAGGTCTTGGCGGTGTCCAGTGCTACTTGTGAGCCTATCAACTCGCTCCTCGCCGTCGACAAGTTGCTCTTGAGCATCCGTAATTCCTTGCCGTCCGCTATCGATTGCTTGTCCAGCGTCGTCAATATGGTCGATAGCTCCTGATATTCCTCGTCTGTGAGGCAGACCTCCGCGAAGGACATACCCGATAGCAATAAGCAGAACACCACCGATAACCATACAAATCGATTTGAATTTCGCATTCATTTCTTCTCCAATACTGTCACGCCTAACAGCGCACCTACCATGATTGCCCACGGCCAGATAATATTTCCCGCCTGTGCGGGTTCTTTGATAATAGCGTACACAGAAATAAACGCCATGACGACGAACCCCGAAAATGCGATGGTTCTCTTGCTCGAGGGTTTCCCTGATGCGTCTTTGTTGACTTCCATTATTCCCACCTTTCTGGATTGATTCGATTCTCCCACCGTTCCCACTTCCACCCGTGATGGATCTCCCAGTGTACGTGCGGCCCCGTTGAGTATCCGGCATTGCCTACATACCCGATGTGCGCCCCCACCTTCACTTCGCGCCACCCGGTATACATCGCATGGAACGGGAAACGCATATCTGCTTTTTCTTCGTAGGCGTATACGTCGTGTGCCAGACCCTTATTGAATAGCTGGTTCGCATAGCTGTGAGCGATTAAGTGTGTCCGCTCCCCGCTGTCCGATCTCAGTATTAGCACCCCGCCATATGTGTCGTAGAAGTAGTTGCAATAGGGTAGCGCGTTGCCGTTGAGGATCGGCATGTCGGGCCAGTACGTCCCGGCCTTCGGACGATACGCGCACCACGCCATTACCTCGCCAGCTTCCGGTGCGAAGATCTCGCTATTCATTGGCGCCGCAATATCAATGGCCCCGTGTACGTGTTCGCCAGGGTTGTCAATCGGACGTGGTTCATAAAAATCTGTGCTGATCGTTCCGTTAACTGGTTTCATAGCAACTTATCAATAATCAGACTGATAATGCCACCCGTTCCTATCAACGATAACACGACATTGCGGATAACGGAGGATCGAGATCGCTTGCGCATTTCTTCACGCTCGTTAATCTGTGTAACCGCCGCATCTATTCTCTCAATACGTTCTGAGAATCCGTTAAACAGTTTCTCACGTATCACGCGTATATCTTCTGACAGTTCTTTCTGGCCAGCCTCTATTTTCTCAAACTTTGGCTCACACACGCCTTTATAAATTCCCATGTTTGGCATTAGGCCATTCCCCTCTCATATCGCGCCCTGTTCGGCTTCCCTTGCCGCTATTAGTTTCACAAGTGCAGCCTCGGCTTTGGTCAACATATCAGCGTCAGATACCGCGATGTTACCCATGCCGGTGATGAAGTTGACTTGCGTTATCGTCCCTATCGCGTTAGTCATTCGATTGATGTCGTCTTGCAGGGCCTCGTACTCCAAAAGCTTTCCGGCCACTGTCTCAATCTGCGTCGTGTATGTCTCGTATTCTGCTGCTGTCATGGTGCCCCCTATTTGCTGCCTTCGTTTGCGCTGCCGAGTCCGTCCTTGATGAAATGGCAATCGTTGAAATCTACATAGACCTCTGATCCGTATTCAGTCGCTTGTGCGTCGATTCTAGTAAGTTTGCATTTGTATATGGTACTCACCGTGTCGTTACTCGCTGGTATCTCAGCAAGCTCCATAAGCCTATGCGATGTATTATCATTCGCCGCAACTTGGCGCCCTGTTCGGCTTCCCTTGCCGCTGTCATTTTACCACCATCCTTCTGTTGTCTCATAGACAAGCCTTATTGCTATACCGTCAGTTATTGTGATGCTGCTATTGGCTCCCAGTATAAGCTCGGTACCATCCGGCGTAATCGTCACATTGTTTGCGCTCCCCCCAGTATTTATGATGCGGTACTCTCTGCCGTCCTCGCCGGCTGGAAGCGTTACGGTGAACGCACCTCCATCAGTGTCACAGAATACATTGTGATGCGTCGCGTCAAGCGTTGTGTTCGCTGTTATACGCGTCGTTTGCATCCGTATGCCGTAATGGCGGATAGTGTCCATTGAAATAATGTTAGGCATCTTACGTGTCCTCTACCGAGCAGGTTGAAAGCGTCCCACCGTCGAGAAAGTTCGTGCCGTTGTTAGTTGATCTACCACTACTGATTTGGGTTGCGTCTGCTCCTTCGATCACTATCCCATATCCAGAACACCCGTCGACCTCTACACCACTCAATGTGTTGTCATCCCCGGTTATGTATAAAGCAATGCAGTTTGCAGCGGTATCAGTATTGTCAACATTCGTGATAACGATACCTGTAAATGTGTTTTTTTCCCCATCTACGATTATGCCACGAAGATTCGCAGACGTTGTGACCGTGATATTGGATATTTTGACATTGTTATAATTTTCATTAGAACCAGTATCAACCAACAATATGCCACCGGCTCTCTCACAATTTTGTATAGTGAGGTTCTCAAAATTGCATGACGAACCGGATTTTGTTATCGCTGTGATTTGTCCGGTGGTGCTGCCCCCATCAATAAAGATATCTGTACAGTTGGAACCATTGCTTCCGTTAAAAGACATAGCGGTATCTTGCCAGTCGGTTATCTTTAGATTATTTATCGCACCACCGTCAGTGTTGCCTATAAAGATACCAACATCGTAACTGTCATATATCCACACATTAGATATTGTGAAATTGTCAGCGTATACAAGTGACACCAAATTAACGGCTGTTGTATCTCCACTCTTGCGCATTACCTTTAAATCTTTGATACCTGTATTGCAAACCTCAGTACCAGAACCGCCGACCACCTTCAACGATGCGCCACTTTCTGATTGTAATATGGTTTGCGGTCCATGACCTTGCAGTGTCACGTTCTCAAGTATTGATATGTCACCATCAAATTTAAATGTACCCTTGCCAAGCATTACCGTACCACCACCGAATGCCCCGCTGACATCGGTGATCGCCTGGTTGATTACGGTCCCGGTTGACGTATCGCCAATGGCTATGCGGTAGTTACCCGGAAGCGAATCGTACTCACTCCTCACAATGGCTGCCGCGCTATTTACGGGCTTGAGAGTTGACAGCCCCCGAGCAATATAACGAGCATAAGCATTACTATCATATTTCCAGTTCTCCTCTACTTCTTCCACGCGAAGGATTGACATAGGCGCGGCGTGCCGCGTGTACACCGTTCGGATCTCCGCAATTTCCACAACACTGTCAACGTTTTCGGCTTTACCCGCTGCGCCTATCCGCATGGTAATACGGTCGCCCGGTTCGAGCCAATGCCACAACCCCGCGACCGCGATCCCGTATGCATGTTTCCCGCCGCGACAGACTTTCCAGTAGAAATCCGCGAGTGCGTTCAGTTGGTCTTGATCGATCACGTCACTATTGCCGAACGTGTATTTTCTCTTGCCGGTCTTCGCTATGTCTTCGGTGTCGATGAAACTGTCATGGATATAGCCGCCCTCGCCGCTGAACTGCCACACCGGCTTGCCAATGATCCCGAACTCCGTCAATACTTTAGAACTACCGATGTCGTTCTGTAGTAATATTCTAATCTCTGCCGCACGACTGGTAGCATCCACGCCACTGACTACGGTTCCCTCGGAAACTTCTGTCAAAGCGCTTTGTCCGTCGCCGGTATCCGACAGCTTGTGGATAATATCTACCGACTGTGCACCGATAATCATTTTGTCCGCGCTGGCTGGTTCAAACCACCCGCCGGAATCTAAAGACCAATCTATATTTGCCGTTTCCTGTACGCCCCTCCGGCCTGGAAACCCACCACCGGAAGCCCCGACGTTGACTTGCATATTGACGACTTGTGTCTCTGTAATCGCGGTGGTGTTCACGTCGTTTCTATCGCCAAAAAACGACGTGGTGGTAACGGGAACCCATGCCCATTCTGAATACGCCGGAGAGTTCTTTGTCGGTCCTGGCCTGCCGCGTTCTTCAACGGTTCCGATTGCTGCCCAATACTCAGGGAACGTCGTCGTGTTCGGCCACCGTGCGCCATTGGCAATCGTTTCTTTTAATGCAGTACCCGACGCTTGTTCGGCGAATGAATCCGAAGCAGTGCCCATGTATAGCGTCTGCAACAGGCCCGATTTGACTATCTTGCGCCCGTGCCCATACACGATATTTGCGGACAGCATCTTCAGCACCGTGGACATTCCACGGAGTACCGTGTCGCCGTCGAGGACTTCTGAGATAACCGGATCGGTAAATCCGTCCTCGAGGTATGCCCTTGTGCGTAACGTTCCCCCTCCGGTCATGCCCCATTTACGCGCGCCGCTTGCCAACCCGAGAGATTGCAACCCCTGCCACACCGTTGTGTTCCGGTCCATCCGGCGCCACCCGTGGAGGTAGTCGATATTGGTTACATCGTAG
>Ga0208904_1002658_pt1 | contig 11085 bp, 16 predicted proteins | sample AntAceMetag02UKB_FD_184774 | JGI IMG/M metagenome (GOLD analysis project Ga0208904, IMG submission 184774) | Saline lake microbial communities from Ace Lake, Antarctica - Antarctic Ace Lake Metagenome 02UKB (SPAdes) (version 2) | ecosystem: Environmental > Aquatic > Non-marine Saline and... | reverse complement strand
TTCCCAGGGAGTTGCGTCCTGGGCGAGAGGAGAAGTGGATGGATTTGAAAAACTGTCTCGAAGTTCGCCAGTGGGTGCGTCGTTTGAAACGGGCATTGGAGACAACGAATAAGCTCGGCTGGCATTGGGTACATGCCTGTCAAGATGACAGGGAAGAAGTCAAGCCCCTGCAGGCGAGGCTGGCCGATGCTGAGTATTGGGAACGCTGTTACCACGAGACCAGTGACATCCTGGTGGCGAGGACGCTTGAGCTAGAACAGATGCGAGATGAGCGGGACAAGGCAAGAGACGTGGAGAGAAATCTAAGAGAGTCGGCTGAGATTTTACAGAACATAGCAGCGCATAACGCCGGTGAACGTGAAGACTGGAAAGCGCACGCCGGTAAGTTGCAAGCGGAACTGGAAAAGCTGAAGGCTCCAATTGAGAATTGGCGTGACGATCCACGCTGCTGCCGGTGTGTATTCTATGCCCACGCAAAACACTATGATGACGATGAATATTACAAGGATGACGTGGAGGAAAAGGAGAATGGAGGCAGTCGTTGATGGAGAAACGGCGCGAGCGAGCAAGAGAGGCCGCCGCAAGAACTATCGCATTTCCAGTGGCGGCGGCAAAAGAGATATTTTTGATTTAGCCGCGGACATTGTGGGGTTGGCGGTTGCGGAATGGAAAAGCCCGACCACACGCGAGCAATGGACTGTGTGTTTTGGCGATCCTGAGTATGACCGCCCGCAATGCGAGTTCTGTTCGGAGTGTTACCCGTTCAAGGATAATGTGATGAAACCGGACGGCGATCGTTATAAGAATTGCAAGCGTCGGTTAAAGGTGTTGAAAATCGACCTGCAGGAGTTCTTTTGGAGCCCCTGGTTCGACCTGCTATGTGGTTCGGTTGACCCTGCTGACGTGCGAGCGTATCTGGAAGTACCGAGGCTGGACGATGAAAAAGTGGAAGAGTGAGATGCCGAGAACGCACGCGACCGAGGTTACGCCCGAGATGATAGAGTGGGCGGTCCATACATCGATGCACACTTACGTGTCTTCTGACGAGCGGTGGGAGCAAGCGCGCAAAACGGGCCTCGCTGACGAAGAGTTGCTAGATATGGTCCGGTGCGAGTTGGGTATCTCTGGCGGGCGTAGCACCCCCTGGTACGAGTACATGGCAGAGTACAAGGGTGGCCAGGACCCTGCTATCTGGTTGAAGAAGTATCGCGACATGGAGCGTTACGGGGAGATGAAAGGAAAGAAGTTGCTGGCGATGGTCAGGAGAGTGATGGAAGTCGGAGTGCCTGCGTTCGGTGGCGTTCTGTTTCAGGAAAAGTTGTTTTGAAAGGAGAAAGACTATGGAAGTGAAGGAATTGCCAATAGTGGGGATGGTTGATGCACTGGTCAAGGCAGCACGTCATGTGGGCTATTGGGAGGGTCGGACGGAGAACTGCGAGACAGCCCAAGTCCACATGCTCATGATAGGCAAAGTCGAGTCTATGGAGGCGGAGCGACGCAAGCGACTGGCGGTGATGGTTGAGATCGATATGTTGACCAAAGAGGCAGGCAATCAGACTGCGAGGGATTTGTTCGGACAGGCTCGAAGGGAGGGCTGAGATGCACGGTGTGATGCGATCGGGTGATTGGGTGTTGTTCGGGTTGTCGGTTGTCGGGATGGTTGTCATGGTGTTGTTTGGGTGAGAGGAGAGAAAAAGATGAACGTTAAGTCACGAGTGACCAAGTTGGAACAGGCTAAGACGGCGAGACGGAGCATTATCCCACGGGCTACTATTGCGGTTCGTGTGGACGTCCCCACATTCGAGGCAATTGCAGACATGGCCGAAGCGAACGGGTTGCGGTTGTCAATTCAGGCGCGGGAGTTGCTGACCCAAGCGGTGCGGGATAAAGGACGATTGCCGGAATAACTGGAGAACCAACGGAGCAATCGCAGAGAGGAGAGATCGATGACGGGTAAGAACAGATTGACCAAAAAAGAGCTGGCCCAACTGACGGAAGGCTTCAGGACCATCTGGCTGATCAGAAAGCGAGTCAGCGAGACGGAGGCCGTTCGGGACGAGGAAGGTATGTGGCTTACTGAGGAGGCGTTCAAGGTCATGCAGCTAGACGAAGCGGAGCAGTACGAAGTGTGTCACATCGGTAAGTTGTTCATTGAGTCGGGTGTGGGCGAGAGTATCATCACGCAGGTCAAAGCGGAGTAGAGCAGAGAGGAGGTGGTATGCCTAATTTGATACCGCAGGAGTTGAAGGACGCTTTTGGGGAGCTTGTTGTTGAGTATGGCCTGGAAGAAGCGGAGATTGAAAACGATCGTCTTAGTCTCTATTACATTTGCAGGTTTCGGTATGGGAAATGGGTTCTGCGTTTTCGCTTGGCAGGGGAGGTGCTTGACTGCGGAGACGCTCCGAGCAAAGACGTTCTGAGGGTTGCAATCGTGGAAATCATTGAAGCCAAAAGAGCCCGGATTGGCTGGATACTAGACATTGGAAGAAACGAGAAAGGAGAAGACCGATGAACGAAATCTGCCAGAGTTGTGTAAAGCCGATCACGTTTCCGGGAGATATCCGGCGAGTGGAGTTTCGTGTCGCTGGTGGTGTGACGCGTGATTGGGTGATGTGCAAGACCTGCGCCGGTCAGTTGCAGGAGTTGGTGTTGAGTTTCATGGGAGAGCTACCACCGGAGGGAGGAATTGATCCAGTGGAGGCAGAGAAAATCAAGGCGACAAGGGGGCATCCCTGGATACTGAAATCGAAGCCGGAGGAAGAAGAGCCTGCGGTCGAACCCCCCTGGCCGGTTGTTGCGGGTGATGGTACAGAGCAGGTGCCCACCGGTTTGAAGGATGGTCAGTATGTGGAGGCGATGAAGGTGGCGTTTACGTCATTCAATATCGACACGACCGCGTATGAGGCGTTGGCCCACTTGACGCAGGCGTTTGGCATTACCGGTATGCTTGAAGGAATGGGAGCGTATGCGCGTGAGCAAGGTTGGATTGGGCCGGTGGAATTTGACGCTGGCACGTTGCCGTTCGATGACCCTCCGCTACAGGAAGAGGATGACCCAAACGTGGAAGAGTTGGTTGAGCCAACTTGGAATCCGCCAACAATCTATGGCACTGACAGGGAAGCGGGAATAACGGACTTATTCGTGCTGACTCACTTTGACTATGAGACTGAGATAACCAAGATTGTAGGGGTGTGCGAATCAAAGGATGACGCTGAGGCTGCCGAGAAACGAACGGGATGGAGCGATGGCTTCAGCATCACTCAGTGTCAACTCGGACAAGTAAGGGTTTGGAAAGGATGGTAGGGGAAAAGCTGAGTTGACAGCAATCGCAGAGAGGAGAGAGGCCAAGACGGGCGACACAGGTAATTGACAACGGCTCGAAAGTATGCTATACTATGTCTGTCAGGATAGAGAGGCGTTTTTGTTTGCCTACAAAGGCTCACCTAGTTGACAAACGCCTATATCCTGACAGGTATGGCAAGCAAGTTGGCTGGGTGAGCTTTTGTGTTGCGGGATGAGGGGGTGGCGGAGTGATGAAGTATGCGGTGCAGCTCGCGGACGTGGCGATAAGAGCCTATGACACCACGACCATCGACCCGGTGCTGCTACTGCTGCACCCGGTGCTGACCGATGTGACGGTGAAAGTGAAGGGCGATGATTTGCTAGACAATACCGGTATCTTGTTAGATGACAGCGACCCGGAGCGGCTGGACGCTATCCTGCACCTGCTGCGGCTGAAGGTAGATCGTCGGGATTTGCGAGTGTACCAGAGCGAGACGGGCAATGGCTCGTGGAAGCGGTGGAAGCCATGAGAGACCTGGTGAACATGCTGCTGGTGCTGAGTGCGACAGCGCTACGCGTTTGCCCCACGTACGCGTGGTTTGGCTTGGCTGAGTTGACACAAGATTGATTGTCGTGTTATAATGGGTATGTGAATGCCCGTTCCGGTCTGTTCGCTACGGCGGGCAGACCGGTCTTTTTTTGTTTACGGGTTTATGCGGTGGGTTAGCTTCCAGAATTCTCTACTCTGGATCATTGATTGAAGCATATTTACCTGGGGGAAACATGAAAGGACGCTCGCATAACCCAGAAACTAAAGCGGCAGTGATAGCCGCCCTTTTGACGGGCCAGTCTATATCGTCGGTGGCGAAAGATTACAATATCCCAGAAGGAACGGTAAAGAACTGGTCGGTCAAAGTTAAACAGAATGGTGGGATAGTTGAACCGGTTCAACCGCAAAAAAGAGAACGAATCGGCGAGCTGATTGTCAACTATCTGGAAGCATTGCTCATAACGCTTCACGCTCAACAGAAGGTATTTCAAGATGAGAAGTGGCTTAAACAACAGTCCGCCAGTGAAGTTGCGGTCCTTCACGGGGTCCTTGCCGATAAAGGAATTCGACTTCTCGAAGCCCTCGCAGACAAAGAAGAGCCGCACAAAGCACCAATACAAACCGCGGGGGATGTGCCAGAGCCTGTATGAATCCGAGGCACCGGAAGTCATAATCTCAGGCTCAGCCGGGACCGGGAAATCGCGCTCGTGTCTGGAGAAGATGAATGAGGCCGCCTGGCGCTATCCTGGTATGCGGGGCTTGATCGTGCGCAAGACACGGGACTCCCTTAGTGAGTCGGGCCTCCAGACCTTCGAGCGGTTTGTCTTGGAAGATGACGACCACATTCACCAGAACATCCAGCGTCGGATGCGCCAGTCTTACCGCTACCCCAACGGCTCCGAAATCGTCATCGGTGGTATGAACAAGGTCGAGCGCATCATGTCCACGGAGTACGACCTCATCTTCGTGCAAGAGGCGATTGAGCTCACGGAAGAGGACTGGGAGACCTTGACCACCAGGCTGCGAAATGCCCAGATGCCTTACCAGCAAATTCTCGGAGACACCAACCCCGCTCAACCGACCCACTGGCTCAAGGCCCGCTGTGACCAGGGGCGTACTCAGCTACTCGAAAGCCGCCACGAAGACAATCCCACGCTCTGGGACATCGTTAAGCAAGAATGGACCAATCGCGGTATAGACTATATCGCCATTCTGGACAATCTGACTGGGGCTCGGCGGCTGCGGTTACGTTTCGGGCAGTGGGTGCAGGCAGAAGGGGTCGTGTATGAGGACTGGGACCCGGCGGTGCATTTGGTCGACAGGTTCAAGATTCCGGCCGATTGGCGGCGGTTCCGGGTGATCGACTTCGGCTTTACTAATGCCATGGTTTGTCAGTGGTGGGCGTTGGACCCGGATGGGCGAGCGTATATGTATCGAGAGATCTATCATACGCAACGCACTGTTAAGGTTCATTCAGCCCAAATCAACGAGTTATCCAAGGGGGAGAATATTGAGGCCACAATCTGCGATCACGACGCGGAAGACCGGGCGACATTGGCAGAGAATGGTATCAGATCGGTCAATGCCAGGAAGAATGTTCGTCCCGGCATTCAGAAAGTGCAAGAAAGACTGAAAAAGGCCGGCGATGGCAGACCACGGCTGTTCATCATGAGAGATTCACTGGTAGAAGTCGATCAGTCATTGGTTGAGGCCAAGAAGCCGTTCTGTACTGAGCAAGAAATGAATGGATATATTTGGGAGCTTCCCAGAGAAGGTAGGGCCGCCAAAGAGCAACCGGTGAAAGTCGATGATCACGGGATGGATGATCTGAGATATTTCGTGATGCACATTGATGGCCCACGACCCCGGAAAGCGAGGTGTTATCAAGGATGACGAACAGTGATGTGAAGGTGGCGTATAGAGCGATCCTGGCAAAGCGGCGTGCATACAACGGCCTGTGGAAATATTACAAGGGTGACCAGCCTCTGGTCTACAGCGTGGATTTGCTTGAGGAAGTGTTCAAACGGGCCGGCACCACGTTCAATGAGAATTGGTGTGCTGTGGTGGTTGACTCATTGCTAGAGCGGTTGCAGATGACGCGGCTGACCGTGACTGACAGCGATGAGATGACGACCGCCCTGCAAACGATGATGACGGCCACGGAGCTTGACTTAGAGGAAGATTCGATCCACCTTGCCACCCTGGTTTGCGGCGAGGCGTTCTTGATTGCTTGGCTTGACGCTAACGGCAATCCAGAGGCGTATTACAACGACCCACGTTTAATCCACCTGGAGTACGATGCCGACAATCCGCACAAGAAGAAGTGGGCTGCGAAGATGTGGTCGGACCATGAGCGGTGGTACATGACTCTCTACTACCATGACAAGATAGAGAAGTACATGACGAAGAGCCTGGAGGCCCAGGAAGACAAAGCGTTTGTGCTGATGGAGGAAGAAGGCGTCGAGAATCCGGTGGCCAATCCATACGGCGTGATTCCTGTGTTCCATTTCCGCCGCGTCCGGCACGAGATCGTGTCCGAGATTCACAACGTCACGCCGATCCAGGACGGCATCAATAAGCTGATTGCGGACCTGATGGTTGCGGGCGAGTTCGGCGCGTTCAAGCAGCGGTGGGTAATCAGCAATTCCGACACGACGAATCTGAAGAACAACCCCAACGCTGTGTGGGAGATCCCCGCGGCATCGAGTGATACGCAAGGCACGTCCGTTGGCCAGTTTGATGCGACCGACTTGTCGAATTTCATCGACGCGATTAAGGCGAAGGTCGGTTCCGTGTCTGCGATCAGCCGGACCCCTCACCACTTCTTCTTCGGGACCGGTCAAGTGCCAAGCGGTGAGGCGTTGATTGCACTCGAATCGCCTTTGAACAAGAAGGCGACGCGCATGGCAAGCATCCTGGGCCGGACATGGCAACAGGTGGCACGGTTCCTTTTCCAACTACAAGGTATCGAGGTGCCGGCCGAGCTTATTTTGCCGGTGTGGGAGAGGCCACAGACAGTACAGCCCAAAACGGAGGCAGAGATCAGGCAGATATCGGTGTCGTCCGGGATGCCCCTGGTCACGGTCCTCCGGATGCAAGGCTGGACGGAAGAGCAGATCGACGAGATGGAGCGTGACAAATCCGCCGAGACAGCCGCACAGAACAACAGTCTGGCGAAGGCGTTGATGGCGCAACAGCGTGCGTTTGACAAAAACGTGGGCGGTGACGATAATGGAGATGAGGTTGAAGAAGATAATGATGAGAATGATGAGACTGGGGGCAAATAATGGGCAGGGCACAGGATGTAAATGAGGGCGGGCTGACTGAGTTGGTCGGCATCAATGAGGAAGTGAACACAAACGACTACAGTGGGTCTGTAGGAGTAGCGTTAGGCGATAATGTTAGCGGTGAAATTAGGCAAGTCACCCTTTACGCTACGGAAGATGGTGCAGGGGCAGTTCAAGATTCGGCAGGTATTCTATTCATTTTAGATGCTGACCCCGCTATTGCATCAGGCGATGTAGCAATGACCGCTGTTGAGCGGGTATCAGTAATTGGACAAATCTTTGTAGGTGCCGGGGATTGGGTGATGGATGCTAACGGTGGCACAGCCGTGATTATTGACCAACACATAAGTTTCCACGCTTTGTCTACTTTGTATTTCGTGTGGTTGCATACGGATGCTACTGACTTGAATGATGGAGCGGGCGACGATGAGCAGTTGGAATTCAATTTCTGGTACCATCACGGGAGGTAAATAATGGCTGACATATTTGGATCGACACTTGTTAGAGTTCAAAAATTGTTTAGAGACATGGGAGATGATACCCATGCTGAGGTTATAGTTTTAGGGGCCAGTTCTGTTACTGATGTTGTTACTGCTACACCGACAGTGTATAACGTCACGCTGACGGTGGCGGATACGGAATACAGTCAGGCCTTGCCGGCCAATTGTCGTGGCTTTGAGTTTCAGGCTCGAACTAATGTAGCTGTTCGTTGGCAGGTTGTAACGGGTAAGGTGGCAGCATCTGTTGCGCCCTATGATACACTCAAGGCAGGGTGCTATTATTTTTCGTATGATCTGAACCAAGGTGCCAGTCCAAGCACGTTGTATTTTGGAAGCGCGATAGCGGGCACTGTCGTTGAAATCAAGTCTTGGGTATAAAAAATTGAGTAAACGTGACTCTGAACCAATTGTCTTGGTCTGCAAGAAGTGTGGTGCAGAACGAACGGTCAGGCGAGACAACTTATACAAAATTAAATCTGGTAGACATTCTGGGCTTTGCAAGAGCTGCGGTGCTCGCAGTAGAGGCAAACACAGCGTTGCTGCACGGGATAAGACATCCTATATTTGTCCTTCTTGTGGAGAGAAACGGATTATCACTGGTGACAATTTGTGGCGAATTGAGAAGGGTGAAATTTCTGGGCAGTGTAGAAGTTGTGCGTTCAAGGGAATACCACACCTAAATGCACGTGGGGCAAAGAATTACAACTGGAATGGAGGCACTGAAGCGCGAGTCTGCGAGTGGTGTGGAGAAGAGTTCGCTATTGCTCCAAGCTGGATAAAGAAGGGTGGTGGACATTTTTGCTCCATTACTTGTAGAGGCAAGGCGAAGACTGGGAAAAATAATCCAGTCTGGCAAGGTGGTACTAGCTTCGAGCCGTATCCACTCGCCTTTAATGGGGCGTTGAAGAAGATGATCCGTGACCGTGACGATCACGCCTGTGCTCTATGTGGTGAACATGGCAAAGATGTTCACCACATAGATTACGACAAAGAGAATTGCCAATTGAACAATTTGATAACACTGTGTAGAGCATGTCATGGCAAGACTAACGGAAGCCGGACGGGATACGCAGCAATCCTATCAGACAAAGCGAGCGATATGTCATTTGCTGGCTTTGCTTACTATTGAGTTAGGAGTGAATCATGCCAATTATAAGTGCGTGTGGATATGACAGCCGACTATACTGCGGCTTGACCTGGAACGAAAGCACCGACAGCTACGAACGCACCGGGACGTTGGCGGGGGTAGTGGCAGGCAGTTCGCCTGGGAACGCGGCACTGTCGATTCAATCGCGGATGAGGCGTTGTGTCATGGGGGATGACGGTGTCATCAAGTATTACCTTGGCGCTACCGATAGCACCAAAAAAGAGGACGGCCTGACAGCATCGGTTCTGACTGGGGCCGACGGGCAAGTGATGGTAGAGATACCCAAGTTCTACTTGCGCTATTCCTACGCGGCCAACGTGCATAGCTGGGACATCAGCGTGATACCACTGCCTGGGTTTAGTCTACACCCGGCGTTTTTCAAGAACGGGGCGATAGTGGATTACCGCTACATGAGTGCCTACGAAGGCGTTCTGTATGACGACTCGGAATCTGTTTACACCAGCGACTATAATCCCATTGCGTCTCACGCGGCTACGGTGGACGTGGACAATGGCTCAGGCAAAGGCACCATCACAGAGGACGCGGCTGGCGGTACACTCTACGACCAGTTGCAAGCTGGGGATGTCATCGTCGTAACAGGTACAGCCGACAACAACGGTACGTACATTGTGGATTCAATCACGGGTGGAGATGTAATTACCTGCACCAGTATTATCGCGGGCGGAGATGGTGCAGAGGCCACTACTGTTATCAGTGCTCCTGCTGTGGATACTGGTAACGACGTGCTATCCAGTGTGAACGGTAAGAAGCCATTCTCAGAAATCACGCGGGCGAACTTCCGCTCCATCGCTGCTTTGCGGGGCACGGGCTGGCGGCAGTTCGACTTTCACCTGGCCAGCGCGATCCAACTGTTATACCTGGTCGAATATGCTGATTTCTACTCACAGAGCACGATTGGGTTGGGTTTGACGGACTGGGTTGGTGCAACATGGAATACCTACAATGCTGATCATGCCATCAACAATACTGGTTTGAGCAATGGCGACGGTGATGCTACGGCTAACGTCTCGGGCGGAGACGGGGTGTTAGGCTCCTACATGACCTATCGTGGTATTGAGAATTGGTTTGGGCATCTGTGGCAATTCGTGGACGGTTTCAACATCAATGCCAATGTTCCTTATGTGTGCAACACGGACACGGATTTCGCCGACGACACCGCTGTTGACTATGATGACTTGGGCATTACTTTAATCAATGCTAACGATTGGCAAAACACGCTAGAACAAATCAGCCAAGGATTCTTACCGGCTAGTGTGGGAGCCAGTAATGTTACTAAAATCACTGACTACTACTATCAGGGCGCTGCTTGGCGGATCGCTCTGCTCGGCGGTGATGCGTATCATGGCGCGGATGCTGGGGGGTTCTATTGGAGTTTGGATAATGCGTCGGGTCATGTCGATGCGATGATTTCCGGTCGGCTCTGTTACTGATGTTGTTAGAGGTTTCTCATGTTCAAAGACGCTACTTGGCGGATCACTCTACTCAGCAGTAATGCGAATAGCTGATTTATAAGGGAGAAATGTTATATGCCGGAGCAATGTACAAATTTAATTGGTCAACGATTTGGTCGTTGGATTGTTCTATCATCGGTAGAGGCCGGTCGGGGAGAAACATCGAGTTGGTTGTGTCGGTGCGATTGTGGCAATTGCCGAATTGTTAGAGGAAACTCTCTTATTGCTGGAGGCTCTCTTTCATGCGGTTGTTTGATGCGTGAAAGTAAACTTACCCATGGTATGTCTGACACACGTCCGTACAGAATTTGGCAGTCTATGAAGACAAGATGCACGAATATTAGACAGCCAAATTATGAACGTTATGGGGCAAGAGATATTTCCTACACCCCCGATTGGGAAACTTTTCAGCAATTCTGGGAGGACATGAGCGATGGTTACGCGGACGATTTAACGCTTGACAGAATTGATAACAATAAATCATACACAAAAAATAACTGCCGCTGGGTTACTCCAGCACAACAGAATCGTAATTCGCGCTCGGCTGTAATGATCAGGTACGATGGAGAGAACTTATGTTTAACAGATTGGGCGCAAAAGTTAAATATACCACGTAAGCGATTATATTACCTGCGATACAAGAAGGGATTAACTGGCCCGAAGTTATTGCAGGTAGCAATGGGAACCTAGGAGGCTAAAATGGCTATCAGCAACACACATCCAGCAACATCATATTCGTGTCGGGGCAAGACAGTCTTCCCGTTCAACATCGTGGAATCGGAAGTCACGGACTCGGAGACGGGCAAGAAGCGCACGCAGTACGAATACGACGAAGCACGGGTCGAAG
>Ga0208904_1002657_pt1 | contig 11089 bp, 9 predicted proteins | sample AntAceMetag02UKB_FD_184774 | JGI IMG/M metagenome (GOLD analysis project Ga0208904, IMG submission 184774) | Saline lake microbial communities from Ace Lake, Antarctica - Antarctic Ace Lake Metagenome 02UKB (SPAdes) (version 2) | ecosystem: Environmental > Aquatic > Non-marine Saline and Alkaline... | reverse complement strand
TGAACATCAGTCGCCGAAATACTAGTGGTTATGTCTTGAGGTACAGATTCTCTTTCTACCTTACCATTTAAACTTTGTAATAATAAATCTCTTTGACCTAAGACAAATAAAGTACTACTAGCGATAAACCAATTATTAGGAGTTGAAGTGGCGGGATCAATAATAATTAAATTGGCAGATTGTAATTCCGTCGGTAATTTTGATTTTAGCTCAACCGGCATATCAACTGTATACGGTGTAGGCTGATTAATTCTAACTTCCCCGTTTACAATATTTAAAACTAAATCAGGGGGATAATTTTTGCTTAAACTTTCTCCTCCTTGCCATAAGAAATTTAATAATTTTGGCACGACGACTAAACCAAACATCAAGGTAAAGAGTAAAGCAATAATCAAACTTAATTGACCATAATATTTTACAGTCTGACGAAAAGGTCGATTAATTAATCGCCGATAAAATTCGGGGTTATAAACACTATTTTTAAATTCTGGCCAAAAAGTCATAATTATTTATTTTTCAATTAATTCATACTGTAACCTCATAATTAAATTCCCTAAATAAGCTCGGAACCTTTGTCTGGCTTTACCGGCTGGTACATTTTTTACATTTGACGATTGATCATCAAAAGAAACTACATTATTTAAACCTTGATCGTAAATAGCAAATTGCTCTAGTAATTTATCATAATCTTGCTCAGTTATAATAACGCTCGCCTCTGGCTCTAGTCAATACTTAACTTTATTAAACATTACCATATCGGCTTCTTCTAAAAATTGAGGCTCAATGTCACGCAAATGAACTGTTGTTTCTTTTTGTTCCTGTTCTTTTAATTTAGCAATTTCCATTTTAAAATCCAGTAAAGAATTTTTAGTTTTTTCTTGTTCGACATCTTCAATTTTTTTTACTATTTTTAAATTAGGTTGTTCCATATAAATTTATTTTTATTCAATTTTTAATCCGCGCAGAGCGGCCACCCGATTTTCGACTGGAGGATGGGTCATAAATAAACCATGAAGCTTTTTATGATTATTACTACCAAAAGGATTGGCAATATATAAATGAGCGGTTGCATTACTAGCTTTTTTAATTGGCTGATTAGTAGTTGAAATTTTAAGGAGCGCCTGAGCTAGTCCTTCCGGGTAACGAGTGAGAAGCGCCCCTGAAGCATCGGCTAAAAATTCTCGTTTGCGTGAAATAGCCAGTTGGATAATCAAAGCAATAATTGGTGATAAAATAGCTAAAACAATACCGATAATCATTAACCACGGTCCCCCTTTACTCTCCCGGCTACCACCAAAACCAAATAAAGTTGACCGGATAAAAAAATCAGACAGTAAGGCGACAAAGCCAACCAACACCACTACCACCGTTTGTAATAACATATCACGGTTACCAATGTGAGCTAATTCATGAGCAATCACCCCTTCAAGTTCATTTCGTTCAAGAAGGGTTAGCAAGCCAGTTGTCACGGCTACTACCGCATGATGTTTATCACGACCAGTGGCAAAAGCGTTCGGTGAAGAATCTTCTATGACATAAATTTTTGGTAACGGTAAACCAGCGGTAATCGCTAGATTTTCCGTTACAGTATATAAATCATAATAAGTATCTTTATCAGCCGGTTTAGCGCCAGACATTTTAAGAACAATCTTATCTGACCACCAGAAACTAACCACATTCATCACTAAACTAAAAATGATAGCTAGTGGTAAAAGCCAGGGCAAATCAAGAGCTAACCCAAAAAAGAAGCCCAAACCAATAACCACGACTAAAAACACAGTCATCAAAACATAAGTTTTAAACACATTTTTTTTCTGTTCGGTATATAAAGTTGCCATAAATAAATTTAATCTTAATTCTAACTAGCTCCGCCACCGCCACCGCCACCGCCACCTCCGGCACTACCACCACCCGACGAACCAGAACTACTATGTGAAAAAGCCGAAGAAAAACTTTGACTAAGTGAAGTTGAAAAAGCAACAGCATTAAAATTTGACCCTAAACCACTAACCGAATGAGAAGAATGATACCAAGTCAAATCCTTAAAGTTTAGACCTAAAGACTCAAAATGTTTCGCCCATTTCTTCTCTACTCCAAAAATCATAGCATAGGGTAAATATTTTTCAAAAGTCTTAAGATCTAAATTAGCTAAACGATATTTTTCGGCTGTTTTTAAATAAAGTTTAAATCCTAAAAGATGCCATTTAAAATCACTACCTACTTGAGATAACCTTGATTCAATTTGCCAAAATAACCACAAATTAAAAGTGCAAACAACTATCGTCAATCCAATTACCGTAATATCAGTCGCTAAACCTAAAGCGTTAAATACAATAAAACCAGCAAAAATAATAAGGTAAGAACCAATAAAATAAAATTTAGTCCATTTTTTTTCTTTAGCTAAACTAACTTTAAAAGCTTGAGTTTGCTTTTCTAATTCTGTCATCATTTTAGCTTCTAATTTTAAAATTTTTTGACCTAAAATTTTAGCTTGACTTGGGTTTAAGGCTAAATCAGCCGTCTTAAATTCGATTAAATCAGAGGGAAAAATAATTTTTAGGTATTCCTGTTCATAGTTATATAAATCAATAATCGGTTTATCAGTTTTAGTTAAAACATAATCCGAAAATTTAATTAAACTAGACCGCCTAATTGAAATTAGACCTAAAGCAAAAATAATAATCCCTAATAAAATAAATAATCCAAAATTAATTTTCCAAGCGTTAGAATCATTTCCAGCCAGCCAAAAAGTAAAAAAAATAACAAACATTTGGACTGACAATAAAACACCTAAAAACACGAAAAACATCTGAATTATTTTATTAAACTTAGATTTACCAACCTCTTCAATCTTCAGATAACCCCTAACCGCTAAATCAATAATCGTGGCAGGCCAAATAGCTTTCGTTATTTTTTCTTTCACAATTAAACCCGTCCAAGCTGGAGTCATATTTTGGCCTGGGTCATATTGAGGAATAATGGTTCGTTTATTTTTATTATAATGTTCAGTAAAATACCAATACAGTAATCCAATAATTAACGATAAAATAATTAAGCCCCCCGAGACAAACCAAAAATAATTAAATTTAAACCAATCAGCCCAAAATTGGCTCCGATCAATTACCCCTTTAGGCCAAGCAATGGCTATCGTAAATTTTTCATAAGGAGAAATGTCTTTGGCTTGAATTTGCCAGAGATAAGATGGAGATAATTCAACCTGTTCGTCAACTTTTATCCCAGAAGAGGTATAAATTTTGCTAGTGATCAAATCAGACTTAATTGGAATTGGTAAGACTATTTTAGCGTTTAAATTATTAACTGGAACATCATAATCAGTAAATAAGTTCCAATACAATTCATCAGCTTCGTCTAAAAACGATAAAGCACCGTAAACTTTATATGTAATTGTCCATTGACCAAAAGTAGAGTTGGGCGGAAAATACCACTCAACATTAGTCTTATTGCCTTGTTTGTTTACAGTATAATAACCCCAGCTACTAGGATCGTATTTGTTTAATTGTTTAGAACTATATTTAAGCGGTACCTTATTTTTATCTAATACTTTAATATCTTCAATTCTTGATAATCCACGATGAGGAATCGAGCGCCAACCTTGATTAAACTCCCCTGTTAAAAATGAAAAAATTTGTTGCTCCGAAACATTAATCGTCGCATCTTCATTAACAGTAATAGTTATATCTATATTGTCATACTCATACGATTTATCACTTGTCGCCAAACCTAAAGCCGGACTAACAAATAGCGTCAAAATAAAAACAAATTTAAAACTAATAAACCAATATTTCATTAGAACTTAACTTCAACTGGTTCGGTTGCGCTAGACCCTTCTTCCAGTTCAAAGAAGTCTCGCGGTTTAAAACTAAACATTTGGGCAATTAAATTAGACGGAAAAGATTCTATTTTGGTATTTAGATCACGGACATTACCGTTATAGAACCGACGAGCCGCTTGAATTTTATTTTCGGTATCAGATAATTCTCGTTGTAATTCTAAAAAGTTTTGGTTAGCCTTAAGATCGGGATAATTTTCAGCTACCGCAAAAACTGATTTTAAAGCTCCGGTTAACATATTTTCAGCTTCGGCTGATTTTTGTGGATCACCACTTTGTTCGGCCGAAATTGCTTCCGCTCGAGCTTTAGTTACATTCTCTAAAACTCCTTGTTCGTGGACAGCATAACCTTTGACGGTGTTGATTAAATTAGGAATCAAATCATAACGCCTTTTAAGTTGCACGTCGATATCGGCCCAAGCTTCTTTAGTCCGATTTACTAATTGAACGAAACTGTTGTAATAAACGACGATGGCTAAAACCACTAATAGAACCAAGCCCCCAATAATATAAATTGCAATCATAATATTAATTATTTTTAATTTTTAATCTTAAATCTTGTTCTTTATATTGTACTTAAGACCAAGAAAAAAGCCAAGCCTTTCAAGACTTAGCTTTTTTGTCTTAATCTTAAGTTAATTAATACATACCACCCATACCACCACCCGCATCAGGTGTCGGTTCTTCTTTTTTAGGAATTTCGGTAATTGCTACTCCCACCGTCAAAAAGTTGGTCGCCACCGACACGGCATTTAAAAGAGCCGTTTTAGTTACTTTAAGCGGGTCAACAATACCAGCTGATTTAAGGTCGGTCACTACATTTTTAGTTGCATTAAAACCAAGCCATAAACGTTCGGTTTTATTTTTTATTTTAGCTTTAGCTTCAATTATTTCATCTAAAATCGAGCTTGCATTTTCACCACTATTTTCAATAATGGCATTAAGTGGCGCTTTAAGTACGATACGTAAAATAGCTCTGGCTTGATCTTTTAATTCATCGTCAGTTGATTTTTCCGATAAATCAAGAACTGCATTAAGTAAAGCAATCCCTCCACCTGGCACCACTCCTTCTTCCATGGCCGCTCTCGTGGCTGAAACCGAATCTTCAACTCTTTGCTTTAGTTCTTTTTGAGCCGATTCGGTTGGAGCCCCAACTCGCAACACGGCTACTCCACCAGATAATTTACCCAAACGTTCAGCTAATTTATCTTTATCATATTTTGATTCAGTTTGTTTAATTTGCTCTCTCAATTGAGCTAGTCGCTCTTCAATTTCTTTTTTCTTACCTTTACCACCAATAATCGTCGTCTCATCTTTGGTCGCCATCACTCTTCTTGCTCGACCAAGCATATTTAGCTCGGTATTTTCTAATTTTAAACCTAATTCATCAGTGATAACTTGTCCGCCAGTTACAATGGCTATATCTTGCAATATTTCTTTACGCCGATCACCAAAACCAGGCGCTTTAATCGCCAAAGTATTAAAGATGCCTCTAATTTTATTAACAATTAAAGTTGCTAACGCTTCACCGTCTACATCTTCAGCGATAATAATCAAATCTTTTTTACCCGCCCCGGCCATTTTTTCAATTAAAGGTAAAATATCTTTAACAGCCGAAATTTTTCGATCGGTTATTAAAACATAAGGATCATTATATTCAGCTAACATCTTTTCAGAGTTAGTCACCAAATAAGGTGAGATATATCCTTTATCAAATTGCATGCCTTCAACCACCTCTGACGAATTAGATAAAGTATTAGAATCTTCAATAGTGATCACTCCATCTTTGCCAACTGTCTTAAACACACTAGCAATTAATTCTCCAATTTCAGCATCTTTAGCGGAGAGAGTTGCCACTTCTTTAACCTTATTCATATCCTTAACTGGTTCGGCTTGAGTAGCTAATAAATCAGCCACTTCTTTACTGGCTTCAATGATCTCATCAGCTAATCTAATGACATTAAAGCCTTTTTCAGCAACGGCTTTTTCTCCGGCTTCAATTAAAGCTTGCGCTAAAATAATAGAAGTCGTGGTCCCGTCGCCAACATTATCGTTAGTTTTATCGGCCGCTTGTTTAATTAACTCAGCGCCTAAGTTTTCAAATTTATCTTCTAATTCAATTTCTTTAGCCACCGTCACGCCATCTAAAGTCACCAGTGGAGCTCCATAACTACGCTCAATCACCACCGCTCGACCGCGAGGCCCAAGGGTCATTTTAACCGCTTCGGATAACTGATCAATACCTCGTTTTAAAGCTTGTCTCGCTTCATTGTTAAAAAATATTCTTTTAGCCATAATTAATCTTCGATTATTGCTAATATGTTCGACTCGCTAACTATTAAATAGGTCTCACCATTCACCTTAATTTCATCTGGTCCGTATTTAGTAAATAAAACTGTTTGACCAGGTTTAACTTGAACTGATCTAAGAACGCCATCAACTCCTACAATTCCTTGCCCAACGGCGATCACAATCCCTTTTTCTGATCTTTCTTTATTAACTGTCTCTGGAATAATAATGCCAGAAGCTGATAAAGAATTTTCGTCTTGGATCGATTCAATTAATACTCGATCCCCCAGTGGTTTAATGGCTGGACTTTTTCTTTTGCTCATATTTTTAGGAATTAAACTGATAATGCGACTAAATTATAGAGCGAGATGTAAACTTAGTCAAATATAAAATTTAAATTACAAAACCTTGTATTTATAATATCTTCTGCTATAATCAAAAAGCGATATATAACTAATTTACCTAGGACTTCAATTCAATCTATTTTCCTTTAATTGCCTACCCAGGTATTATTTTTAAACTTAGTTTCTCGCTTTAGCTTATCTTATAATAATTTATGATCAATTTTTTAAGTCAAATTTTACCGTGGTTTCAAGTTATATCAGCTATTATTTTAGTCGTTTTAGTTTTACTACAACAAAATGAATCCAGCTTAGGCGGGGCTTTCGGTGGCGATAGTGGGGCAACTAATATTCATAAAAGACGCGGTTTAGAAAAAATTATCTTTGATGCAACTTTTATTGTTGCCGTTTTATTTGTCGGATCAGTGTTAATTTCTTTAGTGTTTTAAATTTACTTAATTTTTCTTTATATAATCTCATTAAAAATTAGCCTTTTAAGGTCGCTTATTTTTCACACATAATGTCTAGTCATTCGACAGGTCAATTTATATCTAAAATGATAAAAACCGTTTGGTTGGCTTTTTTATCTTTGCCAACTTATTTAAAAATAATAGTTATTAGTTTAATTTTAATTGGCACTATTAGTTTTAGTATTAGTTTGCAGTTATTAAATCAAAAAATGACCATTGAAATACCTAAAAACGGCGGCTCTATTACTGAAGGGGTTATTGGCTATCCTCGCTTTGTTAATCCGCTTTTAGCTACAACCGAGGCCGACCGAGACTTAACAACGGTTATTTACTCTGGTTTAATGCGTTTTGATTCTAATGGTGAATTAATTCCAGATTTAGCTCTGGATTACGAAATATCTGAAAACAAACTAACTTACACTTTTAATTTAAAACCTGATCTCACCTGGCATGACGACAAACCACTCACCACAACAGATATTGTTTTTACCGTTAATCGTCTAAAAGACCCGACTTTATTTAGTCCTAATCAAATAATTTGGCAAGACATCAAAGTTGAAGCTATAACCAAAGAAACAGTCACTTTCACTTTAAGTAAACCAATACCCGGTTTTCTCGCAATGGCCACCATCGGTTTGTTGCCAGCTCACTTATGGCAAAATGTCGATACTAACAATTTTGCTTTCAATGATTTAACCTTAAGACCAATCGGATCTGGCCCCTACTTAGTCAAAAATATTAAAACTGATATTGCCGGTTCTCCAACTAATTATTCTTTACAATCTTTTCCTAATTTTGCTTTAGGTCAACCAGCGATCACTAACTTAAATTTTAACTTTTATCCAACTGAAGAAGCTTTAATTGAAGCTTATACTAATAAAAAAATTACCAGCATGAATAGTGTTAGTCCGACTATGGCTCGTAGCTTAAAGCTAACTGATGCTCGAATCATCACCACTCCTTTACCTCGAGTTTTTGGTTTTTTCTTTAATCATAATAAAAATCCAATTTTTACCCAAAAAACAGTCCGTGAAGCTTTAAATTTAGTCATCGATAAAGACTTTATTGTTCGAGACATTTTAGATGGTTATGGCTTAGTTTTAAATGGCCCTCTTTCACCTCAAACTAAAGGTTATGTAGCAATTAGTTCTACCAACCTAAAAACAGAGGAACGGCTTATCAAAGCCCGTGACTTATTACTCAATGATGGTTGGTCTTTAAATGAAACTGGTATTTTAACCAAAACTATTAACGGTCAAAATCTACCTTTACGCTTCACAATTACCGTTCCTGATGTTCCAGAATTAATTTTGATAGCAAACCAAGCTAAAGACACTTGGCAAAAAATAGGTGCCGTGGTTAGCTTAGAAACTACACCTCCAGCTGATCTAAACCAAAATATTATCAGACCTAGAAACTACGACATCCTCTTATTTGGTTTGGTGGTTGGACATGAAGCTGACCTATACTCTTTTTGGCATTCATCACAACGAAATGATCCTGGTTTAAATATTTCTTCTTACACCAATCCCCTTGTAGACAATTTATTAGAAAAACTAAAAAACATTCCCTCAGGCCAAGAACGAGAAAAATTACTTAACGACATTCAAATTACTGTTGCTAATGATTATCCGGCTATTTTTATGTATAGTCCCTATTTTATTTACGCCGCTCCGAATAACGTTAAAAACTTAAAGTTAAATTATTTAAGTAAATCATCAGATCGTTTACTTGATATTCATAAATGGTATATCAACACTGAACAAATTTGGCCCTTTTTTGTTTCTTAACTATTAATCATAATCATTAATTAAAATATTTTACTATGACAGATACTAATTCTAATCATCAAAGAAAAACAACCGTTACCAACAAAAAACCGGCTACTCGTATCCGGACGGTTTATAATACTGATACCCCAAAACCTAAAATAGCAAACCCGAATAATCATTCAGAATCTAAGAAATATCGATCACTAAATCAAACTCCACCTAGTCCACGCCCTACTTATTCTAATAAAAACAATAATTTTAAATCAAAAAAACCTGTTACCTCTCAAAAATCTAACACTCCCGTCCCACCACTAGAAGCTGGCAAAATTAGAGTTATTCCTTTAGGTGGAGTCGAGGAAGTTGGAAAAAATATGACAGCCATTGAATTTGGTGATGATATCGTTATAGTTGACGCCGGTCTGCAATTTCCTAACGACGATACTCCTGGGATAGATTTTATTATCCCCGATACTAATTATTTAGAACAAAATAAAAAGAAAATCAAAGGTTTAGTCGTAACCCATGGTCACTTAGATCATATTGGTGGCATTCCTTACGTTATGCCTAAAATCGGTAATCCACCAATTTACACTAGCTTGCTAACTGCTGTGATGATTAAAAAACGACAAGAAGAATTTTCACATTTACCAGCTCTTGATATTAAAGTTGTTGATTTAAAAGATAAAATAAAATTAGGCAAATTAACAGTTCGATTTTTTGGAGCTACTCACACTATTCCTGACGCCTTTGGTGTTATTACCGAAACACCACTAGGTAATGTTATTGTGACTGGTGATATAAAAATCGAAACTAAAAATAATGTGCCTGCCCCTTTTGAGGTAGAAACTTATGAAAAATTAGGACGAGAAAATAATTTACTCTTAATCGCTGATTCGACCAATGTTGAAAAAGAAGGTTTTTCTTTTCCCGAAAAAGTAGTTCATGAAAATCTAAAAAAATTAATTGCCGATGCTCCTGGTCGAATTGTCGTTAGTACTTTCGCTTCTTTATTTGATCGGATTATTTATGTCGTCGAAGCTTCAGAAGCTTTAGGTAAAAAAGTGGTCGTTGAAGGTCGCTCGATGAAAACCAACGTGGAAATTGCCAAAGAATTAGGTATTTTAAAAGTTAAAAACACAACCATTATTCCGGCAGATAAAATGGAGGGTTATCCTGATAATAAATTAGTTATCTTAGCCACTGGTGCTCAAGGTGACGAATTCGCTGCTTTGATGCGTATTTCTAATAAAACTCATAAATATGTCAAATTACGAAAAGGTGATACCGTTTTACTATCTAGTTCAGTTGTGCCCGGTAATGAAAAAAGTGTTGGTAAATTAAAAGATAATTTAGCTCGTCAAGGAGCCCGAATTTTACATTATGGCGTAGCCGAAATTCATTCATCAGGTCACTCTTATCGTGGTGAAATTGAATTTATCCACAACAAAATTAAACCAAAATTTTTCATTCCAGTTCACGGTAGTCACTACATGCTTCGTGTTCATGAACAGATTGCTCTTGGTTTAGGTATGTCAGAAAAAAACATAATCGTACCCGATAACGGTATGGTAATCGAGGTAGATAAAACTGGAAAAAGCATTTCCGCTCGAAAAGAATCAGCTAGCAGTAATGTGGTAATGGTAGATGGCTTAGGAGCCGGCAATGTTCAAGAAGTAGTTATTCGCGATCGTCAGCTCTTGTCTCAAGATGGAATGTTTGTCATTATTGCCACCATCGACACTAAAACTGGCCAGGTTCGCAAATCACCCGATATTATTTCGCGAGGCTTTGTTTACCTTAAAGAATCTCAAGATATGCTACATACCGTTCGCGGCTTAATCAAAAAAACTATCGAAGAATCAACTAATAAAATGCATCCAATCAATTTTGATTATGTAAAAAATTCAGTTCGTGAAAGTGTTGGTAAATATTTATTTCAAAAAACTCACAAACGACCAATTATTCTTCCAGTTTTAATTGAGGTATAATAAACAAATAATGTTAAATTCTTTAAACGACAAAAAACAATTGCGTCGTTATACTTATTTGAGTGGCTTTTTATTTACTTTACATTTAGCTTTTGCTTCCTATATTAATTCATCATTTATTGCCGAATTAATTGGTGAAAATATTGTTGGTTTGTTTTTTGTTTTAGCCTCTTTGGCTACAATAGTAGCCCTTGCTTTTACACCCTTATTGGTTAAAACCTTTAATTATAAACCATCTATTTTACTACTAACTATAATTAATTTAATTTTAGTTATACCAATTATTTTTTACCTTAAATCTACTCTTTTAGCTTTAAGCGCTTTGTTTTTTTATTACATTATTGGTTTTGTTTTAAAATACATCTTAGATCTATATTTA